>Ga0115002_10002702_pt1 | contig 22835 bp, 22 predicted proteins | sample ArcticOcean_MG_C_8_FD_89576 | JGI IMG/M metagenome (GOLD analysis project Ga0115002, IMG submission 89576) | Marine microbial communities from western Arctic Ocean - ArcticOcean_MG_CB11_86 | ecosystem: Environmental > Aquatic > Marine > Oceanic | place: Arctic Ocean: Canada Basin | collected... | reverse complement strand
CACCGCCACTATGCGCCGCCTCATCGACGCGGCCGGCGATATCGCGACCATCGGTTACGCCGGCTCGGCCGACGTGGACCAGGCCATCACGCAGGCCGAGGACGCCATCTTCAAGGTGCGTGGGACCTCGGCCGTCCGCGACTTCGTCACCATCCGCCAGGTGCTTGACGAGTACCTTGAGGAGACCTCCGGCGCCAGCACGAGCACCCGTACCGTCGGGCCCATCAACTCCGGCTTCAGGGACCTCGACAGCATGCTGGGGGGGCTGCAACGCGGCGACCTGATGATCATTGCGGCACGGCCGTCGCTCGGAAAGTCCACGCTGGCCATGAACATCGCGCGGAACGCAACACAGCAAGGCGCGGTCGCCGCGGTATTCACCATGGAGATGAGCCGAGACCAAATCGCACTGCGGCTCCTGTGCGCCGAGGCCGAGGTGGTCAGCCATCGACTCCGCATTGGCCTGCTGACGGACGCCGAGTCGGCGCGGGTCATGGAGTCCATCGGTGAGCTCTCCGACCTGTCTATTTACATGGACGACTCGGCCGTGCAGACGGTGCCACAGATGCGCTCCAAACTGCGTCGCCTGCACACCGACCGCGGCGTCGACCTGGTGGTCGTGGACTACCTCCAGCTGATGAGCGGCTCCGGAGCTCGTGGGGAGAACCGCGTGACGGAGCTCGGCGAGATCACACGGTCGCTCAAGGCGGTGGCGCGCGACCTCAACGTGCCGGTCATTGCTATCTCCCAGTTGAGCCGCGCCATCGAGCAGCGGCCTGACCATTACCCAATGCTGTCGGACCTCCGCGAGTCGGGCTCCATCGAGCAGGACGCGGACGTCGTCGCCTTCATCCACCGCGAGGACAAGTACACCAACCAAGAGCAATGGGAGCAGCGCAATCCCACCAAGCCTTTTCCCGAGAACCTGGCTCAGATCGTCATCGCCAAGAATCGGCACGGACCGACGAGCACGGTGGAGCTCTACTTCCGTGGCCACTTCTTCCGCTTCGAGGACTTCGCCACCGCCGAATCAACCGTGGGCTGGGAGTAGATGGCGGTGGCTCCGTTCGACGGCTTTCCTTCCGTCACTCGCTCGGTGCCCGTACCTGCGCCACTCTTGGGCCAGCTCTTGGCCGAAGTGGATGAACCCGCCGAGCTGAAGTGCACGCTGCGCTTCTTCTGGCACCTCGCGCAGCGCCACGGCTTCGACCGCGCAATCCCTGAATCAACATTCGACGAGGACGGCGTGCTGCTGAGCGCCCTCGGCTCGGCCGACGCCGTACGCCAGGGGCTTGGGCTGGCGGTGACACGCGGGACACTGATCGCCGCCGACGACGCCGCGGGCCATCGCGTCTACCTGGCGAACAGCCCTGAAGGGCGACGCGCAGCGGCGGCGCTGGCTCCGGCGACGATCAAGCAGAGACCGAGGAGCGAACGCCAGGAAGCGGGGGTACTGCAGGAGCGGTCACCCCAGAGATCTAATGTGTTCGAGCTCTACGAAACCAACATCGGCATGCTGACCCCCATGCTGGCCGAGGAGCTCCGCGACGCCGAGCAGACCTACCCTGCCGCATGGATCGAGGCTGCCGTACGGGAAGCAGTCAACAACAATGCACGCAGCTGGCGTTACATTGCCCGCGTCCTTGAGCGCTGGGCGAAGGAAGGACGAGGCAGTGGAGCGAATGGAGAGCCTGGGCGACATTCTCAGGCGCTTACAGCAGCAGAGTATCGCCGCCGCGCCCGCTGAGGCGCGGGCGTTCCTGGCGGGCGCTGAGTTAGAGTCAGTCGTGCCACCATGCCCCATTTGCGGCGGGCGTGGCTGGCTGCGGCGCGACGTGCCGTTGGGCGACCCAGAGTTCGGCAAGGCGCAGCCCTGCACGTGCCAACTAGACATGAGCGATGACCAGCGCTCCGCGCGGTTGCGCCGCTACTCGAACATGGGCGTGCTCGCGCAGGTCACGTTCGAAGTGACGGAGCCCGACGGCCGCGCCACAACAGCGGATAGCCGTGCGCGATTCCGCGCATCGCTGGAGGTGGCGCGCGCGTATGCCGAAGACCCTCAGGGTTGGCTGGTCCTGACCGGCGCCAGCGGGTCAGGGAAAACGCATCTCGCCGCCGCCATCGCCAATCGGTGCATGGAACGGGGCCAACCCATCTTCTTCGCCTTCGTCCCTGACCTGCTGGACCACCTCCGGGCCTCCTTCAACCCGGAGCACGAGCTCTCCTACGACGAGCTCTTCGAGCAAGTCAAGTCCATCCCCATGCTGGTGCTGGATGACCTAGGCAGCCAAAGCGTGACATCGTGGGCGGACGAGAAGCTTTTCCAAGTACTGAACCACCGCTACATCAGTGGCCTGCCGACCGTCATCACCACAAACACCCCCTCCGAAAAAATGGGGGACCGCTCCCGTAGCCGCATCGAGGACGCACGCACCTCGCGCATCCTGAACTTGGGCGGCGAGCGCAGCCGCGCCGTCTCTGGCATTGGGACGCTCGAGCCGGCAATGCGCCAGTCCATGACCTTCGAGGGATTCCAACCGGCCGGCCGCAGCGCCAGCCGCGACGCGCGGGACACGCTGGCCGGTGCCCTACAGATGGCTCGGGCCTACGCAGCCGACCCTGACGGCTGGCTAGTGTTGCTGGGTAATTCCGGCACTGGCAAGACCCACCTCGCCGTCGCCATCGCCAACCAGCGGCTGGAGCGCGGGGACGAAGTGTTTTTCGCTTTTGTCCCGGATCTGCTCGATCATCTGCGTTACACGTTCAGCCCCGAGAGCCGCGTGACTTACGACGAACTGTTCGAGCGGGTGAAGAGGGCGCCGGTCTTGGTCCTCGACGACCTTGGGTCCGAAACGACAACCCCATGGGCCTACGAGAAACTGTACCAAATCATGGTCCAGCGCCACAACGCGCGCCTGCCGACCATCATCACGACGCGCAAGCTCCCCTCGGCCACCGGCGACCCCATCGCCTCACGCCTCAACGATCCGCGCGTCGTCATGGTGATGCCCATCGAGGCGCCCGACTTCCGGCAGGGTGGCGCGTCGGCAAGCAACACCCCAAGCGAGCCGGGGCAGCGCTAGCCATGGCTGAGATGGCCAACGACGCGACCTGCGAGTTCTGCGACATCGTCGCCAAGAGCGCCATGGCACACGTCCGCTACGAGGACGACGAGCTCATCGTGTTTCGCAATCGACTGCGCTGGGTTCCAATCATGCTCTTGGTCACACCGAAGGAGCACCTAAGCCAGTGCGACTTCTGGGTCTCTCCCTTGTTCGGTCGGGCTGCGGAGATTGCGGTCCGCATCGGCGAGGAGGACGCTCAAGACGGGTTCAGGCTCGTGTCCAATTTCGGCGAGGACGCGCTTCAGACACAGCCGCACGGCCACCTGCACATCGTTGGCGGAGCTGGCCTTGGTCTGTACCTCGACTTCGAGGGCAAGGGCGATTTCTGGCAGAAGATCTACGGCGGGGCAATGCAATGATCGAGGCGCTCATCGCAGGCCTTGGCGGCTTCGTCGGCTCCGTGGGTCGCTATGCGCTCTCAATGTGGGTGACGACGAAGTTGGCCGACGAGACGCTGTTCCCTTGGGGCACGCTGAGTGTCAACATCATCGGCTCGATCGCCATCGGCGCGCTGGTCGGCGGCATCGCCGAGCTCGGCGATCTGTCGGAGCGCATGCGCCTCCTGCTCGTCGTCGGCGTCCTCGGAGGATTCACGACCTTCTCGGCCTTCAGCAACGAGACCTTCGCCCTGGCACGCGGCGGCCAGGCGCTGATGGCCTTCACGTACGTCGCCGCGACACTGGCGCTCAGCATCGCCGCCGTCTGGGCGGGCTACTCCGCGACGCGCGCCATCGCAAGCTAGGCCGACGCCCAAGGTTGACCCAAACCACGGATCGGGTGGGCGGGCACAATCTCCCAGGGACGTCTGCCATTGGCCTTGTGCCCTTAGTGTCGATCGTGAAACGAGGTTCCCGTTCGGGCATGCCCCGGCGCTCGGTCCCGTCTGGCAACCGCCCGGGAGTAGCCTATCGCCCATGGCCGTCTACCGCGTTGGCACCAGCGACTGGTCATACGAAGACTAGGGCAACGGCCTGCCTTCAAGCGAGTGACTCGTCCACTACGCCGAATGCCTCCTCCCGGTGCTGGATGCGCTCAAGCGCCACAACGTCGCGCTCTACGTGCACGGCTACAAGGACTTCAAAGTGCTGGTGGCCACGACCGCCGACGTCGCCTACTTTCGCCTGCACGGCCCCGACGGCTCGGAGGGTAAGTACACGCCCGAGCAGTTCACAGCGTGGGCCGAGCGCACCTCCAAAGGGGCAGAGCAGGTGCGAACCGCGTACGTCTACTTCGGCAACAACGTCCTGAACCCACGAGCCATCCACGACATGCTGAGCGCCTAGCGCACGGCGGCAGCGCTCGTTACACTTGGTTGTCTCGCGCACCGACCTTTGGGGCGAGACAACACCACTATGGCCACGGCACGCAAAGCGCCAATCCGCTACGACCCTCGCGCCCTTGAGCGCAAGTGGCAGGAGCGTTGGGAGGCCGACGGGCTCTACCGCACGCCGGACGATGATCCGCGCCCCAAGTGGTACGTGCTGGCCATGTTCCCGTACCCCTCGGGCGACCTTCACATCGGACACTGGTTCATGTACTCGTCGCCGGACGCGTACGCACGGTTCATGCGCATGCGTGGCTACAACGTCCTCTTTCCCATGGGCTTCGACGCCTTCGGGCTGCCGGCCGAGAACGCGGCGATACGAAATCAGGTGCCGCCGGACGAATGGACCTACGCCAACATCGAGCGCATGCGCCAGCAGTTCCGGTCGATGGGAACTGTCATCGACTGGGAGCGAGAGGTCATCACCTGCGGACCCGAATACTACCGCTGGACCCAGTGGTTATTCCTGAAACTGTACAAGAGTGGCCTCGCCTACCGCGCCGAGGCGCCGGTCAACTGGTGCCCCGGTTGCCAGACGGTGCTGGCCAACGAGCAGGTGGTCGACGGCCGCTGCGAGCGCTCAGACGATTTGGTGGTTCGCCGCGAGATGGAGCAATGGTTCTTCAAGATCACCGACTACGCCGACGAGCTCCTCGACTTCTCTCGCCTCGTCGACTGGCCCGAGCCAATCAAGCTGATGCAGAGCAACTGGATCGGCCGCAGCGAAGGCGTCGAGGTGTCGTTCGACGTCTCCGAATACGGGCTAGAAACGAAGGAGGTTTCAGCTTTCACCACGCGCATCGACACGGTATTCGGCGTCACGTTCCTGGCGCTGGCGCCAGAGCATCCGCTGGTGCACGCACTCGTGACGAACGAGCAGCGCGCCGAAGTCGATGCCTACATCATGAGCACGCGCGCGGAGAGCGAGATTGCGCGCCTGTCCACCGAACGAGAGAAAACCGGCGTCTTCACCGGCGCCTACGCCACCAACCGCCTCAACGGCGAGCCCGTGCCTATCATGGCGGCGGACTACGTGCTGCTGTCCTACGGCACCGGCGCGGTGATGGGCGTGCCTGCACACGACGCGCGCGACTTCGAGTTCGCGAAGAAGTACGGCCTCGACATCCGCGTCGTGGTCGCGCCGCCAAGCTGGCCCAAGGATCGAACCGGCGACGAGCTTACAGAGGCCTACGTCGACAAGGCCATCGGCACGCAGGTCGCCTCCGGCGAGTTCAGCGGTATGTCCATCACCCAAGGCTACGAGGCCATCGCCAACAAGATCGTACGCGAGGGCTGGGGGCGCCGCACCGTCTCCTACCGCATGCGCGACTGGCTAATCTCGCGCCAGCGCTACTGGGGCACGCCGATCCCCATCGTCTACTGCGAACACTGCGGCATCGTTCCGGTCCCCGAGGACCAGCTGCCCGTGCTGCTGCCCAAGGGGGTCGAGTTTCGTCCCACTGGCGAGTCGCCGCTGACTTACCACGACGCCTTCGTCCACACCACCTGTCCGACCTGCGGCGACCCCGCCCGGCGCGAGCCTGACACCATGGACACGTTTGTGGACTCGTCTTGGTATTTCCTGCGCTACCTCAGTCCTCACTTCGATGAAGGGCCGGTTGAGCCCGACAAAGCGGAGGCGTGGCTGCCAGTCAACCAGTACGTGGGCGGCGCCGAGCACGCCGTCATGCACCTGCTGTACGCGCGCTTTTTCACAAAGGCACTGCGCGACCTGGGCGTCGTCGCCCTCGACGAGCCGTTCCTGCGGTTGTTCAACCAGGGCATGATCCTGTCTGACCATGCCAAGATGTCCAAGAGCCGCGGCAACGTGATCGCGCCCGACGACTACGTGCAGACGCTCGGGGCCGACGTCGTACGCCTCTACCTCATGTTCCTCGGTCCGTGGGAATCGGGCGGCGACTGGTCAGACGCCGGCATCAACGGCATCGCGCGCTGGACCGCGCGGCTTTGGGACCTGTGCCAGCGAGACAACGCGGCGCTGCCCGCAGTGGACGGCGAAGCCGACCGCGACATTGTCCGGAAGGTGCACCAGACCATACGCCGGGTGATCACTGACCTCGAGCGCTTCAAGCTGAACACCGGCATCGCAGCGCTGATGGAGCTGAGTAACGAGCTTGCTCCTGCGCACGACGCCGGGCGCGTCTCGCGGCCCGTGTGGGACGAAGCTGTCGCCAAGTTGCTGGTCCTTCTCGCGCCCATGGCGCCCCACCTCGCTGAGGAGCTGTGGGAGCGCACGAAGCACGCGTACAGCATCCACCAGCAAGCGACGCCCGAGTGGGACGATGCGCTAGCCGCCGCCACGGAGGTGACGTTGGTAGTACAGGTCAACGGCAAGGTGCGCGACCGCATCAACGTGGCGGCGGATATCACCGAAGACGCCGCCAAGGCGCTGGGGCTGGGCAGCGCGCGAGTGCGCGCCCACACCGACGGCAAGGCCGTCGACCGTGTCGTCTATGTCGCTGACCGCTACTTGGTCAGTATCGTCGTCAAGGGCTAGCGCAGAGCAGGTCACCAACCGCTTAAGAATCCGAACGGTCAGCCTGGGAGTATGAGGTCGAAAGTGATCAGGTCGCATTAGCCGAGCGAATTCAGAGTTGGCTAGAGCCTCTACGAGATGCTGAAGGTCGAGCCGGCGGCGGCCGTGCGCGACACTTCGATGCGCACCGGGAATGTCTCTTTGACTTCGTCCATGTGCGTGATAACGAGGATGCGCTGGAACTGGTCTTCGATGGCCTTGATGACGTCGACGATGCGGTCGCGCCCCTCGGCGTCCTGCGTGCCGAAGCCTTCGTCGATGAAGAGCGTGGGCAGCCGCGCGCCCGCGCGCCACGCGAGCAGTTTGCTCAGAGCGATGCGCAGGGCCAGGTCGATGCGGAAGCGCTCACCGCCTGAGTACATCTCGTAAGCGCGTTTGCCGATCTCGTCGTTGATGGTGATTTCCAGCGTTTCGACGGGGTCATCGTCGGAGCCCTTAGCTGTACGCCTGTCCCGTTGCGTGTGTACCTGAAGGGCCATGCGTCCGTCCGTCATGCGCGAAAGCAGGCCATTTGCCTCGTCCTCTAGGCGCGGAATCGCGGCCTCGATCAGCAGCGCTTGTACTCCACCCTTGCCAAAGGCTATGCCCAGTTCGTTGTGCGCGGCGACCTCCTCAGCGAGGCCAATCCGTGCAGCCTCGCGCTCCTTGAGTTCCGCCTCGGCGGCGCCGATCTGGTCCAAGCGGCTGGCCAGCGCTCCGCGCCGGCCGACCTGCTCTTCGCGCACGCGAGCCGACTCCCGCTGGCGCTCCTCAGTTGCCCGCTGGAGCTCGCGGAGCGCCGACAGCCCCGCCAGTTCCGCCGCCATCCGCGCGCACTGCTCGTCGAGGCGAGCCGCTTCGCCCGTGGCCTCGGCCGCGCGGCCCTGCGCTCCGGCGAACGCGACCTCGTCGTCCGCCAAGCGGCCCTGCGCTTCCGACAGACGCCGGTGCTCGGCGTCCCAACGTTCCCGCTCGTGGGTTTGCCGCTGGAGGTTTTCCAGCGCGTGAGTGTCGAAGGCGGCGGCGGCAATCTGCTGGCGCAGCGTCGCGGCCCTGGCCTGGGCCACTTGGGCGAACTCGCTCCGCTCCAGCAGGCTCTTGCTCTCGGCCAGCATCGTTCGCACTTCGTCGAGCTTCGCCCTGGCCTGGAGGGCCTCGTCGCGCTGCACGATAAGCCGGGCGCGCTCCTGATCGAGTGTCCGACGGGCGCCGTCGAGCTCCGCCTGGCGACCGGCTAGCTGTGCTCCCAAGCCCTTGGCTTCGGCATCGAGCGTTTGGACACGCACGGCCTGTTGCTGGTAACGGGAGCGCTGCTCCTCGATCTGGGTTTTGTACGCCACTTCCAGCCGCTCACGGCCTTCCTCGCCGAGCCCCGTGCCGCAGAGCGGGCAAGCGATGCCGTTGCCGTGGTCGTGAACGAGCAGCTCCAGTTTGCCCCGCGTGTCTTTGCCCGCAGCCTCCAAGACGACGTTCTCGGCATCGATGCGGCGAGCCTCGATGCTCGCGGCCTGCTGGCGCTCGACGACGGCAGACAACTCTCCCGCACACACATCCAGCGCAACGGCCTCGTCGGCAATGGCCGTCAGGCGCGCCTCGACACCGGACAAAGCCCCGGCGCGGGGAAGGATTTCTTGCTGTAGCCGGCGATCCTGGGTCGCGACCTCGGTCTCGAGCTGGACGCGCGCCTCGGTGATCTGCTGTGTGAGTGGCGAGAGCTCGCGTTCGAGCGCGTGCACGCGTTGTGCAGCGGCGTTCAGTTCCGCCAAGCGAGTGCGGGCCTGCTGAAGCAGCCGATACCCGTCTTCGATCTCGGCGGCTCGCTCTAGAGCCCGGCGCCACTCACCCACGCGACGCCCCAACCCCTGCACCTCTTGCTCGGCTTGCTCACGGCGGGCCACGGCCCGCTGAGATTGCGCACCGAGCTCGTCGATCTCCTGCTGACGGCGCTCGCTGTGGGCGACCTGCTGGCGCACGGCTTCCAGTTCCTGCTCGACGGTCGTGCCCGACTCCTCGGCCTTGGTCAGCTCTACGTCAGCCTCGGCCAGCAGAGCCTCGACGCTCGCTCGGTCGCCGACCTGAGCTTCGAGCCGGCGCAGGGTTTCGTCGCCGAGACCCAGCCGACCTTGCGCTTCGCGTGCATGCACCTTGGCTCGCTCCGACAGGCGATCGTACAGGCCAAGGCCAAGCACGCTGGCCAGCACGTTCTTACGCGCCGCCGGCGTAGACATGGTGAACAGGTCTGCTCTGCCCTGGAGCAGGTACGCGCTGTTAACGAAGGTTTCGTAGTCCATATTGACGAGGCGCTCGATGGCGGCCTCGGTCTGCCGCACCGTGTCGCCAGTCAGCGGTCGCCAGCCGTCCTGCGAGGCCAACGCCAGCTCCAGCGATGACTGTCCCGCGCGTCGGGCTTTGGAATAGCGGCGCACGACCCGATAGTGCTGGCCCTCTTCCTCGAACTCCAACTCGACCATCATGTCCTGCTGGCCCTCGTGGATCAGTTGCTCGTGAGTCCGGCCCCGGGCCCGGCCCCACAGTGCCCATGTGATGGCGTCCAGCAGCGCGGACTTGCCGTGGCCGTTGGCGCCACAGAGGCAGGCGACATGCACGTTCTCCAAGTGCAGCGTAGGCACGTCCTCGCGGTAGGAGAGGAAGTTTTTGACTGTGAGTGCAAGCGGCAGCATGCGCTGTAGTATCCGAAGCACAGCCCTGGCCCCACAAGCGACGTGCGCGCTCCTTGCGACCCATTTCAGGCGGGTGCTAGCATCGATTGTGAGCCATTTCCAATCGTCTGGGGCACCGCCGTGGCCTTGAAAATCGTCGTGCTGGCCAAGCAGGTCATTGACCCGGAGATGCCGTCGTCGGCCTTCCGCATTGACGCTAACGGCCTGCGCGTGGCGCTGCCGCCGAACCTCGCACCCGTGGTCAACGGGTTCGACGAGCAGGCCGTAGAGGCCGCGCTGCGCATCAAGGAGGCCGTCGGCGACGCTCACGTCACGGTGCTGTCGGCTGGCGCCAGCTTTGCCTCGGACATCATCAAGAAACCGCTGGCCATGGGGGCTGACGCGCTCGTGCTAGTCGAGGACGAGTCCTTGGCCTACACTCATGATCCGCTGCCCGTAGTTGACACGCTGGCCGCCGCCATCGGTAAGCTTGGCAGGGTCGACCTGTTGCTGGCTGGGCGCCAGGCGTCGGACTGGGACAATGCGCAAGTGCCGATCGGCCTGGCGGAGACGCTCGGCTGGCCCGTCGTCACTCTCGCACGAGCGATTGAAGTGACTGGTGAGGTGGCCCGTGTCGAGCGTGTGCTGCCGGACGGGCACGAGGTGGCCGAGGTGCTGCTGCCGGCCGTGGTCACGATATCCAACGAGCTAGGCAATGCCCGGTACCCGAACATGCGGGGCATCATGAATGCCAAGCGCATTGAGGCAACGCGGTGGAGACTGGCCGACCTTGAAGTTACGCCGCGAACCGGTGTGCTTGAGTTGCTCTCGCTGGCGCTGCCTCCGCAAGACCGCGTGACCGAGATGGTGACGGGCGAGAACGACGCCGACGCCGGCAGGCGCCTGGCGACACGATTGCGCGAAGAGAAATTGATCTGAGATCCACAGCTGAGGCTCACGTAGAGTAAGAGATGGCCAGCACACACGCGATATTGGTGGTCGGCGAAGCAGCGCAGGCCGGCCTATTCCCGTCGACCCTCGAGGCCATCGCCGCCGCGCGCACACTCGGCGTCGGCGTCGGCTTGTTGTTGTTTGGACCGGGGGTTGAGGCGGCGGCAAGCGTCGCCATCAGGCACGGGGCCGATGCCGTCCACACCGTGGACGCCGTGGTCACGGTCGAGGAGACCGTCGACCTCGTGGTGGAGGCCGTACGCCGCTTCGAGCCTGGTATCGTCCTAGGCGCCAAGGAGTTCGCAGGCGGTGCCATGCCGCGGGTTGGGTTCCGCCTGGGGACCGCGCTGGTGCAGGACTGCACCAAGGTGGTCCTCGATGCCGACGGCCGACTCGTCGGCACGCGGCCGGTCTACGGCGGCAGCGCCGTTGCGACGGTCCGTTGTGGCTCGGCACCGGCCGTCGCATCGCTCCGCGGCCGCGCCTATGAGGCGCTGCCGGCCGACGCTGGCCGCACCGGCGAGGTCATGCCGTTCGAGGCCGAGCACGCCGCCGACCCGCGTGTGCGCGTCGTGGAGCGGACCGAGAGACAGGCGGAGGGCGTCCGGCTAGAGGATGCGCGGATCATCGTTGGCGGCGGACGGGGACTGGGTGGGCCGGAGCCCTTCGCGCAGCTCGAAGCACTGGCTTCGCTGCTCCACGGCACCGTCGGTGCATCGCGGGCGGCTTGCGACGCCGGGTGGGTGCCCTCCAGTTACCAAATTGGGCTGACGGGCAAGTCGGTCGCACCCGACCTTTACATCGCAATCGGCATCTCAGGAGCGAGCCAGCACTTGGCGGGACTCAGTGGCGCTCGTGATATCGTAGCTATCAATAAAGATGCGAGCGCCAATATCTTCAAGGAGGCCCGCTTCGGTGTGGCCGGTGACTGGCAGCAGGTTTTGCCCGCGTTCATCGATCAGCTCCACGAGCTGATCGATGAACGGCCAGAGGGAGGGTAAGGATGTCGATGCAACCTGATTTCGACAATGACATGACGGAGGCGGTGGAGAACGCTGAGAAGTCCGAAGTGGTCTGCGTCATCATCCCTTTCATCAACCAGTGTCTCGTCCTCGACTCCCGGCAGGCGAAGGATGATCCTCCGAGGCTCACTGTTTCGCAGCCGCTAGGCTCCGGGGAGCGCCGTCTCCGCCACGTGAACCAGGCGCGCCCTCATATGAAGCACTCTCGTGAGTTGGCGGTCATCCCGTGGGTCGGGTCGATTCAGAGCCTCGCCAGCTCAGGCGCATGGGACATGATTGCGCGGCGGATGATCAACTCGGGCTTCCCCGACGCGGCCAGCGCCTGCGACGAGGCGCTCGACGAGTTGCGCCAATGGGAGCGCCGCGCCCTCGCATCGATGATTCGGGGCCAAGGCCCATTCCACACGCTGTGGTCCCGGTCCGGGGCCCGCTAAGGCGGGGGCTAGGTCTTGAACGGCTCCTTTTGGGGCCCACCCTTCGAGGATCTGCTGCTGCACGAGGGCCGGGACTTCGTCATAGTGGCCGGACCGCACGGACATAGTGTCCCTGCCCTGTGTGAGAGTACGTAGGCTGGTAGCCCGCTGTTGGATTTCGGCCCGCATTATCGGCTCCAGCAGGACCGAGGCCGCCTCGCGCATGCCTTGAATATGTGTGATACCACGCTCCGACGAACCCTACGCGCGCTCCCGCTGCTCCTAGCCACGGCTCTGCTCGCACTGCTGTTGTTCGCAGGAGCCGGTCGGGGCGACACGGTGAGCGATCTCGAGCGCCGGACCGCATCAGTCCACCAGGACTTGGTGCGCTGGGAGGTCACCCACTTCCTGGACAAGTGGTGGAGCCGTCTCGCAACCGTGGTCCTCCGTCAAGACTCCAGTGAGGAGGCGAAGACGAAGGCGCGGGCCACGTTCTTCGGCCTCGGCCCGCGCATCGAGGGCGCTGGCCGTGCGCTAGACCAGGCGCTGGCGCTACCGGCGGACGAGCGAGCGCGAGCGGTCGAGGACATTGCCATGGAGCTCCAGTCGCTTGAGGACGAGCGTAAGGACGCACAGCCCTTGGTCGAGGAGGCGATCGAAGGTGCCATCACCGCGGCCCTGAACGACCTGGGAGTCATCGGCCGCCTCGGGCCGTTCCGCTGGCCCCCCGTCGACTTCACTTTCGAGCAGCGGCCGCTAGTGCTGGTGCGCTCGCCTCGGGATGAAGTGAGGCGGCTCGACGACCGGCTACTACGGGCCGACGTCGACCTGCTCACGCAGCAGCGGCTTGAGGATGAGGTAGAAGCGGACGTCGCCGGCGTCTCGGCGTTGGTGGTCCGCGTCGGAGGCATCGCAACCTACCCGGCACAGGTGTCACCGTCACTCTCGCTCCATGACACGCTCATCCTCGCCAGCCACGAGTGGACCCACCATTGGCTGATTTTCCGTCCGCTGGGCCAGCGCTGGTGGGAAGGTGGAGAGCTAACGAGCATCAATGAAACGTTCGCCGACATCGTCGGCGAGGAGGTTGGTGACCTGGCGCTGGCGCGGCTGACGGGCGAGGTTTTTGAGCGCCCTCCCTGGAAGGCACCCGTGCTCGAGCCTGCGAAAGGTGAAGGCCCCAACGCATTCAGTTTCCAGCGCTACATGCGCGATACGCGGATGCGCCTCGACGACCTGCTCAGTGAGGGCCGCGTGGCCGGCGCGGAGGCCTGGCTGGAAGAGCGCCGCCTTGGTCTCGTGGCAAACGGACAGAACGTCCGCAAGCTGAACACGGCCTTCTTCGCATTCCACGGCACCTACGCAGCCGACCCGCGCGGCGGTAGCGTCAACCCCATTGAGGGCCAACTCAGGATGCTGCGCGCGGCGGCGGGGAGCCTCGCAAAGTTCGCCAACCAGGTCTCTGGCATCACCAAGGTAGGACAGCTGGAAACGATGGCGCGGGCAGCGGGGTAGGAATCCGCCGCGTCATCCTGAGCGCAGCGAAGGATTCGACAGGTATGACCGTCGCTTGATCAACAAGATCCTCCGCCTCTTTTGTCGACGTCAGGGTGACAGCGTAGATCCCAGTGCCAAGCGAAGCTAGCGGCACGCCCCGGCCCCTTCATAGTCACACGCGCCGAAGCCAAGATCACGTCGCGGGGCGAACGCTGGGGGCCCTACCAGGCAGGCTGGGTATTGGGTAGAAAGTCGGCGGTAAGCCGCCGCTGTCCCGTACCGTCGGGCTCCATGACGAAGAGATCTGACTTGCCGGAGGGCGTCGACGTGAAGACGACCCTGCCCGAGGGCCCCACGACGAAGGCGGACTCGTCGAAGTCGTTGGCCGTCAGCGGCACGAGGCCAGTACCATCTGGAACGCCAACACGACCCAGCGTCACACTGAACAGGTCAGGGCTGCCGTTGCGGCCAGAGATAAAGACGACGCGCTTGCCGTCGGCGGACCAGGTCGGCGCCCAGTCGTCGGCTGGGTTCATGCTGACGTTGACCTGCTGCGTGACGCTGCCATCCGCGCGCACTTCAACCACATATATCTCCTGGTTGTTGTCCCGCTCGGACACGAAGGCCAGCCACTTGCCGTCAGGAGACCAGGCTGGTGCGTAGTCCTGCGTCTGGCTCACCTGGATGGTGTTCACACCGCCGGGGTTGCGCAGGAAGATGCCAACGGGGACGCCGTTGGGGTCCTGCACAGAGAATGCCACCCAGTGGTCCTCAGGCGACCAAGCCAGATCCGTCTCGCCCTCGCGGCCGAAGATGAGCCGGTGGGGGCGAAGGTTATCGAGCTCCAGCCAATAGATGCGCGGCGGACCATCGATGTCTGGGGAGACGTACGCCAGGCGCTTTCCGTCAGACGACCAGCCGACGTGCGATTCGTCGACGCCGGTGTTGGTCACGCGCAAGGAGCTTGAGCTCGACGGGTCGCTCGGATCGGCAAAGCTCAACGTAACGTACACTTCAACGTTGCCGTCGCGGTCGCTCAGGAACGCCACGCGAGTCCGGTCTGGCGACCAAACGGGGGCGAAGTCGTCTGCCGAGTGGCCGACAATAATGCGCCCTCCGGTGCCGTCGGGCCGAATAACGGCGATGTCCCGGGCGCCCTCGGCGCCCGAGGAGTAGGCGATGAATTGCTCGGCGTCCAGGAGACCGCAAGCGCTAGCAAGCCCAACGACGACCGCGAGCAGGAGTGCGGCCAGGGTTAGAAACGCGGAGGAACTGCGAGTGACCGTGCGTACTCCATGTGCAGGCGTTGGGGCCATCGAACGTCGGTCATCCTAGGTGTTTCCAAGGCAGCGATGCATTGGAGGTACAAGTACGTGATTCTCGAATCGAAATTAGCAGAATTTTGAAACTTTGCCTAGGAGTTTAGAAAGGGAGCCAAGGCAGTTCCTCTTCGCGCTTGCGCCGCTTCGGGTTCACGAGGCCGAAGCCAAATCCCCCCGCGGCTCCCATGACTGCGCCTCCGGCAATGATTGCGGTCGGCATCCACATCGGCACCTCGGCCAGGTCTTGGTCGCAGTCCGTCCGCACCTCGTCGAAGGCTGCCTCCTCGTAGGCGCGCAACTCCTCGCAGCGCTGGGCCGACCCGACGAAAACTGACTGGATGAACACTGCGGGAACCAGGCCCGCGACCAGGCCTACGAAGCCGATAAGCAGAGCCATGAGCAGGCCACGAACGATGTGCCGTCCGGTCGAACCGAGCTGCGGTACCGTAGCCTTGATCGCCTCCGTCATTGCCCTAGGACCGCCACCCGTTGCTGAGGCTGGAGTTTGGTCGCCGCGAGCCTGATGATCGAATCGGGGCTGCGGCCCTTCCACGGTATCAAGAACTCCACCACCCGGTCCGCCTTCAGCCGGGTTGCCTCCATGAGCAGGGTCCCGACTCCCGCTTGCACGGCTGCGTCCTCATCCTCCATCAGCAGATGGGCTACCTCGAGTGCGTCGGTCATGAATCGCCCCTCACGCACCAGCGGCGTGAACGCCATAACCGCGGCGCGGCGCTGCCAGCGCCCACCTGTGCGCGCCCATCTTGCGAGGGTAGCGACCAGCGACGGCTTGCCGGACAGCGAGCGAGCGATCATGTGCGCGCTGACGTCGTCGGTGTTCGGAGCGTTGGTGAGGCAGTCCACCCACGCGGCGAAGCGCTCGAACTCGCTCGTGCCGATATGCCGTGCCTGTGCGGTAACGACGACGTCGGCGACGATCCCTTCCTCAATGTTGCCGCTCAAGAACAGCGGATCGGCGATGGCCATGGCGAGCGGCAGGCCGGCCCCGCGCACATGTCGCATCAGGTCTTGGCCGAAACGGTTGGCCTGCTGGAGCGGGACACCGTAGCAGGGCGCCTCTTCCCCGTACTCGCGGTGCAGTTGCGCCGCCACCTGCGGTTTTCCCACGCTACGTAGACGACTACGGACTTCGTCAACCAACTGGGCTGCACGCTGCTGCGTCGCCTCGTCGACGGCCGGCGCGGCGGTGCTCGGCCGGGGGTCTTGATGGGGGCGGTGTCGGGCCATGGCATCATTCTAGCGCCACCACCGTGGGCTATAGCGCCGCAGATGTCGAGGAGCATACCAACGGGGGTGGTGGCGCATACGGGATTCGAACCCGTGGTCTTCGCCTTGAGAGGGCGATGTCCTGGGCCACTAGACGAATGCGCCACGGAGAAGGCCGCGGCCCGGCCCGCGGCTAGTATAGCCGAGGCTTTTCCTCTTCGCCAACGCCTCCGGTCCCGTCCAGCGGCCTCCCGCACGCGACGGCTTGACGGCGATGAGGTGCTACCGTACGTTCCTTTCATGATGACATGACGAAATCTGGCGGGTGTAGCGCTTCTTTCGCCGGTGTCAGGAGGATTCTATGGCGAAAGAGAATAATCACGAGGAGTCGCTGCGGATCGAGGAGGTTGGCGAAGCAGTCGAGCAGATCGAGCACACCAAGCCCTACAAGCGCTACCTCGACGCGACTCTGGGGTTTCGCAATCACTGGTACCCGGCCTTCTTTAGCCAGGAGTTGGCCAAGGCGAGCTCAAGGGCGAGATGCTCCTAGGCGAGCGCATCGCACTCAAACGCGCGGGTGGCACCGTGTACGCCTTCGAGGACCGGTGTGCCCACCGCGCAGCGCCCTTCTCCAGTCGGCCGGAGTGCTACACCGAGAATACGGTGACCTGCTGGCTCCACGGATTCACCTACGACGTGCGCGACGGCAAGCTAGTGCAGGTGCTCAGTGAACCGGGCAGCGCCATCATCGGCAAGGTCAGCATCAAGAGCTATCCGGTCGAAGAGCACAACGGTGTCGTATTTGCCTTCATCGGTGACCTGGATCCCGCCCCGCCCATCACCGACAACATCCAGCCCAAATTCTTCAACAAGGGGCTGGTGTTCCATCCCCTCATGCGCAATAAGATCCGCTGCAACTGGCGCGTGGCTGCAGAGAACGGCTACGACGCCGCACACATATACGGCCATCGAGGCGCCGAGCTATTCAAGCGCTTCAACGTCGCGATCCCGTTGGGCACTTACCCTTCCACGAAAGACAATGTGACCATCACTGAGGATGAGGGGGCCAAGGGCATCCAGCAGCGGGGCGATTGGGCCCACACCCGGGGGTGGTCGCCGAGGCACGACGACTACCAGCCGGACCTGGCGCCCGAAGACTTCCGCGGCATGAGCACCAGCTAGCCAGCCCGAAGCTAAGGGAGATGTGCAGATGACCACCGACGTGCCCAGCGTGATAAAGACCCGCCAGGTGCCGCTGTCCGCCGAGCAGCAGGCCTGGGTCGACAAGGCCTGCGCCGCCATCGACGAGACCCGTATGCGCCAGTTCAACCTGGAACTCACTGCCATCCACAGCCCCACAGGGCATGAGCGGGCCGCCAGCGAGTTCGTGACTGAGTACATGCGGGGCATCGGTCTGCAGGCGTTCTACCAGCCGCTGGACCAGCACTCCGGCAACGCTGTCGGGCGTCTCAGCGGCAGCGGCGGCGGCGCCGCGCTCATGCTGTATGCACCCATCGACACGCACCTCAGCGCCAACCCGGAGGAGGATGTGCCGTGGGTCGGCCCAAAGCTCCGGCCGGACATGCTGCCTAACGCCTACGTCGACGACGGGGGCAACGTGATTGGCCTCGGCGCCTCGAACCCCAAGGGGATGGTCACTGCGCTGGTCGAGGCGGCAGCGGCCCTCAAGCAGGCCGAGGTACCGCTGGTGGGCGACATCATCGCTGCCTTCGCGGGCGGCGGCATGCCCATGACGCCGGCCCCGGGTGCCGACGCTCAAAACCACGGCCTTGGCAGCGGCGTCACCTACATGATCAACCACGGCGTAACCGCCGACTTCTGCATCATCTCCAAACCCTGGTGGGGGGTGTTCTGGGAGGAGGTGGGGCTCTGCTGGTTCAAGGTTTCGGTCCGCGGAACCATGAACTACGCGGGCATCCCCCGCGGCACGCCCGGCTTCCGCAGCTCGCTGGTCCCCGCCGCCAAGGTCCTGCTGGCCCTAGAGGAGTGGCTGCCTGAGTACACCAAACGCAACACCTCTGGCCAGTGCGCGCCCGAGGGCAACATCTCGGCTATCCGCGCAGGATGGCCCTACCGGCCAGCGTTCCCCTCGGCCACCACGGAGATATACCTGGACATCCGTGTGAACCCGCGCTCGTCTCCGGCGAAAGTCCGCGCGCAGTTCGCCGAGGCCATCGACGCCATCAAGGCGGGCGACCCGGCGTTGGAGTTGGACTGGGAGATGTTCGCGGCATACCCCGGCGCCAGCACCAGCCCGGACAACTGGATCATCCATTCGTCGATGCGCGGTTGGGAGTTCGCCGAGGGACGGCCTCATGAGGGACCACCGCCCGTGAGCGGGCAGACCGACGCGTCGGCCATCCGCAACTTGGGGATCCCCACAGCACGCTTTGGCATGCCCTTTCCTCCGGCCAACGCACCGCCCGAGTGGGACGGCCTGGGCGGCATGGGTTTCAGCTACATCCCGGACCTGGTCAAGGTCACCAAGGCCGCGATCTACGCGGCGGTGGACACCTGCACGCGAGGCCGCGAGGAGCTAGGTCTGACCTAGCGCAGGCGCGTCGGACAGAAGAGAACGGGCCGGAGGAAACTCCGGCCCGTTCATCGTCACACTATCGAGATGACCCGCTAGCCGGCTGGCGCGTCTCCGTTGCTGCCCTGGCCGTTGCCGCCCTGGCCTGGCTTGCGCATCAGGTTCACGGGGTCGGGGGCGCGCTCCGGGGTCCATTCTCCGGTGTCGGCCCAGTCGCCGCGCTTCTGGATGCCGCGCATGTGCTTATTCACCAGCATCCGCCAGCGAACGATGATGTAGTCGGCCTTGGTCAGGCGTTCGCGGTTCCAGAAGTTTTCGTTCGCGTACACGTGCTCCAGGTGGGCACGCCCGAACTGATCGAAATTATTGAAGCCCCAGGTAGGACCATCCCCCGGGTAGGCCGTCTGGCCGGCGGGTTCCTTCCAGACGAGTGGACCCAGCACGTTCTCGCAATCCTCGTGGAACTGGCGCTCTTCCTCTTCGGTACTGCAGTACCGGGTCTGCGTGATCATGTACATGTGGTGCTGTTCGTCGACGGGAACGTACCACTCGAAGTGGATCATCCCTGGCTGCGGGAACCAGTCCACCTGCAGTCCGGAGGGCAGGAACAATCCCACGTCGAGGTCGGGGCCAGCAGGCGGATTCTCGGGGTCGATGTTGGCGGCGGTGATGAGGTTCCCCTCGATCTCCGCTTGCCATACGTTGACGTCGGTCTTCATCCCAGGGCGGTCGCCCATGATTTTCACGATGCCCTTCGGCGAGTCATCCTCTTCCTCGTGAACGATGATCGACGACTTGTCCGGGGCGTAGGTCCCTAGTGGCATGGGAACGCCCGCCACGGTGACGACAGCGGAATTGCGGTGCGCGTAGATATGAGCGGCGTCGTAGCCGTTCTCCGCAGACAACCGCCAGTTGGCCTTGATCTTGTGCCGGTGAAGTGGGTGGAACTTGAGGCCAGCGTTCCAAAATTTCGGCTGCACGTCGCTCGCGAGGGGCGGCGCAGGGTCCATGTCCCCGATGAACACGAAGACGACACCGTTGTGCTCCTCGACGGGGTAGGACTTGAGGTTGATCTTCCCGATGGCTGCGCTGTCGGGCTCGGTGATGTACGCGACGGACTTGCCGTCTCGCATGTCGTACGTGAGGCCATGGAGCCAGCACGTGATCGTGTTCTCGCTGTAGCACTCAGGCTTGCTGGAGAACGAGGCGCCGCGATGCGCGCAGCGGTCTTCGACGCCGTAGACTGTGCCGGCCACCCGCTTGAAGTAGATGCGCTCGCCCAGCAGCATCTCGGCGTTGGTCTCGCCATCTGCCAGCTCCTGGCCGAAGAAGGCGGGATACCAGTGATCGCGCAGCCCCAACTCTGCTTCCAGGTATCGAGTGTAGGGCTTGGCGCGCTCCACACGCTCCACTGCCTCGCCCGCGTCCTCGATCTGCAGCAGCTTCGATTCGTCTTCTCGTTCCTTGACCATGATTCTCCCCTTCCTTAGGCACAGCGCAGTCAATAGCGCCCGCGCTCCAGCGAATTCGGTGCGATACTAGGTTGCCGCTCCGCCGCTGGCAAGCATCCGACGGATAGATGCGCGGGGGGATGCTTATCTAACGAATTTGAGCTCCTCAGTCGTCAGAAATCCCCGAACGGCGCGCTCGAACTCCTGCGGCGCAAAGCCCATGGCGCTGTGGTCTCCGCCGTAGGTGATGGACAGTCGGGCGTTCGGCGCGAGCCAGAACGCTTCGATGCCGTACCGCACGCGTATGCCTGAGTTATCGTCGCCCCAGCAGACGAGGATGGGCAGCTGCATCGCAGGCAGAAACCGGCGGAGGCTGTACTGGTCACGCACGTCCTCGTCTGCGACGTAGCGCTGGATGGCCTGGAACGCCTCCTTGCGGCCCGGCAGACGCGAGCGCCGGTACAACTCCTCCACCTGCTCGTCGGTGATCGGCTCGTAGTCGGTCCACTCGCGCCAAAGGTGATAGCGCAAGGCCTCGCGCTCCGGGAGCACCAGCTCGCCTCCGGCCATGGAAGCGAGCGCAGGATTCAGGCCCGCCGCGCCCACCAGGATCAATCGCCGCACGCGGCGCGGGTAGGTATGGGCGAAGAGCGCCGCAGTCCAGCCCCCAAGGCTCTGCCCGATGATGTCGATCTCGTCCAAGCCGAGCTGGTCGCAAAAGTCACGGATGGTCTCCACCCACATGGGGAAGGAGTAGCCGTCGGCTGGCATATCGGACAGCCCCCAGCCGGGCAGGTCCAGAGCGTAGACGTGCGCGTGCTCTGCCATGGAGTCGATGGCGACAGTCCATTGGTCCGCCGAAATGGGCAGCGCGACGCCGTGAATGCACACCAGCGGGCGACCCGATCCTCTTTCGATGTAGCGGATGTTGTAGCCGTTGGCGGTAACGTAGTGGTCTTCGAGATCCGAGCGCAGCCCCATGGGATCCCTCCAGATGGCGTCGTTCACGTGCCTTGCACGAGGATGAGCCGATTATTCACCAACAGCCCATTATTGGCCATGACGCTAGTGCTCAGTGTTGCCGTCGCCGTCGGTAGGGATGGCAACAGGCCTGGCGGCACAACCGAAGGTGAGGGTTGCGACTCATGAAGGCCAATGCCGCCTACTAGCTGGACAGACAGAGCTTCGCTTACATGAAGGCGGGCACCGCCGCTGCTCTGACCTACTGGGGCCTGGGCAGTTGGCTGTACCGCAACGCAATCGAGCGGGCGGGCATCCGCTCGCACCGGGCGTAGCCGGCAGACGAAGGGGCGGGCTAGGCCGGTTGCTCGGCCCGCGCTCCCTACTCGGGCTCAAGCTCCTCGAGCCCGACGACGTTTGCCCACGCCTTCAGCCCCGCACCAAAACCAAGCCCGCCAATGAGCGCAAGAACGGACTCGAGCGCTTCGAGCACCTCCTGCTCTGTCGCGCCATGGGCGATGGCCTGTCGGACGTGCGCAGCGATGTGGTCCGTGTCGCTCCGCAAGGCCGACAACACGACAACCTGGCACAGTTCCTTGGTCTTGCGGTCGAGCTCTCGCTCGTCCAGGTAGGTGTGCCCGATGAGCGCGTCATAGCGCTCGATCCACTCGGGGTCCGCCTGAACCATGAGCTTGTGGAACCCAACTACGTATCCCCGTCTCTGAAATAGCTCGTTGAGCCGCTCCTGCGCCTGTTCTTTCGCCTCTGCCATGCCTATGTCTCCTCACGTAGCGTCCGCCTAGCCTACCCCGGCGCGGTGAGTAGAATCGTGCGGCACGCATACATCACGAGACGCGGAGGCACCCATGCTCACGTTGGATCGGCGGCACCCGGACCTCGAGCACATCGTCGGTGACGACCCAGTAGGAGAGCGCATCGCCGCAGGCTTCGGGTTCACCGAAGGGCCGCTCTGGCGCGGCAGCCATCTGTTGTTCTCCGACATTCCGAACAGTCGGATCGTGCGATGGGAGCAGAAAACCGAAGGCCCGGAACTAACCACGTTCCGCACGCCCAGCGGCAACGCCAACGGCCATACGCTGGACCGGCAGGGGCGCCTCGTGTCCTGTGAGCATTCAGCTCGCAGGGTCAGCCGGACAGAGGCTGACGGAAGCGTCGTCACGCTCGCCGACGCCTTCGAGGGCAAACGGCTGAACAGCCCCAACGACGTGGTCGTGCGCAACGACGGCTCTCTCTACTTTACGGACCCGCCTTACGGTCTGCCCAATCTCACGGAAGGGAAGGAACTCGACTTCCACGGGGTGTACCGCCTGGACTTCGACGGCAGCGGGCCTCACTTGCTCGTCGACGACTTCGACCGCCCCAATGGCCTGGCCTTCTCTCTTGACGAATCGCGGCTCTACGTGGCCGACACCGCGCGCCACCACATCCGCGCCTTCGACGTCGCGGCCGATGGTTCGATCAGCGGCGGCGACGTCTTCGCCGTACTCAAGGGCAACGACGGTGAGATCGGCGGGCCGGATGGAATGAAGGTAGATGTCGAGGGCAACGTCTACTGCACGGCCCGGGGTGGGCTATGGGTTGTGAGCGAGGGCGGGACTGTCCTAGGGCGCATCATCCTGCCCGAGCAGCCGGCCAATTGCGGCTGGGGTGGGTCCGGCTGGACGACGCTCTACTTGACGGCGCGCACCGGCGTGTACCGGGTCGAGCTCCAAGTGGCGGGGATCGCAGTTTAGCGAGGAACTGGCTGGGGATCCAGGATTCGAACCTGGGCT
>Ga0115002_10002701_pt1 | contig 22835 bp, 22 predicted proteins | sample ArcticOcean_MG_C_8_FD_89576 | JGI IMG/M metagenome (GOLD analysis project Ga0115002, IMG submission 89576) | Marine microbial communities from western Arctic Ocean - ArcticOcean_MG_CB11_86 | ecosystem: Environmental > Aquatic > Marine > Oceanic | place: Arctic Ocean: Canada Basin | collected... | reverse complement strand
CGTCGCCTAGTATTCGTTCTGTCATGATTCCCCTCCAAACATTATTGAACACAAATTAAACGAGGGAAGGCTAAATGGCAAATTTCGAGTGGTAGTTCGGAAGCAATCGAAATGAAGATGAAGCTGTTAATTCATAGTAGGCATGGCTAACCTTGCGGGCCATGCCTACTATTCAAAATTAGTCGTTGCCAGTAGCTTGGACCGGCACTGGTGACGCGGACCTATCTGACTCGTCTTTCTCCCAATCTGGGATGAGCAGGCGCTTGGTTGGCTCCAGCATCAGAATGCCGACAAAGCCGAACAGGCTGGCACCGATAGAGATCATCAGCGCAATATTGTAGCTGCCGGTGATGTCATAAATCGGCCCACCAATCCAGCCACCTAAGGCCATTCCCAGTCCTGCGCCAAGCATCTGGGTGCCATGAGCTGAGCCAATGGGCGCCAGCCCGAAGTAACGCCGGTTCAGAATCGGGAACCCGCCTGACTCGCCGCCGTAGCCTATGCCGAAGGTCGCGGCGAAGACGTAGAAGAGCCATAGGTCGTGAGTCCAGAACAGCAAGATGACCGGCAGCGCCTGAAGCACGTACGCCGTCGCCATAACAGGCTTAGATCCAAAATTATCGGAGAGTATGGGTGTCGCCATACGTGAGAATACGCTTACGCCGGACATTACAGTCAGAAGTCCGGCGGCGGCTACAACAGATACTCCTTCGCTAACCGCTAGAGGCACGATGTATATGATGATAACGGCGTGTCCGACGCAGCCCAGGAAGTGTATGGAGCACATGTTCCAGAACACTGTTGTCTTGCGCATGTAAGAGGAGTACCGCTTGACCTTCTCGGGGTCGGGCCTTCCTTTTCTCTCCACAGGGTCGCCAGGCCGGGAGCCGTACGGTAACACTCCAACGTCTGATGGACGGTTGCGGAAGAACACCGTCATGACGGCCATGATGGCCCCCCCGCCCAATGCTATGACCAGCACGCCATTCTGCCAACCAAGGTTATGCACCAGCATACCTATGATAAGCGCGCCGATGGCTGGCCCCATACCTCTGGAGCCCATGATGATGCCCATGCCAACGCCCAGGCGACGTCGGAACCAGGACATGCCGGCAGGTATAAGTGGGACCAGGAACAACGCCTGTGCTACGCCTAAAATTAGACCAAAAGTTACATAAAGATGCCATGGCTCTCTCACCATTGCGGTCAGAGAGGCGCCTATGACGAACAGGGCTACTCCCAGGGCCATGGAGCGACGTGCGCCGTAGCGGTCGCCAAACATTCCGGCGAAAGGAGACACAAGGGCTGTGGTAATCGCCGTGATGGCGTACGCCAAGGTAATAGAGCCCTGACTCCAGTCGAACGTGGTGCTGAGGGGGTCGATAAGCACGCCGAAGGCCATTCGCAGTGATGCGCCCACCATCTGCATGCCTGCGATGATAGCGACTACGACCCAAACGTAATGGACGTATATCGCCTTGACTTGGGTTACGGGGTTGTCGGAGGGTTCTTTTGATTCAGTATCGTTGGCCAATTAGTAGGCTTCCCATCGTTGCTGAGGCTGCGGAGAACTATATGCCGCGCAATTACTGATGATACCATACTGAATCGTATTACAGATATGCTCCGGTTGAAACCGAAATTTGGACTCATTTGAGGTTATCTTTCAAATGTAATTACCATAGTTGTCTTATTCAACTGCTCTCCCATATCCATTCCAAGGATAAATGCTTTAAACGGACCTATAAAAGAGGCCACTTCTTCATAGCATTCATCACTGTCAGCTTCATCAAGGTACTCGCCAATTAGGGAAGCCAATTCGCCGACATTGAGGTAGAGGTAGAAATCTTCGCCCCCCGTCATTTCCTCCATTAGTCTCGTAAACACAGGAGAATCATCCAGTGACTCAATTTCACCGTTACTTGCATCAATGATCTTCAGCAATGTTTTTTCAGTTGTGCCGATGGCCATTCGATCATCATAAAAAATGTAACCATGTAACCAAGGTTGTAGCCCTCTCCGCCCGGAATTACCCGGTCCCCCAAATATGATCGCCTCCATTCCTCCAACGTCCTTCGGCTCAAAGGAAGCTCCGGCCAAGATGAGGAAAACACCAAGGTCTTGGACAGTGGATTCGGGAGATGTAATGTCGTCAAAGTCAATTAGGCCAGCGAATTGAATAATAGGTTCGCTGCCCGGAACCGGTTCTCCACCCATCACAGCGAAGGTCGCCTCTCCTGCCATCCACTCAAAAATCCCTTCTGCATAGTTAAGTCCCACCATTAATCCAACGGCTATTTCGGGATCTAGATCGGCACCTGCGAACGAACCTACACCTTGATTTTGCATCTCATCCCGGATCGTATTTTCGATTTCTGACCACATCTGATTTAGGCCAAATAAGGACATCATGAATACGGTGTCTGAAGGCAAGTAAGTGGCTGATATCAAGGTGTTGCTTTCTGGGAAATGCAAGGTATCTTAAGCAACGTCACTAGTAATGGTGAACTTGACTCCCATGTCTAAGAACGAGGCTGACCCGCCTGAAAAGTCGGCAGGTCGTCCTGAAATAAGGCGAACTGGCTCCTTTCATCAGCGTCTAATGTAGATGGGACGGAATTTATGACTTCGTCCACATTCAGATAAAATGATGCGAAGCGCGGGTACTGCGAGGTTAAAAACGTCCTGTGGAGAACGAATCACCGCCCGGTCTTCAGGCTGCAGCGATGTGAGCCGACGACCTAGCTCCAGCGCAGCCAGCAACGGGCATGCCTTCGCCTCGCTAATGCTGTGCAGGTTGCATAGCGCCCCGTACGTCGCTTTGCCCAGACCACCGAGGCCATTGAATGTGGACAACACTCTGGAGGCCAGAGTCAGGACGTTTTCGCCCTCAGATCCAATCCGTAGCAGGATTGCAATGAGTTCGGAATTGCTCAGATAGCTGGGGCCGTACTCTCGCAAGCGCTCCCTGGCCGCTCGCGCTGCGGCATATCCCGGATCATTGTGGCGTAACGCGGTTCGATATCTGTGGCCAAATCATCACCTATAGATGGTATGCGGTGGAGATGCCCATAGTTTAATTCCGACCATAGCGGATGCCAACCCTAGCATTATATCGGAGGTCGTGGCGCTATATCCACGGTGACGTTCGCGGTGAAGTTGTTATGAGAGCCCTTGCTGAGTTGCCCGGCTTAACTCCAGCGATTAATGATTTCGTCCGTCAACCTGACCCCTAACCCGGGAACGGTGGGCACGTGAACGAAACCGTCCTCAATGACCAGAGGCTCAATGAACAGCTCTTCGTAGATGGCCGTATGGGTAGGGTCGAACTCCAGCAACTGTGTTTCGGGAAGCGTCGCCATTAAATGCAGTGTGGCCGCAGTTCCAACGCCGCTGGAGTAGTTATGCGGGCTGGGAATGACGTTGTTGGCAACGGCGTCGTTGCAGATTTGCCGCGCCTGTTCAATGCCACCACAGCGCAGGATGTCCGGCATGGCGAAGTCGCAACCTTTGGCCGCAAACATCGGAGCAAAGCCTTGAGTGGTGTAGAGATTCTCTCCTGTGGCGATCTTCATTGGCAATGCATTGCGCAACTGGGCGTGGCCTTCGAAATCCAGAGGCGACAGCGGCTCTTCATACCAGAACAGGTCTGAAGAAGACACTTGCCGACCGAACTCCATTGCTCGATCACGCTGAAATGCCGTATTGACGTCCACCATGAATCCGATACCAGGGCCAATGGCGGCTCGTACAGCCTCAATTCGCTCAATGTCCCGTTGCTCTTCTCCCGGACCGCCGACGTGGGTCTTCATGTACCGAAAACCCCGCTCAACGTAGCTGTTGGCCGTCTCAACCATGCGCTCGACCTCTTCCCAATGCAGGTCACTAGCATAGGCTTCAATCCGGTCCCGTGTCTTGCCGCCGAGCAGTTCGCAGACAGGCACGCCCTCCGCCTGCCCCCAGATATCATGGCAGGCCACCTCAATGGCGCTGATGCCGCAGAGTACGGAACCGCCAGTCTCCCAGAAGGCTCTTGAACCGAATAGCTTCGTCCAGAGCGCCGGTATGTCGGTCGGGTCCAGTCCGATGGACATCGGCCCCAGGCGATTGGCCACGATACCTTCCATCAGCTGATCGTCGCCGAAAGCGTCGCCGACACCTGTAATACCAGCGTCGGTCTCTACCAGCACAAATGTAAAGATACGCTGGTCCCTTCCACCCTGGGCGTTACGCTGGGGTCGATCCAGAGGGCGTTTCAACTGGACTGTCCGAACATTTGTGATTTTCAAGAGAAGCCCGCTCCTTGATACTTTTCATTAGCTGTTCGCCGCCGATCACTATGGCAGCCACACAGGGAGTCTAGTCGACCTTCCAAAGAACGTCCATCTCGCAGGCATGCTTGACGAAATCACGAGGCAGAGCCAACTGGGTTATCCATTCGGCAAAGGCATCCAGATGTTTTTTAAGAAGCCCCTGAATATCGTCGTCGACAAGATTGCCATCTGAATCGAAACGCATGGGTGAGAACGCCGAGATCTGAAGTCCTGGTTTGATCATCACTATGGAGCCCGTTTCACAAGGGGTTTCGAGAAGCTGCATCTGGGCCCGCGCCGTACCTGCCCGGCCTCCAGCGCCAATGATGGTTGCGGGCTTGCCCATTAGGCCGCCCTACTCCCTGTCCCTGGAAGCCCAATCGATAGCATTCTTTAGCACGCCAGACGTTCCCCAGTTGTATTCTGGAGTTGCGAACATGACTGCATCCGCCTCGCGCACGGCGGTCTTCAACGCCACAACAGGCGTTGGGTCTCCCTCTGATTCGAGGTCGCCGTCGTAAAAAGGAATGTCCCTGATGTCGAAGATGCTGACTTCCATTCCATCAGGCGTAACCTCTTGGGCCGCACGTAGCAGTCCGCTGTTGAAAGACGCCTTGCGGAGGCTCCCGGATATGCCCAATACACGAAGGTTAGTGCTGTTCATATCTTTTCCCTTAACCTGAAACATTACCTGCCGAACAGTACCTATTTCTCATTTATTGCATAAAATGAGTCTTATCAATGGATGGACCTCAAAACCAGTCCAGGTCAACAGCCTTTCCCGTCGCCAAAGTTCTTCGTAACCAGCAAAGTGTTGAGGCTGCTTTCAGAGTGTTGGGCATGGAACTATCAGCCGCCAATGGCCTGCAATCTACATAACAGTGTTGCGCTATTGACGAGGGACACTCGGTAGGGTTGAATGGTCGCAGCATGTACTAAGCTGGCGAAAGGGAGGTGGTCGTATGGCAGAAACCGATTTGAAATTTGCCGGGTCAATACCCGAGATATATGACGCGTACCTCGTCCCGATGATCTTCGAAACATATGCGACAGACATTGCCAAACGCGTCGCTGTTCTTTCGACAAAAGCCGTACTGGAAACAGCGGCAGGAAGTGGCGCGGTGGCTACATATCCGGAAAGATTCGGGTTCACGTTTTCACGGCTACGCGCTGCGTAAATTTCGCCTTGCCTATAAAAATTTAATGAAATAAAAGGAAGATAAATTGATTAACCGAAACCGCCTGGTGAAGACATTCATGGACCTGGTCCAGATCGACAGCCCCTCTGGTGAGGAAGAGGCCATGGCTCAGGAGATAACGCGCCGCCTGGAGGGCTTCGGCTTCAAGGTGATGCGAGACGAATATGGCAATCTGGTCGCCAACGACGGCGGTGAGAACCCCATACTACTCTCGGCGCACCTGGATACGGTGGAACCCGGTCGGGGGATTAAGCCTTCCATCGATGGTGACCGGATCGTATCCGATGGCACGACCATTCTGGGCGGTGACTGCAAATGCGGTATCGCTGCCATTATGGAGGCCCTGGAGTCGATCATCGAAGACGGCATTCAGCACATCGGTCTCGAAGTGGCCTTCACCCGCGAAGAGGAGATTGGCCTGGTGGGCGCGCGCAACCTCGACCTATCGCTGATCACCTCCAAAGAAGCCATCGTATTTGATGGCGAGGGTCCCGCCAGCCAGATCACCTCAGCCAGCCCGACCTACATCGGATTCGACATCGAGATCACAGGCCGGGCAGCGCACGCCGGCGTAGAACCTGAGAAGGGTATCTCAGCGATTCGCATTGCCGCGGAGCTAATAGTTCGTCTTCCCCAGGGCCGGCTGGACGATCAGACGACCTTCAACGTAGGTTCCATCGAGGGCGGGACCGTCCGCAATGCTGTCGCAGAGACGACTTTGGTGCGTGGAGAGTTCCGCAGCCGTAGCATCGAGTCGCTGGACGAAATTCGTGCGCAGATCTCTGATGCAATTACAGAGGTCAGTGCGATGTTCCCAGAGGCCGCCATTGAAAACCACCTGCACACCGAGTTCGAGACCTACACTCTAACCGACGACGATCCGGCCACAGCCCGGGTTAAAGCGACGCTGCAGGAATTGGGCATGGAGCCAGTTATGCGACCGTCCGGAGGCGGTACCGACGGCAACGTCTTCCGTCTCAATGACATCAGCGCCGTGGTAGTGGGCATGGCCGATCACGGCATGCATACGGTGCGGGAGTACGTCGTTATCCCGGAACTGGTCGATACGGCTCACCTCTGCGAAGCCCTACTACGGAAGCCGTAAACGTTGGCCGCAACATTAACCTACTACGGTCATTGCGCCTTTCTATGGGAAGGAGAGAGCGGCTCAAGGCTGCTGATCGACCCCTTCGGCAACTCGGAGGAGAAGCTCTGGTTTCCCGAACCCTTCCCGTCACTGGCTGCCGACGTTGTCGCGGTGACTCACGACCATTTCGACCACAATCACTTTCACAGAGTGCCCGACTGCCCTACGGTGCTTCGTGGGGAAGGCAAATTCACCTTCAATGAATTCACGATAGAAGGTGCCACGGACATTCACTCTGGTCACTCTGGTCTGCTGGGCATGAAGAACACTGTTTTCACTATAGATGTCGGAGGAGTCATGTATTGCCATATCGGCGATAATCGCCACGACATGCCGGACGCCGTTGCTCGTTCTGTCGGTGACATCGATGTGCTGTTGATTACGGTGGACGACTCCAAGCATCTGCTCAGCTATGAGCAGGTCGACGAGTTAGTTGCCCGGTTGGCTCCGCGGGTTGTGATACCAATGCATTACTACATTCCCAAATTGACCTCCGTAGAGTCCACGCTCGAATCGGCAGAAGGCTGGCTGGAAACGCAGAACAACGTCCGATACTTAGGTGCCGACAGCTTTACGCTAGGCCAAGACGATATTCCGACCTCGCGACAGGTCTGGGTGATGACTTATGCCAGCGAATGACTTGATTGATGTACGGTTGGCATACGGAAGGGAGGGCCTAACCGTACGGCTGCCGAGAGACAGGACTACCGTGATCCAGCCGACATACGTTCCCGGCCTCCCGGACCAGCTCGGAGCGTTGCAGGCGGCATTGCGCAACCCCATGGGAACCAAGCCTTTAAGGCAACTGGTGCAACCGGGGCAGACCATTGCCATCTCGGTATGCGACATCACAAGGCCAATGCCAAGCAGAGTTGTATTGCCCGCAGTCCTGGCGGAGCTAGGCCACATACCGAGTACCGACATATCCATACTGGTAGCAACAGGGACACATCGGGCAAACTCTGAAGATGAGCTTGCGGGAATGCTCGGTCCTGAGGTGGTCGAAAACTACCGGGTCATTAACCACACTGCTTTCGACAAAAGCACCCTCAAACGTCTCGATGACACGCCTACAGGAATTCCCGTTTACCTAAATGAGGTCTGGGCCGACAGCGATTTCCGAATCACGACCGGATTTGTTGAGCCTCACTTCTTTGCCGGATTCAGTGGTGGCCCCAAGATGATCGCCCCTGGTCTGGCTGGCTTCGAAACCATCATGAAGCTGCATGATGCAGAGATGATTGGTAACCCAAAGTCCACGTGGGGCATTACGGTCGGCAATCCCATTCACGACGCTGTACGAGGTATCGCCAAACAGACCGGGGTAGACTTTAGCCTGGACGTGACGATTAATCGCGATCATCAGATTACCAGTGCCTATGCAGGAGAGATGTTCCAGGTGCATGGCGCTGCCTGCCAAGTGGCCAAGCACTCAGCAATGCAAGCCGTGGACGCTCCTTTCGACGTGGTCCTCACCAGCAACAGCGGGTATCCCCTGGACCAGAACCTGTACCAGGCCGTCAAGGGTATGTCTGCTGCAGTTCAGGTTGTCAGTCAAGACGGCACGATTATTTGCGCTGCGGAATGTTCGGACGGTGTGCCTGTTCATGGGCAGTACCAGGAAATTCTAGCGTCAGCTGCAGGGCCATATGAGTTGCTGGACATGATTAACACGCTAGGTTATGACAGGCATGATCAGTGGCAAGTGCAGATTCAGGCCCAGATACAGACCAGGGCGCGAGTGCTGTTCAAGTCGTCATTCCTATCCGTAGATGAAGTCCGCGCAGCACACCTGGAGCCTGTATACGACCTGGCCTCCGCTGTGACGGAAGCCTTGGCCGGATATGGTTCTAATGCCCGTCTATGCGTGTTGCCCGAGGGACCGCAGACCATTCCCTATTTAAAATAGGCTGGCCGGTAGTTCAGTAAGAACAACAAAAACCCAAACCTGAAATCAGACCTGGGTTCTTATTATTGTCGAATTACCTTATCTCATTTTCCAAGAAACAAGGATAACTGAGGAATCTAGGCGACCTGTACGACGGCGCCTGCTGCTTCGAGTTTGCCCTTGACCTCATCGGCCTCGCTCTTGCCAATGCCTTCCTTGACAGCGGTAGGGGCGGCCTCAACTAGCTCTTTGGCCTCTTTAAGGCCCAGAGTGGTGACCTCACGAACGGCCTTAATGACGTTAATCTTGTTAGGACCGATCTCCTGAATGGTCACGTTGAACTCGGTCTGCTCCTCGGCGGCTGCCTCTGCGGTGCCAGCTACACCCTGAACGGTGGCCATGGTTACAGGTGCGGCTGCACTAACGCCGAACTCTTCTTCCAATGACTTAACCAGCTCGGAAAGCTCCAGGACAGATAGGCCCTTAATGGACTCTAAGATCTCTTCTTTTGTTGCCATTTTATTATCTCCTCAGGAATACTTAGTTTACGAAAATCGAAATATTAGCTTGCTTGCTGCTCCAATTTGGTTACCTGTCCCTGCAGTACTCGCGCAAGTCCAGATAGAGGACCGTTTAGAACATTTGCCAAACCAGTGATTGGACTCTGTAGCTGACCCAACAGTTGGGCAATAAGTTGGTCCTTGCTTGGCAGACTGGCCAGTTGCTCCACCTGTTCAGGACTCAGTATTCGGCCATCCAGCACAGCGCCCGTAATCGAAAGTGATGAGCGGCTGTCTTTTATGAAGTCCGACAGGGCCTTGGCTGGCTCAGTTGGCTCGCCGTAACCAAAGGCAATTGCGCTTTGTCCCTTTACGATTTCCTTGATCTGCGACTGACCAGCTTCATCCGCGGCACGGTAGGCCAGGGTGTTTTTAACCACCCTGTAGCGAACGTCTTTGGCTCGCAAGACGCGTCGCAGGATCGTCATGTCACCAACGGACAAGCCATTGTAGTTCGTGGAAATGACGATAGTGGATCCATCAAGCCACTCCTTGAATTCCTTTACTGCATTTATTTTCTTCTCAGTCGGCAATATTCACCTCACCTATTTTAGTCAAACAAAAAGCCCTGAGCCGCAGACTCAGGGCCTGAACGTAATCAAACGTCCTGACTAACTTAATTTCCTAAGAGTCTGCCTAGGCGGGCCAATGATTTATCTGCGATTCATTTATGAACTGCAGACCCGCTGTCTGTGGCGACTAAATTATTCTGCTTTAAGTGCTGTTGCGCTGGCAACATCCATCTGTATGCTTGGTCCCATAGTCGTCGTTATGAATGCGGACCTTATGTAAGCGCCCTTAATTCCACCGGGTCGGGCTCTTATGACATTTTCCATCAGTGTGCTCAGATTTTCAAGGAGCTGACTTTCGTCGAAGCTTACTTTTCCGATTGGTACATGGATGATAGAGGACTTGTCTACCCTGTATTCCACTCGGCCTAGCTTGGCTTCACGGATTGCCTGGGCCAAATTCTCAGGAGCTACAACGGTGCCCGTCCTAGGATTTGGCATAAGCCCTTTTCGTCCTAGAACACGTCCGAGCGTTCCGACCTTACCCATCATGTCAGGAGTGGCTATAGAAACGTCAAATTCGGCCCAACCATCCTGGACTTCTTTGATAAGGTCATCAGAGCCGACGAAATCTGCACCGGCCTCTTTAGCCAAGGCTTCACTCTCGCCCTGGGTGAACACGGTAACTCGTACCGTCTTGCCTATGCCATGTGGCAGAAGAGCCACACCGCGAATCATCTGGTCGGCATGACGCGGGTCAGAACCGGTCCTGAGGTGCAATTCAACCGTTTCGTCGAATTTGGCTGGAGCGACTTTCTTGGCTAAGGCGACTGCTTCGTCGGGCTGATACTCCCTTTCGGACTCAACCTGAGCTGCGGCCTCTGCATAACGTTTTCCTGGCTTTGGCATTCGTAATCATCCTTTGCATAGAAGGCCCATGAGGCCATGTATGCTGATTGAGTTATTCTACTTCAATACCCATACTGCGAGCTGTGCCTTCAATGATCTTGATCGCACCATCGATGTCCGCCGCATTGAGATCATTCATCTTCATCTCGGCGATCTCCTGGATTTTAGCCCTGGGTACTCTGCCGACCTTGTCGGTTCGCGGATTGCCGCTGCCCTTTTCGATGCCGGCGGCCTTTCGCAAAAGGTCTGAAGCGGGAGGGCTCTTTGTAATAAAGCTGAAAGAGCGGTCTTCGTATATGGTAATTTCCACTGGAACGATGTTGCCAGCTTGAGAAGAAGTCTTTTCGTTGTACTCCTTCACGAAGCCCATGATGTTAACTCCGTGCTGGCCAAGAGCAGGACCCACCGGTGGTGCCGGTGTTGCCTTTCCAGCCTCAATCTGGAGTTTAACCGTTGTCATTACTTTCTTTGCCAATTAATGCTTCCTTTGGGTTATACCCGTTCTATTTGTAGGAAATCCAATTCCACAGGAGTTTCGCGTCCAAAGAAGGACACGAGCACTCTGACCTTAGAGCGTTCCACATATACCTCGTCAACAAGACCCATGAAGTCTACGAAAGGCCCGTCTGAGATGCGTACCATCTCGCCTTTGGCGAAACCGATTCGCACTCGCGGTTGATAAGTTGTCATAAGGTTCAGTATGGAATCTACTTCCTTCTGTTCCAGCGGTACCGGTTTCGGGCGAGCATCCCGCTCGTCTTCTGCGGATACAAACCCCGTTACACCTGGGGTATTTCGGACCACGTGCCAACTTTCGTCGTCCATGAGCATTCGCACAAGAATATATCCTGGGAAAATACGCTGTGGCACGGAAACACGCTGGCCGTTCTTGATTACGATCTCTTCTTCAGTGGGAACTACCACCTGAAGAATTTTGTCTTGTACATCCATGTTGGAGATCCGCTGTTCAAGATTTTTCTTGACGCGGTCTTCTTGCCCGGAATAGGCATGCAAAATATACCAACGTGGTTCTATTTCTTCACTTTTACTGACAGTCATATATCAACCGCCCAGAACGACACTGAAGATACGAGAGAAGAGGAAGTCAATGGCGCCCAAGAAGACACCGACCGCCGCTGCAACGCCAATCACCATTAGTGACAGACGAAAGGTATCCTGGCGTGTAGGCCAAGTCACCCGGCGCAACTCAGATACTACATCACCTAAAGCACGGATCCCCATGGCGCGTCTTACCGCTTGGGATCCGAACCTACGTGGTGCGCTAGGATTACGGGCCATATATATTAACGAACCTCTCTATGCATTGTGTGAGCTCTGCAACGTGGGCAGAACTTCTTTAACTCAATACGTTGAGGATCGTTCCGTCGGTTTTTCGACGAATGATAGGTTCGTTCTCGGCAATCAATACAGCCGAGGTTAACAAGTATTCGATTTCCTGCTCTGCGTGCCATAATCGCTTTCTAAAAGAAGGCCGCGAGATAATCCCGCGGCCTTCGCATTCATTTCGTTCAGACCTAGTCGTTGACCTTTGTAATAACGCCAGAGCCAACCGTTCGGCCACCCTCGCGTACTGCGAAGCGTAACTGTTCAACGACAGCTACAGGCATGATCAGTTTCACCTTCATCTCAATGTTATCACCAGGCATCACCATTTCGGTGCCCTCTGGCAGGATGATTTCGCCAGTGATGTCGGTGGTCCGGATGTAGAACTGAGGCTTGTAACCGTTGAAGAACGGCGTATGCCTTCCACCCTCATCCTTACCGAGTACGTACACCTGCGCGTCGTAATCGGTATGTGGTGTTATGCTGCCTGGTTTGGCAAGCACCTGTCCGCGCTCCACGCCTTCGCGCTCAATACCGCGAAGAAGAAGACCAACGGCGTCTCCTGGCTCTGCCTCGTCCAGAAGCTTGTGGAACATCTCAACACCGGTGACTGTGGTAGTGATGGTCTCCTTCATGCCGACGATCTCAATCTGATCGCCAACCTTGACGATACCCTGCTCGACACGTCCCGTAACAACGGTTCCGCGTCCCTTAATGCTGAAGACGTCCTCAATGGGCATGAGGAAAGGAAGATCCTTCGGGCGATCAGGAATAGGAATGTAGCTATCTACAGCATCCATAAGCTCCCAGATACCCTTGCCCCACTCGGAATCCTTGGACACATCGTCCGCCTCTAGGGCCTTAAGAGCACTTATGCGAACAAAGGGAATGTCGTCTCCTGGGAAGCCGTAAGAAGTGAGCAACTCGCGAAGCTCCATCTCGACCAACTCCAGAAGCTCTTCGTCCTCCATGGCGTCAACCTTGTTCAGGGCAACGACGATGGCTGGCACTTCCACCTGGCGGGCCAGAAGGATGTGCTCTCGGGTCTGAGGCATAGGGCCATCAGGCGCGCTAACGACTAGAATGGCCCCGTCCATCTGGGCGGCGCCAGTTATCATATTCTTAATGTAGTCAGCGTGACCAGGACAGTCCACGTGCGCATAATGCCGACTTTCGGTCTCATATTCCACGTGCTGAATGGCGATAGTTACGCCGCGTGCCTTTTCTTCAGGCGCGTTGTCAATCGTGTCGAAAGGCCTATAGTCGGCCAGACCAGCTGCGCCGAGCACCTTTGTTATTGCCGCCGTCAACGTTGTCTTTCCATGGTCTACGTGACCAATTGTTCCAACGTTTAGATGTGGCTTAGTCCTCTCGAATTTTTGCTTTGCCATTCCTGACATCTCCTCCAATTTATGGAGCCCACAAGCAGATTTGAACTGCTGACCTCGTTCTTACCAAGAACGCGCTCTGCCAACTGAGCTATGTGGGCCTTTAATTAGGTTACTGATCCGATATATAAACGATAACTTAACTTCGATTTAAACGATAATTGTGGTGGAGGGAGTAGGATTCGAACCTACGTAGCCGCAAGGCGCCAGATTTACAGTCTGGTGGATTTAACCACTCTCCCATCCCTCCGGGATATAACTTTTTTACCCAATGCGATTACCACCTGAAGTCAACTATTTAAGCTGTCTCCAGTGCAATAATCCAGTCTATCACAGGGCACTACCCAAACCAAGGTATTGTCATAATTTGGGCGCACGGACTCCATTGTTAAACGTCCATATCAGGGAAAGGGTAAGCCCCAGAGGGGACTCGAACCCACTAACCTGCCGATTACAAGTCGGCTGCGCTACCGGTTGCGCCACTGGGGCACCTGTCTCAAATGGCCGTTGATACCGGATGGACTAATCACTTCGGCCTACAACAAAGGAGGCTAGACGCCACATAGTGTTGGCCACTAGCCTGCTTCTAATTTATTGTAAATGATGTCCAATACTCGGTCAACCGATATTTCGCACTTTGCACGTCAATAAAAGTAGCCGCGACGTGGTTGATGGAAGTATCGGCCGCACCTAGTTCCGCTTCCGGCAATTCCCCTAAGCCCCAGAGGGTTCAGGACTCCAGCAACTGATCATCCGCTTCACGCTGGATGGTGCGATAAACCTCTTGAAGTGGCAAGTTTTCGGCAGCAGCAATTCGCTTGGCGTGCTCATACTCGGGAGCCACGCTGACGGTCACACCCTCCAGACGTTTGACCTTTACCGAAACGGTTCCATGTGCTGTTTCGATGTCCACATTCTGGCGTTCTGCTTCGTAACGCTCCAGTGGCCGCACCCGAACTCCCAGCGTCGACGTCTCTTTCATGACCATGTTAATGGCCATGGCCTCAAGGTCGCTGTGAACGATGGCGCTCAACATAGTCGCTGGCCTGTTCTTTTTCATCTGTATAGGGGTGAACCAGACATCTTTGGCGCCTAGTTCGAACAGCTTCTCCTGAACGTACCCCAGCATCTCGCCAGTCATGTCGTCCAGGTTGGTCTCTATCAACCGCATGTCGGCGTTGTATGTCGCGCCGGTCTCGTTGCCAAGCCAAAGGGCCAGAGCATTCGGGTACTGCGAGGACTCCCGTGTTCCAAGACCGTAGCCTATTCGGTCAACATTTAGGCTCGGCTGCTGGAACGTGGCAAGCGTCGTCAGAATAGCCGCCCCTGTTGGAGTGACCATCTCGCCGGTGTTCGTGGCGTTACCTGGGGGCGGTACCACGGGAGCTCGCGCCATGGCGAACAGAGCAGCCGTTGCAGGAGCGGGAACGGGCATGAGGCCGTGCTCCGTCTTGACTATGCCGGAACCAGATGGGAATGGAGAGCAGTAGAGCCGCTCAATCCCCAGTAGCTCGAGGCCGACTACTCCGCCTACGACGTCAACCAGAGTGTCGACCGTGCCCAGCTCGTGGAGATGAGTCTCGTCCGCGGGAGTGCCGTGGACGGCTGATTCCGCCTCGGCCATACGTCGGAATACCGCGCAAGAGCGCTGCACCACCTTCTCTGACAGGTCTGATGCTTCAACGATAGCTATGAAATCTGAGAAGTTGCGCTTGCGGTCACCGCCGTTATTCAGTTCTACCACAAGGTGGGTTCCATCAAGTCCGCCTCGCTGAGACCTCTGCTGAGTCAACGTGTACCCGTCGACTTTTAGCTTGGCCAGTTCCGTGTTTAAATCGTCCAGCGAAACGCCGGAATCTAATAGAGCGCCCAGAATCATGTCACCGCTGGCCCCGCCAACACACTGTATGTAAGCACTTCTCATATTGGTCCCCTTGAGCAATTTGACCTTACAGAATTCTTGATTTTCTAACTATTGTCGCTTTGGTCCTAGTTGTTAATTAGCCGTACCTTGTCGTGCCATGAGCCCTAAACCAATGGCCTGCCTTATGTGTCTCACTGATATTGGCTTTAGTGCATTCAAGTTGGTTTCCAAATCGGATGCTTCCCCTGCATGTAAGCACCGCTGAAATCCTAATCGTGAGGCTTCCTGTAGACGGCGTTCCAATTGAGGAATACGCCTCACTTCTCCGGTCAAGCCCAGCTCACCGACGGCGGCCAGGCCTGGGTCCACTGGCTCGTTGCGATGACTTGACGCTATGGCCAGTGCCACCGCCAAATCAGCGGCTGGCTCACTTACCTTCAAGCCGCCAGTCACGTTCACGATGACATCTTGGCTGGCTAGCTGAATGCCGGCACGTCTACTAAGTACGGCACAAACCAGAAGTAGCCTGTTATGGTCGATTCCCGTAGCCACTCGGCGAGGTGTGGGCAAAACAGACGGACTTGTTAAAGCCTGCACTTCAACCAGCAGAGTGCGAGTGCCTTCAAGCATTGGCATGACGGCAGACCCTATGGCCCCGTTAGCACGTTCCGCCAGCAGGCTCCTGGATGGGTCGGTCACGTCTTGCAGTCCTTTGCCCGTCATCTCGAAAACGCCCACCTCGTTAGTGGAGCCAAATCGATTTTTGACACTTCTAAGGATTCGCCAAGAACTGACGGGGTCTCCTTCCATGTACAAGACAACGTCCACCATGTGCTCCAGGACTCGTGGGCCTGCAATGTCCCCACCCTTTGTGACGTGGCCGGTCAGTATCACCGGCACATCTTTAGCCTTGGCCCAGTCCAGCAGCTTTCGGGCGCACTCACGAATCTGTGTGACGCTGCCCGGTTCGGACGAAACATCTCGATCGTATAATGTCTGAATGGAGTCAACGACTGCCAGAGCCGGCACCTCATCGTCCAATTGAGATAGGACGTCCCCTACCTCAGTCGCTGGTGACAGATAAAGGTTATTGCCGTCCACACCCATTCTGTCCGCCCTTAGCTTTATCTGTGATGCAGACTCTTCTCCGGATACATAAAGGACTCTATTCCCCGTCCGGGCCACATCTCCAGCTAAGCGAAGGAGAATAGTCGATTTGCCAATTCCAGGATCACCAGCCACTAAGATTAGTGAGCCTCGAACGATACCTCCGCCGAGAACTCTATTGAACTCATCTGAAGAGGTAGTCATCCGCGGAAAGTCATCTGTGGAAATGTCCGCCAGCTGGAGTGGCTTATTTTGTCGCCCATCAATCCAGGACCGGCGCTGCGCACTCGCAGGCTGTCTGACTTCACCCAATGTATTCCAGCTGCCACAGGAAGGACATTTACCTTCCCATTTAGGCGTGTCGTTACCACATGAGTCACAGACGAAGATCGTCTTTTCTTTTGTTCTTGTCATGTCCCTACTATCCCACAGCGTAAGCAGTGAATATTCAGCGGTTATAGCAGGTGCCATCTTAGCAAAACCCATATCAGAACAATAGTACCAATTTAAGAATTTAGTACCTTCTAATGCCGCCTTAGAAAAGAGGGGCGTCTATTTAATCAATAAACAAAGGCCTAGACACGTCAAACGCATCCAGGCCTTTGTAAACTAAATCCTGTCTTATACGATTATGCTACAGGCAGAGCTTCTTTCTTTTTAGCGTTAACGGAGATGCTTTCGTCTTCGACATCTACAACCGCCGTATCGCCAGGGTTTAGCTCTCCGCCTAGGATTGCGTCAGATAGCTTATCTTCGATCTGATCTTGAATCACTCTACGCAACGGCCTAGCGCCGAACTGCGGGTCGTAACCAGTCTCAGCTATCCATTCTTTTGCGGCATCTGTGACTTCCAGGTTAATGCCCTTCTCAACCAGGTTTGATGACACATCAATAAGCATGAGCTTAACGATGTCAATCATGTGCTCCCGAGACAGGGCATGGAAGACCACCTGCCCATCTATGCGGTTTAGGAACTCGGGCCTGAAGAACCGTTTCACCTCATCTGTCACGTTGTCACTCATTCTCTGGTAGGCATGCTCTGCATCCTGTGCGCTGTCGGCCAACGACGAGAATCCGATTGCGCGGTCCTGCCTAATCAAGTCTGAGCCAATGTTGCTGGTCATAACGATGATTGTGTTTCGGAAATCTACCTTACGCCCCTTGGCATCTGTTAGGTGGCCGTCATCGAAGATCTGCAACAGAATGTTGAACACATCAGGGTGGGCCTTCTCGATCTCGTCCAATAGGATTACCGAGTAAGCCTTTCGCCTAACCGCTTCAGTTAGCTGGCCACCCTCGTCGTAACCGATGTAACCAGGGGGTGCGCCAACCAGTCTTGCCACGGAGTGACGTTCCATGAATTCCGACATATCAATTCGGATCATAGCATCTTCGCTACCGAACATGAATTCGGATAGCTTCTGAACCAGATAGGTCTTGCCGACGCCTGTTGGTCCTAAGAACAGGAACACTCCTGTTGGCCTCTTAGGATTCTTCAGTCCGGCCCTGGCCCTTCTTACTGCCTTAGCTATTACGTTGATGGACGCGTCCTGGCCCACGACCTGTTCGTGCAGGACCTCTTCCATCTTTACCAGTCGCTCAGTCTCGGTCGCGGCCAGCCTGGTTACCGGAATTCCGGTCCACATGCTGACGACTTCGGCGATATCTTCTTCTCCAACGCTAGGAGTCTCATCGCCTCTCTCTGAATGCCAGTTGGTCTCTACCTCTTCTAGCTTCTCTGAGAGATTCATTTCACGATCGCGAAGCTCTGCGGCATACTCGTACTGCCGACCCGATATGGCTTCGTTTTTCTCTTTACGTACGCTGTCTAGCATCTTCATTGACTCTTTTACTGACAGCGGAGCGGTCGAGAAATTGATGCGGACCCTGGAAGCAGCCTCGTCAATCAGGTCGATGGCCTTATCAGGCAAGAACCTATCCGCAATAAAGCGAGATGACATGCTAGCTGCTGCAGCTATGGCCTCATCAGTAATAACCAGTTGATGGTGCTCTTCGTACCGGGTCTTGATGCCGTGAAGGATCTCCACCGTCTCTTCGACAGATGGCTCTTCGACACGGACCGGCTGGAAGCGCCTCTCTAAAGCGGGGTCCCTCTCGACGTACTTACGATAATCATCGAGTGTGGTTGCTCCAATAGTTTGGAGCTCGCCCCTGGCCAGTGAAGGCTTAAGGATATTGGCCGCGTCTACTGCGCCTTCTGCAGCGCCTGCGCCGACCATGGTGTGAATTTCATCAATAAAGAGGACACAGTTGCCTGAGGCGCGGATCTCATCCACGACCTTCTTCAGGCGCTCCTCAAATTCACCGCGGTACTTGGTGCCCGCCACCAAAGCGCCCATGTCCAGAGTAACTAGACGTTTACCCTGTAGAGTGCTTGGTACATCGTTGCTGGCGATCTGCTGGGCCAGAGCTTCAACGATTGCCGTCTTACCCACGCCAGGCTCACCAATAAGGACCGGGTTGTTCTTCGTCCGGCGGCTGAGAATCTGCGTTACACGCTGTATCTCTTTGCTGCGACCAACGGTTGGGTCGAGCTTGCCGGCTCTGGCAGCCTGAGTCAGGTCAATGCCCAACTGATCGAGTGTGGGAGTCCGCGTCTCGGTGCGCGCGCTTCCGCTTCCACTACTAGTACTACCCTGAGGGCTCTGGGAAGACTGGGTAAGAATTCGGCTAGTCTCGCCGCGGACCTTATCCAGGTTTACTCCCAGGCTTTCGAGAACGCCGGCTGCTACGCCTTCGCCCTCGCGCATGAGACCTATAAGGAGATGCTCAGTACCGATATAGTGGTGGTTGAGACGGCGAGCCTCATCCACAGCTAACTCGATAACTTTCTTGGCGCGGGGAGTGAGGCCGATTTCTCCAGGGGTGGAGCGCTCACCTCTCCCGATTATAAATTCTACAGCTGAACGTACCTTATGCAGTTCCACGCCGAGGTTGGAAAGCACTCTGGCGGCCACGCCATCTGTCTCTCGCACTAAACCGAGAAGGATGTGCTCCGTTCCAATGTAATTATGATTGAAGCGCTGCGCCTCTTCTTGGGCCAAAGAAAGCACTCTGCGTGCCCTCTCCGAGAACTTTTCGAACCTACTTGCCATTTTTTCACTTCTCCTGGAAGGAGTTTTACTTCAGCGGAATTACCTGGGCTATATGATTTCCTCCTCCGCCGCCTTTAGACTAAGCCCCAACCGTCTTCGCTCCGGTTCGATCCTCAGGATCTTGAGCTTAACCTCATCCCCTTCTCCCACAACTTCCTTCGGGTGTTGAATCATCTGCGAAGCCAGTTCTGATATGTGTATCAGGCCTTCTATATTGCCTTCAACGCGGGCGAATGCGCCGAAGTTAGTAAGTTTCGTGATGGTCGCGTTAACTAGATCGCCAACTGCGTACCTGTCGTTGATCGTTTCCCAAGGCTCAGGCTGCAATCGCCTGAGACTCAACGCGATTTTTCTGTTTTCAGTATCTACTCGCAAGACGAATACATCTACGTCTTGCCCCACCTGGACGATATCCTCGGGTGAATTGACGGGTCCCCATGACATTTCTGAGATGTGGATGAGTCCGTCCGCACCGCCGAGGTCTACAAAAGCTCCGAAGCTGCTTATTCCTGTTACCTTGCCTTTGCGGGTTTCGCCCTCTTGTAGCTCTTCAACTAAGCGCGCTTTCTGCTCGTCACGCCATTCTTGTACTGCTTGACGTTCGGAGAAGATTGCTCGATTGCGTCCGCGATTGATCTCAAGGATCTTGAGTTGCAATTCCTTGCCAATCTCTTGCGCGGCGTAATCTATCGGTGGGGTACTAGGTTGTTCAGGTGCTTCAACAGCAGGGGCATCTGTTTCCCCGTTTTCGCCTGTTACTCCAGAGGCCTGCGGCGGTTCTTCCGTCTGCATGAAGACTTCTCGGGAGACACTCACCAGCTGCGACATGGGTACGAAGCCCTGTATCTTTTGGACTTCTACAATGGCGCCACCACGATTAAACCCGACTACCCGCCCCTCGACTGTTTCGTTTGCTTCGAGCGACTTCTCAAGATCGTGCCAGCCTGTCTCTCCGACCGCCCTATCTACCGATAGTATGGCTGCGTCATCTGCAGATTCTGGCCTGACCACGAAGGTAACTATTCCGTCGCCCTCGTTGATTGCTGCGACCTCTTGTTCATCTAGAGTCCGCATTTCCCTTGGAGGAACAATGCCTTCGGCCTTATGTCCTATATGGACAACAATACCCTCGGCATCAACACGCATAACCACGCCTTCGACTACATCACCTCTTCTCAGAGGCTTCAGCGTCTCCATAGACTCAAGGAGCTGTTCCATATCCTCGGAGGGATCCAGCTCTTCGTCGTAGTCGTCGATGGAATCCAACTCGTCTTCCGGAGCGTTCGATGTCACGGCTATAAAGGCTTTCCTAAAAAGATTGGCGATATGTCTTCATTATAGGTATATCGGCTAATACTGTAAAGTCGTAAACATCCGCAAAGAACGTAGATAATCAGGCACTTATCCTACTACTCATGTGGCTACTATTGCTATTAACCAGTCCGGTGTGTTGCATTGGCCTATTAATGACCGTAAGTAGCGGGAAATGGCGTAGCCTAGACTGTGTCGGGGTTAGCCGAGCGAGCGTGTTATGAAGGTGCTTTTGCCGGAGAATACAGGCCTCCGGTTGCAAATACAATAGGGTGAAGGGCTATTTTTAGAACACTGAGGCTGTGTGTCAAAAAAAGCCCCCTGGCGGTGACTTATTTTCCCACACCCTTGCGGATGCAGTATCGTCAGCGCTGAGGTGTTTCACTGCCGTGTTCGGGATGAGAACGGGTGGGTCCACCTCGCTAGAACCACCAAAGGACTTATTACATTTAGTATATGAACCGAGGTACACGAATGTCAATAATTTTTTACACAGAGTCACCAGATTGCTCACCAATTGCTTATCAGGTCTAGGCGAGTGATTAGGGGGCCAAACACCATGTTTTTTAGAACATACGGGATATTCATCAGCAGTAGGGAAGCCTGTATGGATATCAGTAGCATGATGTGGTTTCCAGCGTGGTTATGTCCCCTACCTGGCGGCGCGGCGGATCCTGCCTTTAACGGCGTGGCGCATCCTGCTGCGGGCTGAGCTTTCAAGCAAGACAAGGGCCTCCAGCCAAGAATGGCCAGGGGCCCTTTGAGAACTACTTCATGCAGAAGTGCCGTTTAACATCGATTTCCAGATGTAGGCTTAGTTACTGAGGTGCTTGTGGATGAATACGGTCATCACCTCAAGTGTCTCATCAGCAATCGGCAAAGAGAGATCTTTCAACAGGCCTTCGCCCGCGTACTCATTACCAAAGAAGGTCACATCGATCTCGCCACCCGCCTTTCGATACTGCACGATGAACTCGTCCAGGTCCGGCCGAGGATGAGACGCCTCGTACTCGCGTGCCACGCTCAGCATAGGCGGCAAGGATGTGCGCTCGCCACTAGCCAATATTCGAGCGGGCCCGCCCTCTATCATTGCCTCTTCTGTCAGCCAGTACTGGTCATGAAAAGCTGGTACGCGGTCGGCCATCCCTTCCGGAGGGGTTAGGCCTTCTCGCAGGCCCTTGGCATACCGATAGCGGCCTAGCGGGTCAGTCAATGGGGACACCAGGATTGCGCAGCCCACGGTTCCGTCCACATCATCGGAGCCCGCGGGAAGAGGCAGAGCAGAGTAGCGTGAGTCGTTTGGTCGAAGTCCCAGCAGCATTGACTGGTGGCCGCCGGTAGAGGTTCCCATTACACCGACGTTGTCCGCGCTGCCGTTCCAGCCCACAGCCTGGGTCTTGCACCAGCGAATGCCATAGTGGATATCGGCCAGGGAAGCGGGGTACGATGCGACTGGGGGTACGCGGAAGTCCAGCGCAACCACAATGATGCCGTTCTTGGCCAGCGCCTCGTTTGGCACGTCTTCATCCTGGCGGCCGCCGTTGACCCAGGCTCCACCGTGAAGCTCAACCATAATAGGGAACGGTCCTGTCCCGAGGGGCCTGAAAACACGCGCCAGAAAGGCTGTATCGCCATGCTGCAGGTACTCCACTTCTGCGATGTCGACTTGATAGGACTGTGTAATAGTCATGTAGCTCTCCTATTTCGGTAATTTGTTAGGATAGGCGTTCGCCCAACTTACAGGCGACAGCCTTTTCGGTCAAGATGCCTCGTTTTCAGAGTCGATACCCCATAGGCGTTGCTTGCCGAGAAATTCATCTGTTTCATTGGCTTTCTTACTTAAAAGAGCCATGGAGCAACGTACAGTTTTTCTAGCCGGCGCTGTAATACAACGATGCAGATCTGAGTTCTTAAAATCCTACACCATATTCGCCTAAACATAGGATTAACGCTATTCGGTTTGCGTTTAAGGTTCTATATAACCCCCAAAGGGTAAGAATTCCCACCGATTATTGGCACAATAAGTTGTCTGGGGATTTGACATCAACGGCAAATAGCCATAGAGTGGCTCCCGTCCCTTAATTAAGTGTTTTCTTCTGTTCGTGTTGAAATTGAGGGAAGCCGAATCCATGTATGCCTCGTGAGTATCATGAGTTGCGAGGCTTTGAGCAATGAGGAGT
>Ga0115002_10002699_pt1 | contig 22855 bp, 26 predicted proteins | sample ArcticOcean_MG_C_8_FD_89576 | JGI IMG/M metagenome (GOLD analysis project Ga0115002, IMG submission 89576) | Marine microbial communities from western Arctic Ocean - ArcticOcean_MG_CB11_86 | ecosystem: Environmental > Aquatic > Marine > Oceanic | place: Arctic Ocean: Canada Basin | collected... | reverse complement strand
TTCGTCGAGCGGAATGCCGTCAAACAGGACTTTCATATCTTCCACGGAATCGATCGCGACACCGGCTTTGCCGACATCGCCAACGACTCGTTCGTGATCGGAGTCATACCCGCGATGGGTGGCAAGGTCGAAAGCCACCGATAGACCCATCTGCCCGGCCTCGATGTTGCGACGATAGAACGTGTTGGATTCCTCAGCCGTCGAAAACCCGGCATATTGGCGGATCGTCCACGGCCGGCCGGCATACATCGTTGCCCGCGGGCCGCGCAGGAACGGCGACATGCCGGGCAACGAACTCAGCGGATACCCAGCCGCCTCGATTTCATCGAGATCGGCAGCCGAGTAGATCGGTTTTATTTCGATCCCCTCGGGGGTTTGCCAGACCAGGTCCTGGGGGTCGCCACCTTTCAGCTCTCGGCTCGCCGCGCTTTGCCAATCCGCCAGAGACGGCGACGCCGCCTTGGATGAGGTGTTGTTGGGCACCTTATTTGATCCCTTATTTGGCCCTTGGGGCATTGCCGCGGCCTTGCCAGAGGCCCGCTTTGCAGCGCCTCTTGAGGCCTTGGCTTTAGCAGTTTTCCTAGCGTTTTCAGGTATCTCAAGAGCCTCCGAAGCCGGCCGCAGTATGCTAAGCAGCCTTTGCCAAGTCAAACAACGGCCGCCGTGTCGGTGTCAAAACGTTGTTGTCGAGGTTGACCCCGATTTAGTATGGAAAGCACTGGTGGATAAAATGAAACTCAATGACGACTTTACTGTGCCGGTCGATACTTCCTATGCGGATGCCGAGTGGGTGACCTCACCGCTTGCCGGGGTTGAGCGTCACATGCTCGACCGGATTGGTGACGAAAAAGCGCGCGCAACCACCATCGTTCGTTATGCCAAAGACAGCCATTTTTCGACTCACACGCATGATGAGGGTGAGGAATTCGTCGTCCTCGAGGGCACCTTCTCGGACTCCAGCGGCGATTTTAGCCCGGGCGTTTATGTACGCAATCCGCCAGGTTCGGCGCACGCACCGTGGAGTGTCGACGGCACAATAATCTTCGTGAAGCTTCGTCAATTCGATCCCGGCGATACCGCGCGTATCGTCATTGATCCCGGCACGGCCGAGTGGCATGCCGCCAAAGCACCCGGTGTGTCGACATTGCACCTCCACACTTTCGCAGACGAGACCGTGTCGATGGCGCGCTTCGCGCCCGGGGCGGTCCTGCGAGATCAAACTTATGCCGGTGGTCTCGAATTGCTGGTCATTGACGGTGAAATTGCGCTCGACGGAATATCCCATCACCGCTGGGATTGGATGCGCCGACCGGCCAGTACAAAGCTCGACCTCGCAAGCAGCGACGGCGGCACTATCTATCTCAAGACTGGACACCTCCCGAGCTAAGTAAATTTCGCATAGCCCTTGCAACATCGGCGCGAAGTCACAATAGTTTAAGCGATGAGGAGCGTTGACCTCACGAGCCCCGGTGGGCGTATCGTCGCCGTTCTCGGGCCGACCAACACCGGCAAAACCCATCTCGCGGTCGAGCGCATGCTCGGCCACAGCAATGGCATCATCGGTCTGCCGCTGCGCTTGTTGGCGCGCGAGATCTACGATCGAATTGCCGCCGCACGCGGACGAAACCGTGTCGCCCTGGTCACCGGCGAAGAGAAAATCATACCGCCGAATGCGAGCTATCTGGTTTGCACGGTTGAGGCGATGCCGCTTGATCGCAATTTTGCGTTCCTCGCGGTCGACGAAATCCAACTTGCGGCCGACCCCGAACGCGGTCACGTCTTCACCGACCGCCTACTCAATGCGCGGGGCTACCAGGAAACCATGTTTCTTGGCTCAGAGACCATCCGGCCGTTGATCAAGAAACTGGTGCCGCGGGCCGAGTTTGTAACGCGGCCACGATTCTCCAAACTTACCTACGCGGGAACGAAAAAGCTTTCGCGCCTGCCGCCCCGCTCAGCAATCGTCGCTTTCACCGCCAGCGAGGTTTATTCGATTGCCGAACAGGTACGGCGGCACCGCGGTGGCGCTGCGGTCGTCCTCGGCGCGTTGAGTCCCCGCAGCCGCAATGCGCAGGTTGCGCTGTTCGAGGATGGTGAGGTCGATTACATGGTGGCGACCGATGCTATTGGGATGGGACTTAATCTCAACGTCGATCACATCGCATTCGCATCACTGCACAAATTCGATGGCTGGAGCACCCGACCGCTGGGGCCCGCGGAGCTAGGTCAAATAGCCGGTCGTGCCGGCCGGCACATGAATGCGGGAACGTTCGGTTGCACCGCCGATGCGGCCGCACTCGAACCCGAAATCGCGGACGCGATCGAAAACCACCGGTTTCCCAATCTGCGAAAGATCTTTTGGCGCGAGAGCAACGTCGACTTCCGCTCGCTCGATGCGCTGATTCGCAGCCTTGAGCTTCGCCCCGCGCGCCGCGAACTCGCCGCCGCACCCATCAGCGAAGACCTAGCTGCATTGCGCACGCTCGCGGCCACACCCGAGATTGCCGGCCGCGCGACCTCGCCGGCCGCGCTGCGTCTGCTTTGGGAGGTCTGTCAGATTCCCGACTTCCGCAAGACCATGGCCGACGTCCACACGCGAATGCTGTCGCAAATATTTCTGCATTTGTTGACCGACGAGGCCCGGATCCCGACCGATTGGCTGGCGAATCAGGTTGACCGCCTTGATCGAACCCAAGGCGATATCGACGCCCTAGCAACGCGCATCGCCCATGTACGAACGTGGACCTACGTGTCTCACAAGGCTGAATGGATCGACAACGCAGTGCATTGGCAGGAACGCGCTCGAGCGATCGAAGATCGTCTTTCCGACGCGTTACACGATCGTCTCACCCAACGGTTTGTCGATCGCCGTGCCTCAGCCCTCACCAAGCGGCTCAAAGATAAGGCCGAACTCATCGCGGCGGTCGCCGAAGATGGTGATGTCCTGGTCGAAGGCCATAGTGTCGGCCGCATCGAGGGATTGCGGTTTGTGCCCGAGAGCGATGCCCACGATGCCGACGGTCGCACGCTCCGCGCTGCGGCGGTTCGCGCGCTGGCTAGTCCGATTGTCGCCCGTGCCAACGCTCTCGCTGGCGACGTCGACACCGCGTTTGCGCTTTCCGGCGAAGGCCGATTGAGTTGGCACGGTGCACCTGTCGCCAATCTGTCGGCCGGCCAGGACATGCTGTCACCTGGGATTACGCTGCTACCGAACGATCTGCTGCACGGCGTAACCCGGGAACGCGTACAGCGCCGTATCGAGGCATGGAAGGATCAGTATCTCGCACGTCACCTGGCGCCACTTCGTGCGGTCAGGACAAGCGATCTCAGCCAGGCGGCGCGCGGTTTGGTTTATCAGTTGGTCCAGAGCCTAGGATGTCTCGTGAACCGGAACGCCGGACCGCAACTCGCCGCTCTCAACGCCGAGGACAGAAAGCTCCTGAGAGTACGGGGCGTCCGCCTCGGGTCGCAGGCAATCTATTTGCCTGCTATGTTCAAGCCGGCCCGTCGTATCCTGCTGGCGCGTTTGTGGAAGATCCACCACCCTGAAATTGGCGTTGATGTTCCCGACGGTGCCGCGGCGTCGGTGCCGGCGACATCGGGCGCCGAGGTAAAGCTACTCACTGCACTTGGGTTTGTCGCTATCGGCCCGCGCGCCATCCGGATTGATCTTGCTGAACGCGTCCGTCGCGACCTGTATCGCTTGGCGCGGGCGCGCGACTCCGCGAAGCTCCATGAACTCATGGCGTTGGTCGGTTGCCCACGCGATGAATTCGATGCCGTTCTCGCCGCGTTGGGCTTTAAAGCCTTGGATACTGGCGAGACAGTCGTGATCGAAGCCCTGCCGCGCCAGTGTCGGCCACGCCGAGCTCCACGAGCGCGCAAAAAACAAACCGCGCCCGTGTCAAGCGCGGATTCTCCGTTTGCGGTGCTCGCCAACCTTCGGGTCAAGCCAACCCAATCGTGACCGAACCCGATGACGATAGCCAACGCCTGGACAAGTGGCTGTGGTATGCGCGCTTCTTCAAGACGCGTACTCGTGCAACCGCAATTTGCCGCAAGCGGCGAATCCGCGTCAATCGCGCAGTGGTGGCCAAACCCAATCACCCCTTGCGCGAGGGCGACGTTCTTACCCTCCCGCAGGCGTCTCGCATTCGCGTGGTGCGGGTGCTGAAGCTCGGCGAGCGCCGCGGTCCTGCCCCCGAAGCGCAAACACTGTTCGAGGATCTCGAACCGGTGGGCGAGTAATGGTGACGTTGCCGCTACCACAGGCCTGTGATAGGCCACAGTCATGATAGATCGCATTAAATCGCTGCTCTCACTTGGACGCCCGAGCGCTAGCGAGACCGGCGAAGGGATCACAGCCCCAGCCGATCGACATCTCGCGCTCGCGGTTCTGATGGTTGAGGCTGCCTATAGCGATGGCTCATTTGATGCAGTCGAGAGAACAACCATCAGCGGCCTCGCGCAGCGTTGCTTCGACCTCAATGAAACTGAGGTCGCAAGCCTACTCAGCGCGGCAGAAGAGCTGCACCGCAGCGCCGTGGATCTCGTTCGCTTCACCCGCGTAGTCAAAGACTCCTTCGCGCCCGAAGAGCGGGTTGAAGTTATTGAAATGCTATGGGAAGTGGTCTATGCGGACGGCCGAGTGGATGACTTCGAAGCCAACCTGATGCGGCGTTTAGGTGGGCTTCTCTACGTTCCCGATCGCGACCGAGGGGCGGCACAAAAACGCGTTGCCGCGCGCCTTGCCAGTGATCAGGAGGATCACTAAGTTGTTCGCCGAAAAGTTAGCGTCGAGTCGGCGGGCGATTTTGCCAGTTTGCGGAGATTTCGATGACCTACATCGTTAATGAGAACTGTATCAAGTGTAAGTACATGGATTGCATCGAGGTTTGCCCCGTAGATTGTTTCTACGAGGGCGAAAACATGCTGGTCATCCATCCCGATGAGTGCATCGATTGCGGCGTGTGCGAACCGGAATGTCCGGTAGAAGCGATCGTCCCCGATACGGTCGGTGACCAGGAGCGGTGGGTCGAGCAAAATCGCCAATACGCCGAGGCGTGGCCCAATATCACGCGCAAGGGCACGCCACCGGCCGACGCCGACGAATGGGCTAATATCGAAAAGAAATACGAAGCCCACTTCAGCGCCAAACCCGGCCAAGGTTCCTAGCTACCGTTCAAGGCGGCGGCCCAATATTCTCAGCGCTATCTAGGTGCAATCCGCTACTTCGCATAGGAATAGGCCGTAGTTTGTGTTATGCTGTTATTGCTCGCTGGGGTACCGCGAATCGCGGTGAAAACCTGGTAGCGAAAGTGTATGCCGCCCGATGGGCGGCAAAATATTTTGGAATCGCAGAATGTTGAGTGTGCGCGCTCTGCGGAGCATGCCTCACCAATATTGGCGATCTAGGGGGACGGGTGATCCCGTCCCATTTTCGCAAGTGAGGAAAGCAGCGCCGCGGCTCTGCGGGCTCAAGATAGGTGAAAATGGCTAAAAAGAAGCGGACCACCAAATTTGCATCGAATGACTACGTCGTCTACCCGACTCACGGCGTCGGCAAGATCAGCGCCATTGAGGACGCCGAAATTGCCGGCATCAAGGCGACGTTCTACGTCGTGTCGTTCGAAAAGGACAAAATGACGCTGCGTGTCCCACTCGACAAGGCGGACAATACCGGAATGCGCAAGCTCAGCACGAAAGATGAGATGCAGCAGGCGCTGACCACGTTGAAAGGCCGGGCTCGAGTCAAACGGACGATGTGGAGCCGTCGCGCCCAGGAATATGAAGCAAAGATCAATTCTGGCAGCCCCGTTTCGATTGCCGAAGTGATCCGCGATCTTCACCGCAGTGCCGGCAAGCCGGATCAGTCCTACAGCGAACGGCAGCTCTATGAGGCCGCGCTGGATCGATTGGCTCGCGAGCTGGCGGCGGTTGAGCGGATCGACGAGGACGCAGCAACCGAAAAACTCGAAGACGTATTGCGGGCCGCCTAAGCACCCAACACCAACAAAAGCTTGCTAAGCGAAAGAGCTCGGGTTCGTTCCCGGGCTCTTTTTCTTGCTTCACCCATTTTCATGTTTATGATGCGGACGTGGCCGATAACGACGAAAGATTCGCAGTCCTGACGCAAAGCGAACGCGTGTGGGCAATTGGTGCCATCCACGCCGACGTGGAACGGCTCAAAGCCGTCCACGATGAATTGGAGACTCGCTTTGAACTTGGCGACCGGCTCGTCTATCTAGGTAATTATCTCGGCGGTAGCGGCAACGTCATCGATACGCTTGACGAATTGACCGCCTTCCGCAGGCGGCTGCTGGTGCCAGGTATGGAGGCCTCCGATATCGTCTACCTACGCGGCTCTCAGGAGGAAATGTGGCATAAGTTACTTCAAATTCAGTTTGCTACCGGTCCCGGTGAAGTCCTGACCTGGATGCTCGACCAGGGGATCGGCGCGACGCTATCGGCCTATGGCGGCGATCCGGAAGTCGGGCATATGCGTTTTCGCGAAGGGGTTGTCGCAGCGACTCGCTGGACGGGTGACTTACGCACCGCCATGCAAGCCCATCCCGGCCACGCCGAGGTTCTCAACGATCTCAAGCGCGCCGCCTATACGGAACGCGGCGAGTTACTCTTCGTTCATGCGGGCGTTGATCCCAGCCGACCGCTCACGGAACAGGGCGATACCTTCTGGTGGGGCAGCGGCTATTTCGCCGATATGGACCAGCCATTCGCAGGTTTTCAGCGCGTGGTGCGCGGTTTCGACCGCCAGCAGCGCGGTGCCACAATGACGTCCCATAGTGCATCGCTAGACGGGGGGTGCGGATTTGGCGGGTCTCTGATCGCCGCCTGTTTCACCCTCGATGGCGCTAATTGTGATCGGATCGAAGTCTAATGCCCATTTTTCTGCAATGTTTTCAGTGCCTTATAGAAAACGCTAACAGTCTTCTGAGCCCCCTTGACGAGCGTTATATTCATACCGATGTAATGCTCTACATACGGTGCAATGAGGCACTGTCGTGCTTGCGGTCACAATTGCCACGCTCGCGAGCCGCCCAAGTATTCCAAGTAATCTATTTAGGAACCGACTTGGAAACCGGGTGGCCGGAGGTGGGCTGATGGGCTACATCGACACACCGGAAACACTACAGGCCAACCGTAAATTCATTCGCAAAGCGATGAAGGTCGGTCTGCTCGAAGGCGAACACGAGCGCGATTTAGCCCGGCGTTGGCGTGATCATAGCGACAAGGACGCTCTGCACGAGATGGTCACTGCCTATATTCGTCTCGTCGTCAGTATGGCCACGAAATTCCGAAGCTATGGCCTGCCGCTCGGCGACCTCGTCCAGGAGGGCTGCATCGGACTGATGCAGGCGGCGGCGCGCTTTGATCCGGAGCGCGAGGTACGGTTTTCGACCTATGCGTCTTGGTGGATCCGTTCCTCAACTCAAGACTTCATCTTGCGTAACTGGTCGATCGTACGCACCGGGACGACAGCGGCTCAGAAGTCGTTGTTCTTTAATCTTCGCCGCTTGAAGGCACAGATTGAACGCACCGAGGCCGGCCGTATTGACGACACGATGCTAACCAAGATCGCCGACGCACTCCGCGTTTCCGAACGCGACGTCGCAATGATGAGCGCGCGGCTTTCCGGCGGCGACAAATCGCTCAATGATCCGGTTGGTGAAGCTGGCGACGGCGAGTTGCAGGATTTTATCGCTGACGGCGCAGAGTCACCGGAAGACGTGGTGGTCGCAAGCCGTGACGCCGAAGTGCGTAGCGGTTGGATCGAGCAGGCCATGGCCAATCTTACGAAGCGTGAGCAAACCATCATCCGCGAGCGTCGTTTGGCCGACAAAGGCTTAACTCTTTCCGCGCTCGGTGAACGTCTCGGAATCAGCAAGGAACGTGTGCGACAAATTGAGCACGAAGCCTTAGGTAAACTTAAGCATTCGATCACCCGTAACGTCGGTGGCGACCCGGTTCTCGCCGGCCTCATTAACGGCTGAGCCCACCGCACCGACGATCGGTTGGTTCAGCTACGGTTAGATCGCGACGTTTCGATGACGATCTTGACGCGTTGGCCAGCTCTCACCCGGTCGCTGGGGCCGAGGCCATTGAGGGTGCGGAAGCGTTCAACCTGAAAATCAGCGAACGGTAACCGTGCGGCAAGCGAGTTGATCGTGTCGCTCGCCCCAACCGTTATGCTTTGCAAGCGATAAGGCTTGAGACCGCTCGCCTCGGATTGAGACAGCGTTCGAAAGCTGAACGTGGTGCGGCGGAGGTCGGCGTTCAGCCTATCGGTTAAAGCCGGCGGGGTGAGAAAGCGGAACCGGTAGATCGACCCGTTAGCGAACTGGATGGCGATCATGCGCAGATTTGCGCGGCCGTTCTGCGTGTCAACCGTGGTTTGCCCTGTCGCCCCGGCCATGCCGTTGATCATCAGTCGCTCGACGCCTTTGAGCGCTACGCCACTGGCCCAAATCTGGGTTAGATAGGTAAGAACATCCGGATGGGTGTTGGGCCCAGCGCTGTCGAACACGATCGCTGCTTTGTCCGGGTGGAGCGCGATAACGCGCTCGCTAGTATTAAATAGACGGAAGTTGGGCGGCACCTCAAAGCCAAACCGAAGCCCTGGATGCATGAAGCGCCGGCCGCGGACCAGTCCCTGCTCGGGGTCGTCGCCGAACAGCATGCCGTTGATCCGATCGAGAAAGATATCGCGGCGCAGCGGCCGGCCCGACGGACCGCCGCCGGCGGCGGCGATGGCGCGTTGCACGCGTTCAGGCGTGTTGGGGTGGGTCGTGAGGAAATCCGATTGGCGATCTCTGGCGTCGCGCTGGGCGAGCCGATCCTGCAACTCCTTTTCGCGGCCGAGATTTTGCAGGAACTGGGCCTCAGCGACCGGATCGTAACCCGTGCGATTGAGATAGCGGATGCCGAGTGTATCGGCTTCGAACTCCTGCGCGCGCGAGAAACTCAGCAGATAGAGTTGACCACCGACCTCCAGTAAGTTGCCGACCTCGCGGCTGCCGATGAGCGCACTCAGCAAGGTCGCGCCGATCTGCGTCGCGGCGGCGCGGCTATAGCGCTGTGCCGTGTGACGGGCGATGACGTGGCCTATTTCATGGGCCACCACCCCAGCGAGTTCGGCTTCAGAATTAGCCAGCGCAATCAATCCTCGGGTGACGTATACGTAGCCGCCAGGAAGCGCGAACGCGTTAACATTCGGCGTATTGAGGACCGTAAACGTGAAGGGCGTCTTGGCGCCTTCGGAATTGGCCGCCAGGCGGCCGCCGATCTCAGCGACGTAGGCCCCGATTTTGGGATCATCGTACACGCCGCCATAGCGGACGATGATTTTGGAGTGCTCCTGAGCACCAATCCGCGCCTCTTCCGATTCCGACATGAACAGCGTGAAATCCTGCTGCCCCGTGGCGGGATTAGGGGTGCACGAAGGCGCCGATGCTAGCAATATGAACGCAAAGAGGATGTCGCCGATCCGGCCGACGATATCGGACCCACGCGTAGGCATTTGGATACCCATCGTCCTATGCATGTTGCACTGGCGTCTCATTCATCTTCATCGAGGATCTCAATTTGCTCGGGGTGCGTGACGTCGATCATCGAACCATTGTAGCTCTTGAGCCAGCCGCGTACCCGAATCCGCTGCCCCTTGTAGGACATCGGATCAACGCCGCTCTTTCGGAACCGCCGGCGATCTTTGGGTGCAATCGAAATCGTAAAATCGCGGCGCCAATCGGCTCCGAAATTGAGATAGGTACGGTTGCGCACAGTGGCAACGTCGATCACCCGTCCCTCTACCAGTTGAAAGCTGCCGACAAAGCTCGGCGGCGCCGCCAATGGGCGGATCGCGTAGTAGCCCAGTCGCCAGATGCCGCGCGAGACGAGCTTCGCGCTCGAGCGCAAGCATCTCTTCGACGCAACGCCGGTTGTCGCGGAAGCTATAGACCCGGGCCAACCCGCGGCGCAGCAACTCACCCTGGATCCAGGTGCCAGCTTCGTCATGGAGATGGGCCAGCGCTCGGTCGTAGCGATCACGACGCGACCCGCCATAAGAGAGGGTCAGCGATTGCCCCCTCGTCAGCGTGGCAAGTTCGTTTTTAGCCTCTTCCGCCAGCGGCCAGGATTTGAAGTCTTTGCGGCCGAGCGGCAGTTTGGGCGCCTGGATGCCCACCAATCGAACCCGCGTACCGTCATCGATGAAGAGGGTATCGCCGTCAACGATCTCGGTGACGGTGCCGACCCCATCGTTCGTCAATTGGCATGGTTCAGCATCGGCCTGCGGCGGCGCTACCGCTAGACCCGCCGCAACAATCGACCACCTCACTGTGCGCAGGAGCTGAACTCTCATGGTGGATCGAACATATCACGATGGGTTCGCCTACGGGGCCCTGGGGCGCCTTGCGCTTGGTCCCGGGCTTGGTTCTATCAGCGACTTTCCACTAGACTCGCGGCGCCCAAAGCACCGGCCCTAAAGGCCGGCTCAGAGAGGAGGCACCAATGCGACCGATTGCCTGGATGCGCGACACCGTTCTCGTAATCGCCTTGCGCGCGGCGGTGTTTGCTGCAGCGCTGCTGATTTGGGCGCAACCTGCGACGGCCGACGATCCCGACTTCCTCACCCTCGGGCTCGGCTATTTCGATTACGACGACGATGACGATGCCGCTGAGTTCCGCCTCGAATATCGCTCGGACTGGGATCGCTGGTTTGTGCGTCCGTTCTCGGGCTTGCTGGTAAATACTGATTCCGGGCTCTACGGCTATGGCGGGATTCTGCTCGATGTGTTCTGGGGCAAGAGCATCGTGACTACCCCGAGTTTTGCAGTCGGTTACTTCAGCGACGGCAACGGCAAGGATCTGGGTGCCTCGATCGAGTTCCAATCGCGCTTGGAGATCGCCTATCGCTTCACCAACCGCTCGCGCTTCGGCCTCGCCATCAGCCACATTTCCAACGCCGGCATCGAAGACCGCAACCCCGGCGCCAACAGCATCTCCGCCTACTACTCGGTCCCCTTCGACAAGATACTCGGACGCTAGAAACCAACTCAACTCAGCCAGTATTAGGGTGAAACGGTGCCGCCCATCAGTTCGGTCGCTATGATCGCGAACCAGCTGATTAGAAACAGGCTTGCCCCAACACCGTTCACGACCACGGACCACCCGATTAGCGTGATGATAGCGATGGCCAGGGTTGTGACGAGCAACGTAAGAACGCGCCGCCACAACGGACGCCTTGCAAACCACTGGTGCCAGCTTCGCTGCAACAACCAAGTGACCACCAGCGCCGCGAGAACTGCGATCGCAATGCGATCAGGATGTTGGGTAACAAATGTAGGAATATCGAGCATCTCTAGCAGGGCTATTCGATTCCGGTATCCGCCCCCGGGTTATCAAAATATGTAGAGGCCGGCTAGATTATTGGTCACTTGGAGCCATACTGAAAGCGGCGTAGAAAGTGTAAGACGCGCCCGTAGCTCAGCCGGATAGAGCACCGGATTCCTAATCCGGGGGTCGCAGGTTCAAGTCCTGCCGGGCGCACCACCCTCAAGAAGGACATTGGCAAACGATCAATTGGCACGGCTAAACAGTTCGTGTTAGTCACCCTTGCTCAGTAACCAGGTCATCAATTAGCTTTGCCACCGATTGACTCGACAAAGCCGTGCTCCAGCGATCGGATCTGTATCCCAGCGACCTCTCCCGTTTTGTTTTCAAAAGGTGAAAACGATGTCTGACACCTCCACCACCCAAGCCACTCTCGCCAACGTTCTCTGGCCGGCTTCCATGCACAACCTGGCAAGGATGGCCCTGTTGGCGATCGCCGGGACGGCGCTGCTAACACTGTCGGCGAAGATCCAGGTGCCGTTCTACCCGGTCCCGATAACTATGCAGACGTTCGCGATTATGGTCATTGCGATGGCATTTGGCTGGAAGTTAGGCGCCGCGACGGTGGTTCTGTACTTACTCGAAGGCGCGTTCGGATTGCCGGTCTTCGCCGGGACACCGGCCAAAGGGATTGGCATTGCTTATATGACCGGCCCAACCGGCGGCTATCTTCTCGGCTTCTTCCTTGCGGCCGGGCTCACGGGATGGCTCGCACAACGCGGCTGGGATCGTAACGTCGTAACAACACTGGCCGCCATGGTGGCGGGCACCGCAGTCATCTATCTGTTCGGTTTCGCCTGGCTGTCCACACTGATTGGCGCTGCAAAAGCATGGCAGTTTGGCGTTTTCCCGTTCCTCTTGGGAGACGCCTTCAAGATCGCGCTTGCCGCAGCCTTGATGCCGCTCCTGTGGCGGGTGGTGGCACGCGCGAAACCATGACCGCGTAAGCAGGCGCCCATGAAGCAAAAACGGTTTGAGAATCCGGACCAGGTTGTCGAACCCGTTTTCGCTGGCGCCACCATCATGGTCGGCGGCTTTGGCCCCAGCGGTGTCCCCGAGGCGTTGACCGACGCGATCTGCCGGCACGACGTGCGCGGGCTCACCATCATCAGCAACAACGCCGGTACTGACGAAACCGGGATCGCCAGACTTCTGATGCAGGGGTGCGTCGCCAAAATCATTTGCAGCTTCCCGCGCGCGACGGAGTCCACGGTTTTCAAAGAACGCTTCGATGCCGGCGAGGTCGAACTCGAGCTCGTGCCGCAGGGGACTCTTGCCGAGCGGATCCGCACCCGCGGCGCCGGCCTGGGTGGCTTTTTGACGAAAACCGGGGTCGGAACCGAACTGGCGGCCGGCAAAGAGGAACACGAGATCGACGGAGAGACTTATATCCTCGAGCGACCCTTACCGGCCGATTTTGCCCTGATCAAAGCCGATTGCATCGACCCGCGAGGCAATCTGACCTACCGCAAAGCAGCGCGAAACTTCAATCCGGTGATGGCGACCGCCGCCACCACGGTCCTGGTTCAAGCATCGTGCGAGGTCGACCTGGGGGCGATCGATCCCGAACATATCGTCACCCCCGGGATTTATGTTGACCGGTACTGTATCTACAATTCGCCGCGATAGTCGGGATGCATAGCTTGGCGATCCTGTCTGGTCCGCCGCCCCACGCCGACTGGGAGGCTCACGAATGATCGCAGACGCAATCCTCGCGCATCACCTGCTGGACCGGCAGCAGATTGCCGCGCGGGTTGCCCAGGACCTCGAAGACGACTGGGTCGTAAATATCGGGATCGGTATGCCGACCCTGGTTCCCGCCCATATCGCGGCGCAGCGCGACGTCATCCTCCATAGCGAGAACGGTATCGTTGGCATGGGCCCGCCACCCAAGAACCCTAAAGACGTGGATCCGGATCTGCTCAACGCCGGCAAGGAACCTGTGACGCTGGTGACCGGCGGGGCCTACGTCCACCACGCCGATTCGTTCGCCATCGTACGCGGCGGCCGCCTCGATGCCGCGATCCTTGGTGCCTTCCAGGTCGCCGCGAACGGAGATCTCGCCAACTGGAAACTTCGCGGTCGGCCGGGCGGTAATGTGGGCGGCGCCATGGACATCGCTGTTGGTGCCAAGCGCGTTTTTGTCATGATGACGCATACCACGCGCGAGGGAGAGCCGAAGGTCGTCGAGGAACTCACCTATCCGCTGACTGCCAAAGGCGTGGTCTCCACGATTTTCACCGATATGGCCGTGATCGCCGTAACACCGGAAGGCTTCACGCTACAGGAAACCGCGCCTGAGTTAACGGCGGCGGACGTTCAAGATGCAACCGGGGCACCGCTCATCGTCGCCGACGATCTCAAATCCATATCGGTCTAATACCCATAGCAACTGTATCAGCGGCAGTGCGCATCTAAACTCTCCGGCCAGTCCGTCCGCCAAGCCGCGATTAACCTAGCGCAAGACGACCGTGCAACTATCGCACCAATATCCCAGGAGATTAAGGGAGGCCGATGATGTTCAAGAAGATCCTCGTCTCTATCGATGGCTCCGAACACGCGATCAAAGCGGTTATCGTGGCCAGCGATCTTGCCGCCAAATACCAGGCCGATCTGACGCTGTTCCACGTTCTCCTGCGCGAGGTTTCGCCGGGTGACGTCCATAATCTGGCCGAACGCAATAACGTACCGGCGGACGTAATCGCTAAAATCCAGGATGTCGAGGAGAGCGGCACCGCAATCGCCTCGGCCGCGATGCCGATGGCCTACGTCCCCCAATCGGCAATACCCGACGAACTCCTACGCCAAGTCGGCGAGCTGATTCTCGCTCAAGCCGAGCGGGTCGCCAAAGGCGAGGGTGCGACCAGCATTACCAAGACGATCGGCGACGGCAGTCCCGCAACCACCATTCTTGAGCGTGCCAAGCTGGACGAGTTCGACCTCATCGTATTAGGAAGCCGCGGTTTGAGCGATTTCAAGGGCCTGCTGATCGGCAGCGTGTCCCATAAGGTGAGCCATCTCGCCGAGTGCACTTGCGTCTCCGTAAAATAGCTGCCTCATTAATAAGATCCGCCGAATAGGGCGTAGCCTCTGCGCCTGATCCCGCATGCCGCCGTGGAGTGAGCGCAAAAATCGCTCGTGTGGTAGCGTTTCAGCAATCCAGCGGCGGAGTGCATTATTACTAACCTCGACACTCACAGCGCGCCCCAGGTGAGGCGAGAGGTCGGATATCGCGTTGGCGACGGGCTCGGCGAAACGCTCGCGCCGCTTAGCCAGGCGCGCCACGCGCCGGGCTACATCTACGGCTCGCCGGAGATCTTTCAGCTCGAGAAAGAGAAGATCTTCATGCGCGAGTGGTTATCTGTGGCGCGTACTGAAGAAGTGGCTGCGCCCGGCGACTACATGACGTTCCGCATCATGGACGAGCCGCTCGTGATCACCTGCAATAAGGCTGGCGAGGTGCGGGCATTCGCCAATGTTTGTGCCCACCGCGGGGTCGAAGTCGCAACCGGCGCAGGCAACACCAGGGAATTCAGTTGCCCCTATCACGGCTGGCTCTACGATCTCGACGGCCATCTCGTCGGCGCTCCCTACATGAAGGAAGCCGAAGGATTCGATCCGGCGACATGTCGACTAAAGCCGCTGCAATGTGCGCAGTGGGGTGGTTGGGTGTTCGTAAACTTCGACGATGAAGCCGCGCCGCTGGCCGATTTTCTCGTCGATTTCGAGGCAGACTTTGGCTTTCTCCAGCCGGAAAACTGCCGTATCGCCCACAAATTTACCATCGACTGGGACTGTAACTGGAAGTTCATCATCGAGAACCTGATGGACGTCTATCACTTCGGCACGGTACACGCCGAATCCTTCGCACGCATGGTTCCCGAGCCCGATAAATACCGGTTCAACATGCGCTTACGCGGCGGTATTAGCGCGTTCTATAGCGGCCGATCGTTCACAGCCGATGGCGAATCACTGCTCGGTCCGATGTCGTGGCTCGCCGATCAACCCGAAGAACTCGGCTGCCTCGGTGTGCTGTCGCCAAACTTTCATATCTTGGCCCGGCGCGACCTCATCCGGCCCTATCTCACCTGGCCGGTGGCGCCGGGCAAGACCCAGGCGGTGATCTACCACCTGTTCGCCGAAGAACACCTGCAGCAGCCCGGGTTTGAAGCCAAGGCGCAAGCCTATTACGACTGGTATCAAGGCATCGCCGCAGAGGACATAGCCGTGATTCAAGCACTCCAGCACATCACCGGATCAACGTGGTTCCGCGGCGAGCGTATGTCGATGATGGAATCTGCCATCCACCACTTCATAGCCGGGGTCATCGAACGGTTGTTCGACGATCAACCCCCCATCACTGCCTCGGGAGACACAACATGATCGACTCCGAACTAGCGCGTGGCGCCGATGTGCTGGTGCGCGATCAAATGGCGGTCAAACCCGGCGAAAGCGTCTTGATCACGTCCGATACCGCGGGCGATCTTGTCGCCGTGGAAGCTGTCCTCAACGCTGCCACTCTGGCTGGCGCCAAAGCTGCCGTCATCCTGAACAGGCCGCTACCGCTTCAAGGTCTGCTCGCCGATCCCTTCGTCTCGGCACCGCTGGCAGAAGCGGTCAAGAATTGTGACGTATGGATTGATATGACATGCCCATATCTCGCCGGATCGAACACCCACGACGCGGCGATGAAAAATAAACGCACGCGCTATCTACTGGCGGTCGATATCGGGTCGGGCGGCCTGCGCCGGGTCTATGCCGGGGTCGATATGGATGCGCTCTACGCGGTGCAGAATGAGCTCGATTCGTTCGTCGCCGCGGCGACCGGCAAGACCGGCCACATCACCAACCAAGCGGGCTCCGACGTCACCTTCACGCTCGCCAAACCGAGCTATGGCAAACGTCGCCGGGCCGACGTGCCCGGTACCACTTCGGTTCCCGGATCTTGTCTGATGTACCCCGAGCTTGACAGTGTGCGTGGCCGCGTGGTGCTCGATACCTTGTTCCACGAATACCACATCCCGTTGCGTACGCCGTTGGTGATCGAGCTCGACGGGCGCATCCAAAGCGTCAGCGGCGGCGGCAGCGAACGCGCGGTGATGGAGCGGGCGCTGCGCCGCGCGGCGGGCGGCGACTTCGGCTACATCATCCACTTCACGTTGGGCTTCCACCCCACCGCGCGTCAGGGTCAGGGCTTCGTCGAAGATCTCCGGGTCACGGGCAATAATGCGGTCGGGTTCGGCCTACCGTGGTGGGAACCGGGCGGCGGCGAGAATCATCCCGACGGGTTGATGTCGTTGCAGACCCTAACCATCGACGGACAGCCCATCACCGAGAACGGCGTCGTCGTCGGTCCTCCCAAAGCCGCCAAACTCGCCGCCAAGCTCAAACCGCTGGTGCACTAGGCACACGCAACTAGGCGGCGCTTCGCGCTGCCTCGATCGCCATCCACACCCGTTCCGGCGTGTAAGGCAGCTCGACGTGGCGCACACCAAGATCCCATAAGGCGTCGGCTATCGCGTTGCCGATCGCCGCGGGCGGGCCGAGCGAACCGCTTTCGCTACACCCCTTGGCGCCCAGCGCGTTGTTGGGGTTGAGGGTCTCGTGGAACTCGATTGCGAAGGTCGGCAGATCGCTGGCGCGCGGCATGCCATAATCCATGAAGCTACCGGTCAGGAGCTGGCCTGAGTCCTCGTCATACACCACACGCTCAAGCAAGGCCTGACCGATGCCTTGGGCGAGCCCACCGTGGACCTGGCCGTGAACGATCATCGGATTGATCACCCGGCCGCAGTCATCGATCGTAAAGAAATCGCGCAAGCTAACTCGCCCGGTCTCATCATCGACCAACACCACTGCGAGGTGCATGGCGGTTGGGCTGCTGACGGCGATCGGATCGTAGTAAACGGTTTCGTCGAGACCCAGTTCGAATCCGTCGGGATAGTCGAAGCCGTTGAACGCCATATCGGCGACCTCGGCGAAATCGAGGCTGCGGTCGGTTCCTTTGACCGTGAACTTCGCGTCTGCGTAGTCGACATCCGCCTCGGCACATTCGAGCAGATGCGCCGCAAGCACCGTCGCTTTGCCGATAATACGCCCGCTTGCCTCGATGATAGCACTGCCCGCGGTCAGCAGCGATCTAGCGGCCCACGTGCCGCTCCCGGTCGGTACAGCGTCGGTGTCGCCCTCGATCAAGTTGATGTCGGCGATATCGATGCCAAGCTGGTCCGCGGCGATCTGGCGGAAGGTGATGTCGTGGCTTTGACCATGCGAATGGGTGCCAGCGAGAACCGTGACCTTGCCGTCCGGGTGGACGCGGACCGTCGCCACTTCGGAACTGGAATGGCGCGATCCCATCTTCCGTGCCATGCGGCTCGGGCCGGATCCGGCGGATTCGACAAACGCCGCCATGCCGATTCCCAAGCGCACGCCGTCGGCCTCGAATCGACGCTGCTCATCACGCAAGGCGGCATAGTCCGTCAACGCCACCAGCTTGTCCTGAACACCGATGGGATCGCCGGATTCGTAAACCCGACCGAGCGCGTTGGTAAACGGAAAGGCATCCGTGTCGATGTAATTTCGAGTTCGCATGACGATCGGATCGATACCCATCTCGCGCGCCCCGGTCTCCAGCAAACGCTCGTGCACGGAGACAGATGCCTGTCCCGACCCTCGATAGGCGTCGACCAACGCGGTGTTGGTGTAAGCCCCGGTCACTTTGACGTACATCGTTGGAACTTGATAAAGGCCGGGTAGTGTTGGCGGGTAGAACCGCATCGGGATTCCGGCGGCAAAGGTACTTTGGTAAGCGCCGTAGCCGGCGATGGTCTCGACGTCGATCGCGAGAATCTTGCCGTCTTCAGCAAAGGCCATGCGCGCGACCGTCTTGTGATCGCGGGCGTGGGTATCGGTCATCAGCGTTTCCGAGCGGGTCGCAGCCCATCGCACCGGGCGGCCGGTTAAGCGCGAGGCCCAAAGAACCAGCGGCAATTCGCCGTAATAGAAGCCCTTGGGACCAAAGCCACCGCCGACGTCGGGGGCGATAACGCGCAGTTTGTGCTCGGACAGGAACAATGTGTGTTTGGCAATCCAGTTGCGAACGTAATGCGGCATCCGGCAGGTCGCCCATAGCGTGTAGCGATCGCGGCGGTTGTCGTAGTGACCCAGATAGGTCCTGGGCTCCATCGGATTGCCGATAATGCGAGTGTTCTGAAGCCTGAGCTCAGTGGTGTGCGCGGCGCTCGCAAAGGCGGCTTCGGTCGCGGCCTTGTCGCCGCGCTCGATGAATTGAACCAGGTTGGTGCCGAACTGCTCATGCAGGATTGGCGCACCGTCCTGCAACGCCGCGGTCGCGTCGACCACCGATGGCAAGGCCTCGTAATCGACGACCACCGCCTCGGCACCGTCCAGCGCCTGGTTGCGGGTCACGGCAACCACCACCGCGACCGCATCGCCGACAAAACGAACCTTGTCGCCGGCCAGCACCGGCCGAGTCACCTCGTTCATCGGCCGGCCGTCATCGAACGGGACCGCGTGAAAGGTCGGCAACCCGCCATAGCCCTCGGCTTGCCAATCGACTGCGGTCAAAGCCGCGAGCACACCCGGTGTCGCCAGTGCACCCTCGGTCGCGATCGATCGGATGCGGGCATGCGGATGGGGACTGCGAACCACGGCCAAATAAGCTGTGTCCGGCGGCACGATATCGTCGACATACTCGCCGCGTCCGGTCGTAAAACGGTTGTCTTCGTCTCGTAAGAGCGCTTCGCCGATATACATGGAGGCCTCACCGAACCCGATAGGGATTTAATCTATCACACGCTTTTGCGCCGTCGTTTCGCGCGGTGGCCAGTTCCTTGCAAATCCTTAGGAACATGGACAAGCTGGCCCAAGTAGCCAGGTTTGCCGGGGAGGGCACGCACCATGGAGTACAAATTCCAGTTTGGGGTCGTTCGCGACAATTGGCAGTTCCTGCTCGAAGGCATATGGATCACGATTTCGGTGACCGGCGGCGCCCTCGTGGTCGGCCTGTTCGTCGGTCTATTTCTCGGCATGATGCGGCTGTCGAAGTTCAAAACAATCTCGCAGCCGGCGCTATGGTACATCGAGCTGTTTCGCAACACGCCCGCGCTAGTTCAGCTGATGTGGGTCTACTACGCACTGCCGATTCTCACCGGCCTCGAACTCAACGCCGTCATGTCCTGTACCTTGGCTTTAGCACTCAACATGTCCGCCTACATGGCCGAGATTTTTCGCGGCGGCATTCAGAGCATCGAGAAAGGTCAGGTCGAAGCGGCGCGCAGTCTCGGCCTGTCTTTTGCCCAAACCATGCGCAAGGTCGTGTTGCCGCAAGCCGTGCGTCGCATGATTCCCCCTTTCGTGAACGAGACCGTGTCGCTCGTCAAATACTCTTCGCTGGTCTCGATCCTCGGCGTCGCCGATCTCACCTACCAGGCGAATGTCTTGTCGACGACCACCTTTCGACCATTGGAAGTATTTTCATTCATCGCCTTGGTCTATCTGGTTATTTGCACCTCCTTGTCATACAGCGCACAGCGTATCGAAAAACGCTTGTCTGTTTCCGACTAGAAGGGGACTTAGCCCGATGACAGCAATGGTAAAAATTGAGAAGTTGAACAAATCGTTCGGCGACCTTCACGTGCTCCGCGATATCGACATCGAGGTCGCGCCGGGCGAAGTGGTGGTAATGATCGGGGTTAGCGGTTCCGGCAAAACGACGTTGCTACGCTGTATCAACGTCCTGGAAGAGCCGCAAAGCGGTAGGATTTTCGTCGACGGTGAACCGATGGGGATCCATCGGCCCGATGGTGAATTCCGTGCCTTTCCCGACCGCGTCCTCAACGAACGGCGGGCCCAAATTGGCATGGTGTTTCAGCGTTTCAACCTGTTTCCTCATATGACCGCGATTCAGAACGTGATGCTGGCCCCGACCATGGTCAAAAACCTACCCGACGCCGAGGCCCGTGGCATCGGCGAGAAATTGTTGGCCAAAGTGGGGCTACGGGACAAATTCGATGCGTATCCCAACAAGTTGTCGGGGGGACAACAGCAACGCGTCGCCATCGCCCGCTCGCTGGCGATAAATCCAAAGCTCATGCTGTTTGACGAGGCCACATCAGCGCTCGACCCTGAACTCATTGGCGAAGTGCTCGATACGATGAAGCAACTCGCGCTAGAAGGCATGACCATGGTCGTGGTCACCCACGAAATGGGTTTCGCCCGCGAGGTCGGTGACCGGGTGCTATTCCTCCACGAGGGACGCGTCCTCGAAGAAGGAAAACCGGAACAGATCTTCGATAATCCCCAGCACGAACGGACCCAAGATTTTCTACGCCACGTGCTCTAGACTAGCACGTTGCGGAATGAGGTTTAGTCGTCGCCCCGCGCTTTTTTTCTTAATCGCCCCGCGCTTGACGCGGGGTCCAGGCACACGGAACTTTCCGGCATTCCGCGCTCAACCATCAATAATGGTGTTCTTGGATACCGGCCTTCGCCAGTATGACGGGATCTGTGGGGTGCATTGTCCCAGATTTTCGACGTTAGCTAGTTCAACAAAGAAAAAGGCGGGCTCAAGAGCCCGCCTTTGATGTTTATGAGATCGCGTTACTAGTTGCGCTTTTTCGTCGGAATCACCGAGGCCTGGTCCTTCATGCTGCCATACACGTAAGGCTCGCCGAGGCCATGCTTGTCGAGGATACGGATCAGCTCACCTGTCTGGTTGATGTCTTCGATGAAGAAATCGAGCCATTGCACCCAGTGCCAGTCTCCCTGGCGCACCACAAATCCGGTTGGCACGATCGCCAGCGTCGTTGCCGGCATGATCATCAGGTTGGGATGCTTGGGAAGGATCTTTTGGAACGCGCCATAAGTGCTGTGCCAAGCGTTGACCTTTTTGGTCACGAGCGACATCAGCAGTTCGGGTTCGGAACGCAGCCGGACCACGTCGGCATTCGCGAATTTACGCGATGCGAAGGTATCGCCAGTTGAGCCCAACGCAACGGCGACTTTGAGCCCGTCCTTATCGAGGTCCTGCCAGCTCTTATATTTGGCGGCGTCTTCCTTGCGGATCACGATACCCGAGCCGAACTGCAGAAACGGCGATGCATAGGTCGCGGCCTTGGCACGCTCCAGGGTACGGCCCATGGGAAGCGTGACATCGAACTTGTTGGCCTGCAGGCCGGCGATGAGCGTCGCCCAGCTATCTTCAACCCAGACGACTTCGGTCTTCAGCTCTTTAGCCATCAGTTCGAAGACATCGATCGCGACGCCACTGAGTTCGTTCTTATTCTCAGGATCTTTATAGGCATAGGGCCACCACGTGGCCCAACCGACGCGGAGCTTACCGTCGCTCTGGATACGATCGAGCGCCGATCCAGATTGTGCCATCGACGGTGGTGCCACGAACGATACCGCGAATGCCAGGATGACCGCGGCGACCATCACATGAACGAAGCCTCTAAATCTACGCATGGGAACTCCTCCCTCTTTCAGTTGAAAATCTCAGTTGAATATCTCAAATCGAATTTCGTCGGAGCCGGTTGGGTCCGGCTATCCCCGTTACTGCAATTCACCCATCTCGTAGTGCAGATAAATGCAGTCGGTGTAGAACCATCTCCGCCGGGCACTTTCGCCGGCGTAGTAAACGCACATGTCTTGTTCTTCGGGCGTTGTGCAGTTGCGTTCAAGCACATCGAACGCGCTGTTGCTGTGCTCAATATCGGCTTCTGCGTGAACCCAAAAATGTTCGATCTCGTGCTCTTTGAATTTATACTTTTCGCGTAGCGCCGGCAGGATCACCGGCATAACGCCGGAAAATTGAAACTCACTGCTGCAGTGCAGCGCTGATACCGTCGCCTGCCATGGTTCGTTGCGGGCTAGCCCGAGCAACCATTGTGTCCACCCTTCGGTCGACGGTAGCGGTTTTTTCTTTGGGATCTCTGCCGGGTCGTAGCCACAGGCCTCATAAAACCTCAGAAACAGTGCCGGGTGCGGATTCTCGGGATCGGTTTCTTCGTAGTAATTTTCGAGCTCCAACTCGACCACCTCACGTGGCGCATTGCGCGCGGTCAAAAAGAAAGCCTCGAATATGTTGGTTACGTAGTGCCAGCTTTCATGCATGTAGCCGGCCATGCAGGCCTTGCTGAGGGTGCCTTCCCCCCATTTCTGAAACATCGGATGCTTGATTGTGTGGCGCGGCTCGATTGCCGCCGCCATACGTTCACGCAGCGCTTGTGCCGCCATCGTCTTTTCCTCCCGATATTCCTTTGATGACCCTGATTTCTGCGGATCAGTGTCGTTGGCGTGAAAGATAAGAGCGGTAGGGGAAACGGTCAAGAAACCTGACGCCGCCGCTCTCACCGATCACAGGACCGGCGAGCGCTCATCGCGAGAGAAAGTCGAGAACGATCTCGTTATAGCGAGCGGGATG
>Ga0115002_10002698_pt1 | contig 22858 bp, 20 predicted proteins | sample ArcticOcean_MG_C_8_FD_89576 | JGI IMG/M metagenome (GOLD analysis project Ga0115002, IMG submission 89576) | Marine microbial communities from western Arctic Ocean - ArcticOcean_MG_CB11_86 | ecosystem: Environmental > Aquatic > Marine > Oceanic | place: Arctic Ocean: Canada Basin | collected... | reverse complement strand
TTCCATAGCGCGGCGGCGGGGCAAGCGTGCATCAATCTCGATATCTGGGCGATGCGCGAAGAGACCCTGAATTCCTGCGCCGGTGCCATCTCGGCTGATGCGGAACTGGTCGTCGGTGAAGGCGTGATGGGACTTTTTGACGGCGCTGTTGAGGGCGGTGGCGCGACCGCTGATCTGGCCGCGCATTTCGCCTTGCCGGTGGTTCTCGTGATTGATGTGCGCGGCCAGGGTGCGTCTGTTGCGGCGTTGGTTGAAGGTTTCGCCAATCACCGCGCGGATGTTCAGGTGGCGGCGGTGATACTTAATCATGTTGCCAGTGCGCGTCACGAGGCGATGCTGCGTGCCGCATTGTTGCCAACCACTATTCCTGTTCTTGGCGCCGTGCCACGAGCCGATGTCCTGGCCCTGCCGGCGCGCCATCTCGGGCTGATTCAGGCTGGCGAGCGGGAGAATTTGCAGAGCTTTCTGAGTTCGGCAGCGGATCTCATGGCGCGCCATGTGGATTGCGATGGCTTGCAGGCCCTCGCTCAGCCGTTGCGTGGGTCCTCAGCGGCATCGCCGCTCCCTGTGGCGCCGCTCGGCCAGAATATTGCCGTGGCGCGGGATTCGGCTTTTGCTTTTTGCTATGAAGCGGTGCTGGCAGGCTGGCAGCTGGCAGGAGCAAGCCTGAGCTTTTTTTCACCACTGGATAATGAAGCGCCGAACGCGGCTGCCGATGCGATTTATCTGCCGGGTGGCTATCCCGAGCTGTATGCGGCTCAGCTCGCCACTAACCAAAATTTTCTCGGCGGCTTACGCCGGGCGGCGGAGGCGGGTGCGTGGGTCTATGGCGAGTGCGGCGGTTTCATGGTGCTGGGCGACTGCCTGATAGATGGAGATGGCGGGCGCCACGCCATGGCGGGCCTGCTGCCGGTCGAGACGAGCTTTGCCGATCCCCGCCGCCATCTCGGCTACCGCGCGGCGACACTCCTGGCCGATGCGCCGTTCGCCGCCAGCGGCGCCGAGTTTCGCGGCCATGAATTTCACTATGCGACGGTCACCCAAATCGGCACCGCGCCGCCACTCTTTTGCTGCCGGAATTCGAGCGGCAATGACCTTGGGGAAAGTGGTGCTGCGGTGGGCAAAGTGCTTGGTTCTTTTGTCCACTTAATCGATAAATGCTAGCCGAAAGATGCGAAAATTGGCTTTGTTAAAAAATTAGCTATTTGATTTTATTAAATATAATTGGGTTTGTTTTGTAATCGGGCGGTTTACCGTTTTTTGGCAACCTACCCAGACGCGCCGCAACAGCAGCGCATCATAGCACCTTCCAGCTGCGCCACGAAATTTCTCCAGTCGCCTTATTCATGGGGATCTATTAATAATTTCCGCGAGGTAACATATAGTTTTTTCAAACAAAGGTTGTGGAAGCGTCATGCGGATAGCACGACAGAATATGTTTCAAAAATCGCCGTGGAAATTCCGCTATCAATTGGTGACACTGCTTACTGTGGCGGACGTCTCTTTGACGTTACAAGCATGCATGACGAACAAGGATGTTCGAGAATCAGAATCAGTCCATGAAATCTCCTACAAAGCTGACAGAACCAAAATTGCACAATGTGCGAACGACCATTATTTGCTCGGAGACAATAACGCGATTCCCATAATGTCGGAAACCAAGGATACGACCAGGATATCGGGCCTTCTTCATTACCAAGGTACCGCCTCATTGGTATGGGAAGCAATTTTGACCGGTGGCACTGCGTATGTCCGTCAAGGTTACAGTTTTGCTGGTGCTTGGGGAAAACCGATCGCAGATGCAATTGAGGCGTGCGATCGAGAGCTTCTGTTAGACGAATAAGAGTGCTGCGTAATTTTTCTTAAGCCAGCTCTTCGAATGGGTTTTCATCGCCCGGAATTTCCGCCTTGATGATCCATAGATTAGGCTCAAGCTGTATTTCGGATTCGAGGCGTTTACGATTTCGCCGCTGTGTAGCTAGATTGTGCCGCTATAGCGCTGCCGTTCTATTCAGCAGCAAAACGATGTGACGCAGGCCAACAGAGCGGCGCTAGCGGTAGGGCCGAAAGCCAGCCTTTGGCTATTCTCGGAAGAAAAACCATCTTGTGTTTAATGTCCGCAGCTGAGTGAAGAGCAGACATTCATAGCGCCAATTTCATTTTTCTGAATTTAATGTCCGCTATCGGGGAGGAAGCAGACCAAAATCAGACTGACTGAAAACAGCCGTTCTTGACCCAAAGCGGAAGTTTTACTCACTTGTTAGGAGGTATCGTTACTTCTGGCCTATCAAAAAATTGAAACAGTCCGCCGGGAATTCCTTGCCTTCATGCGTTTATTGATAGGGATCTATTCAGGGGCCAGCGCTTCGCTCATGAAGTCGCGCCAGATGGTGGCGGGGGGGCCTCCGCCGGTAACGTGGTCCATGGCTTTGCCATTGTCATTGCCGAGCCAGACGCCGGTTATTACATCGCCGGAAAAGCCGACGAACCAGGCATCGCGGAAATTCTGGCTGGTGCCGGTTTTGCCGTAAGCCGGGCCGACGCCATCGGGCAACGCCGCGCCGCGCCCGGTGCCTTCCGTTACCACCGCGCCGAGCAGCTCGCGCATGGCCGCTGCTGCTTCTGCCTTCACGACGCGCCCGGCGCCGGAGCCGCTTCGCGTATAGATGATATCGCCGCCCCGGTTGCGCACTTCGATAATGCCATGCGGCAGAGCGCGTGTGCCATCACCGGCGAGCGCCGCATAGGCGGCGGTCAGCTCGATTAAGGAAAGGTCGCCACTGCCGAGAGTGAGGCTGGCATCGGGCGGCAGGTCGTTGCTGATGCCGAGGCGGTACGCCAATTTGGCAACATTACCGATACCCGCATGTTGGCCAACACGCACGGCAACACTGTTGATCGAAGCGGCGAAGGCCTGGCGCAGGCTCACCGGGCCGACATATTTTCCGCTGTAATTGCGTGGCGCCCAGCCAGCGATCTCAATCGGCGCGTCGTCAAAAATATAATCCGGCTTTAGCCCGGCCTCAAGGCCGGCAAGATAGACGATGGTTTTGAAGGCGGAACCCGGTTGGCGCAGCGCCTGGCTGGTGCGGTTAAACTGGCTGGAGCTATAATCCCTGCCGCCGACCATGGCGAGCACGGCACCGTCGGGCGAGAGCGCCACCAGCGCGCCCTGCCCGGCAGAGCTGGCGGCAGGTAATTTAAGCCCGCGTGTTAGTGCCGCCTCCGCTGCCCGTTGCAGGCGTGCATTCAAGGTGGTGCGTACCGTCAGCGCCGTTGCATCGCGCCCGGCATAAGCGGGCAGTTGCGCGCGCACCCAATCATTAAAGTAGCGCGCAAAACGGCGCTCTGTGCTGCCGGGCGATTTTTGCTGTTTGACGAGGCGGGCCGGGTTCTCTTTCGCTGCCGCCGCATCCTTGGCGGCAATAAATCCGGTGGCTACCATGCTATTCAACACCAACGCCGCCCGTCCGCGCGCTGCCACTAAATCTCGCGCTGGGGAGAGCCGGGACGGCGCCTTCAACAGGCCGGCCAACAGGGCGGCTTCCGCAAGGTCAACGTCGCCGGCGGATTTGCCGAAATAACGCCGCGCCGCCGCATCGACACCATAGCTGCCGGCGCCAAAATAAACCCGATTGAGATAGAGCGTGAGGATCTCGTCCTTGGAAAAGTCGCGTTCTAACTGAAAGGCCAGGAACAGTTCCTGCGCCTTGCGCTTAAGCGTTTTTTCAGGCGTTAGAAAAGCGATCTTGGCGAGTTGCTGAGTAATGGTGCTGCCGCCCTCCTTGAGGCGCCCGGCGGTAATATTGCGCCACAGCGCCCGGATGAGGCCCATCACATCCATGCCGCCATGCTCATAAAAACGCCGATCTTCAATGGCAACCACCGCTTGGGGCAGCAGCGGTGACATCTCTGCCACTGTTATGAACTTGCCCCACTGGGCGCCGAATGTGGCGAGCGTTGTGCCGTCCGAGGCGAGCAGGGTAACGGAAGGCGCGCTTTTAGGCCCGGTGAAGCTGTCACTGCCGGGCAGATCATGGGCGGCATAGGCAATGAAACCGGCGGCTGGTATGGACAGCCAAATCAATATAATCAGGACCAGTCTGATTTCGCGCCATGGTGATTTTCGCCGCTGCTTTTTGTTTTTTTTCTGTGTGGATTGAGGCGTATTGCCAGCGGCGTTTTTGGATTTTGACTTAGCGCCGGCGGTATTTGCAGTGGCGGCTTTCTTTTTTGCTTCGCCAGAGTTTTTCCCAGCAGGTTTTTTCCCGGATGGCTTTTTCTCAGGAGCGTTTTTTCGAGTTGGTTTCTTGGATTTAGCCATGGCCGTCTCGATGAGTCTTAGACGTCCAGATTAACAACCTTAAGCGCGTTGTTCTGGATGAATTCACGGCGTGGCTCGACCACCTCGCCCATCAGGGTCGAAAATATTTCATCGGCCTCAAGCGCATCCTTGATCTCGACGCGCCTGAGCGTGCGGACGTTGGGATCGAGAGTGGTTTCCCACAATTGCTCGGGGTTCATCTCACCAAGGCCCTTATAGCGCTGGATGGAAAGCCCTTTGCGCCCGGCGGCGTATACCGCTTCGAGCAGCATGGTGGGGGAGGTGATTTTGCGCTCCGAATCCTTGCGCCGCAGGATCGCCGGATGGCTGTAAATTTCCTGCAAGGAGGAGGCGAAACTATCGAGCTTACGCGCTTCCGGTGTGGTGATCAGGACAGAATCAATAATATGCGTTTCGGTAACACTGCGCAGTGTACGGCTGAATTTAAAGGCGCGTCCACTGGGTAAATCAACCGCCTCGCCCTGCCAACCGCGTTCGAGTTCCGAGCACAGCCTATCCAGGCGCCCGGCGATATAGGTTGCCGCCTCATCGCCTTGTTTCGGGTCGTTGAGGACATCCGAGTTAAGCACACCGGCAATGGCGGCCTGTTCGACGATGCGTTGATCGATCCGGCGCGTCAGTGCCTTGACCAGAATATCGGTGGCGCGTGCATCCTCAAGAATTTTGGCTAGGTCCGCCCCGGCGCGATTTTCACCGCCATGCAGTTCCAATACGGCATCTTCGAGGCCGGATTCAAGCAGGTGGCTCTCGAGCTCGGGATCATCCTTCAGATAGCGCTCGCTGTTGCCGCGTTTGACCCGATAGAGCGGCGGTTGGGCAATATAGAGGTGGCCATAGGGGCCGTCATAGTTAGGGTCCTGAATAAGCTCGATCATGTTGCGGAAGAAGAAGGTGAGCAACAGGGTGCGGATGTGCGAGCCATCGACGTCCGCATCGGTCATGATGATGATCTTGTCATAACGCAGCTTGGTGATATCAAAATCGTCAACGCCAATGCCGGTGCCGAGCGCCGTAATGATGGTGCCGATCTCGACCGAATTCAGCATCCTGGCGAGGCGCGCTCGTTCCACATTGAGGATTTTACCGCGCAGCGGCAGAATAGCCTGATTGCGTCGATCACGGCCCTGCTTGGCCGAGCCACCAGCGGAATCACCCTCCACCAGAAAGAGCTCGCATTTCTTCGGGTCGCGCTCCTGGCAATCGGCGAGTTTGCCGGGCAAGCTGGAGACGCTGAGCACACCCTTGCGTCGCGTCAGGTCGCGCGCCTTACGCGCCGCTTCACGCGCCGCCGCTGCTTCGACAACTTTACCGAGGATGGCTTTAGCTTCGGTCGGATGCTCTTCAAACCACTGGCCAAGGCGATCGCCGATGACGCTCTCGACCACCGGGCGCACTTCGGAGGAGACCAGCTTCTCTTTGGTCTGTGATGAAAATTTCGGGTCCGGCACCTTGACAGAAAGGACGCAGGTAAGCCCTTCGCGCGCATCGTCGCCGGAAATCGAAACCTTCTCGCGCTTGGCCAAGCCACTCTCGTTCGCATAGGCGTTGACGCAGCGCGTCAGAGCGCCACGGAAGCCGGCGAGATGGGTACCGCCGTCCGCCTGGCGAATATTATTGGTGAAGCAGAGGACCGTCTCGTGATAGCTGTCATTCCACTGCATGGCCACCTGGCAGACGATGTCGTTCTTCTCATCCTGGAAGGTGATGGTTTCGCCGACCAAAGATTGTTTGGCCCGGTCAAGATAATCCACATAGGCGACGATGCCGCCGGCATAGTGCAGTTCGGAGGTTTTGCTTTCCGCCGCGCGCTCGTCAGTCAGGATAATTTTCACATTGGCGTTGAGAAACGCCAGTTCGCGCAGGCGATGTTCAAGCACATCAAAATCAAATTCGATTTGGCTGAAGGTCACTGTCGATGGCAGGAAGGTAACTTCCGTTCCGGTGCGCCCACCCGATTCACCGACCACCTCAAGAGGCGCCTCGGCATCGCCGGAAAGAAAGCGCATGAAATGTTCCGAGCCGCCACGCCACACCCGCAGCTCAAGCCATTCCGAAAGCGCGTTGACCACGGACACGCCAACGCCATGCAGGCCGCCTGAGATCTTGTAGGTGTTCTGGTCGAATTTTCCGCCGGCATGCAGTTTGGTCATGATGACCTCGGCGGCGGAGATGCCTTCTTCTTCATGCACGCCGGTCGGCACGCCACGGCCATTGTCGCGCACCGTTGCCGAGCCATTGGCATTGAGCGTGACATCGACCTGATCGCAATAACCGGCGAGCGCTTCATCGACCGCATTGTCGACAGTTTCATAAATCATGCGATGCAGGCCGGAGCCGTCATCGGTATCGCCGATATACATGCCTGGGCGTTTGCGCACCGCATCGAGGCCGCGCAAAATCTTAATTGAATCTGCGCCGTAATCGTCTGCCCCCGCTGCGGCGGAATTGGGCGCGGATTTATCTGTTACCGGATCAACCATAATCGTCCTGTTGTAAAGTGCCGCCCTTGGCGACCGTGTAAAATTGTCCGTCTTGGCGAAGCGGTTTGAAGAGGGATTTGTCCGTGCCGGTGAGCCAGGCCTGCGCGCCGAGATCTTCAATGGCTTCGAACAGCGCCTGGCGGCGCGCGCCATCGAGATGGGCGGTGATCTCATCCAGCAACAAGACGGGTACCCGGCCCTTGAGGCGGGCGAGAAGACGGCCATGGGCGAGAATGAGAGAAATAAGAATCGCTTTTTGTTCGCCGGTCGAGGCTTGTTCGGCCTGTGGGCCGCTTACGCTGAGCCGGGCTGTAAGGTCACTCCGGTGAACACCTTCGCAAGTGCCGCTTTCGCCGTCCCGGGCGCGCGCTTGTTGAAGTGCGACGCGGTATTTGTCTTCGACCTCCAAAGCCGGGCGCTGTTTGAGCCAGTCTTCGATCACACCGCGCATGGCGATTTCCGGTCGCGGGAATGATCCGCTCTCTTCGCCGATGGCCTGCCTCAGACGTTCAATCAGGTCGAGCCGCGCCGCCGCAATGGCGACCGCGCGCTCGGCCATGTTGCGCTCCAGCGCCCCGAGCCAGGAATCATCGACACGCATATCGCGCAGCAGCCGGGCGCGCTCCCGCCGGGCTTTGTCATAGGCTTGCAGACGCCCGGCATGGGCCGGATCGACGGCAAATACCAAACGATCCAAAAAGCGCCGCCGGCCGGACGGCGCCTCAACGAACAGGCGATCCATTGCCGGCGTCAGCCAAACCATCGAAACATGCTCGGACAGCGCCTTCTGGCCGCTTACCGCGGTGCCATTGACGCGCACGGCGCGGCGCTCGCCATCCGCCTCGGCCCAACCAACGCCGATAGAGAGCGCGCCATTTGGCGTGGCGAACTCAGCCGCGACGCCCCACTTAGCGGATGCTTCGGCGGCTGGCAAATGAGCTGATTTATCGGCGGCGGGCAAGTCAGTCGAGTGCGTGTTTGTTATTTGCCTATCCGATGCTTGCGGGGAGGCATCGCTGCGGCGATAGATTTCCGCCAGACGGGCGCCGCGCAGGCCGCGCCCCGGGCTTAATAGCGACAGCGCTTCGAGCAGGTTCGTCTTGCCAGCGCCATTTGCGCCGGTGAGGATGATTAAGCCTGCTTTGGCATCCAGGCGCAGCGTGTCATAGCAGCGAAAATTGCTCAGCGTCACGCGGTTTATGGCCAGACGCGACGCGCTCTGTGCAATGCTCGGCGCGGGGCCGGGATCAGCCGGGTTCGAATAGGACAGTGCGGCGTTCACCTAAACACGCATCAGTTAAACGCGCATCGGCATGATGACAAAAACGGCGTTTTCATCTTCCGAATCACGTACCAGGGTGGGTGAGGCCGAATCGGCAAGGCGAAATTCGATGGTTTCGCCTTTGATTTGCTTGGCCATATCCAGCACATAACGTGAGTTGAAGCCGATCTCAATTCTTTCCAGATTATACTGCGCTTCGAGCTCCTCGGAGGCGGTACCCGCATCGGCACTGGTGGCCGATAGGGTCATGACTGAATCCTCAAGCGCGATCTTGATGGCGCGGGATTTCTCGGTGGAGATTGTCGACACCCGGTCTACGGCCTGGACAAAGGCTTTGTTGTCGACCGTCATGATTTTGTCGTTACCGACCGGAATGACGCGCTCATAATCGGGGAAGGAGCCGTCAATCAATTTGGACGTTAGGATGGCGCCATCGAGAGCGAAGCGAATTTTACTGTCCGACAGCGCGACCATAACGTCGCCGTCGCTTTCATCGATCAATTTGCGAATTTCGCCGACCGTCTTGCGCGGCACGATAATGCCGGGCATATCCTCGGCGCCGGTTGGCAGCGGCGTATCGACGCGCGCCAGGCGGTGGCCGTCCGTCGCCACGGCGCGCAGGCATGGCGGCTCGTCGCCGCTCGTTGCGTGCAGATAAATGCCGTTCAAATAATAACGCGTTTCCTCGGTCGAAATGGCGAAGCCGGTCTTGTCGATCAAGCGCCTCAGATCGGCTGCGGAAATTGAGAAGCGGTGCGCCAGTTCACCCTCGGCCATGACCGGGAAATCCTCGACCGGCAGGCAGGCGAGTTTAAAGCGCGAGCGCCCAGAGCGGATTTCCATTTTGCCGCCATCCTCGATCAGCGACAGCTCGACCTCCGAACCTTCGGCCAGTTTACGCACGATATCGTATAGCATGTGGGCCGACGTGGTGGTCGCGCCAGCCTGCGCCACATTGGCGCCGGCGGCCTCAATGATCGCCAAGTCCATGTCTGTGGCGGTCAGATGCAGCTTATTGTCCTCGCCGGCATCGAGGCGAACATTGGAGAGAATGGGGATGGTATTCCGCTTCTCCACAACGCTCTGAACATGCCCTAGCGATTTCAGCAGTGCGCTCCTGTCGATGGTCAATTTCATAGCGGTACACAAATTTATGATGGTTGAGGGTGCAAAAACGAGTTCAAAAACAGCGTTGCCCGAAAATCATTCCCGGCAGCGCGAATCGAATATCTTAAATGAAGACTAATATACCAGATAGCTGCGGGAATCGGCACTAAAAACGCGCGCCGGACAGACACAATCAATGGCGTAGAAAGCGATGTTTTTGAGCCTGTTTTGAGCGCTGAAATGGCGAAAAGGGCGTCAGCCGCGGTGATACGACGGGTTCGCCCCGGCGCAGACTGTTCAGAGGCGTCGGCTCAGCTCTCCAGCATGCGTTTCAGGAGCTCAACATCTTCTGCGATGGCGGCATCGCTCTGGCGTAGCTCTTCGATGCGGCGCACGGCGTGCATCACTGTGGTATGGTCGCGCCCACCGAATTTGCGGCCAATTTCGGGCAAGGAGCGTGACGTCAGCTGCTTGCTCAGGAACATCGCCACCTGGCGCGGTCGGGCAACGGCCCTGGCGCGGCGCTCGGACGACATCTCCGACAGCTTGATATTGTAATGCCCAGCCACACGACGCTGAATTTCTTCGATGGTAATGCGTCGTTCGCTGGCGCGGAGCACGTCGCGCAGCACTTCCGTCGCCATCTCCAGGTCAATTTCGCGCCCCACCAGCGTGGCATGGGCAGTGACCCGGTTAAGGGCCATTTCCAGCTCGCGGATATTGCTGGTAATACGCCGGGCGAGGAACTCCACCACATCGCGCGGCATATCGATCATGCCGCTGGTCTCAAGCTTGGCATGCAGAATGCCGAGCCTGAGCTCATAGGTGGTCGCGTGAATGTCGGCAACCAGTCCCCAGCCGAGGCGTGAGCGCAGCCGCTCCTCCATCTCGTCAAGATCAGACGGCGAACGGTCACCCGAAATGACAACTTGCCGGTTATGGTCGATCAACACATTGAAAGTATGGAAGAATTCTTCCTGCGTGCTGTCTTTGCCGCAGATGAATTGGACATCATCGATCATCAGCACATCGGCCGAGCGGAACTGCTCCTTGAAGGCCATGGTGTCTTTGTAGCGAAGCGCCCGAACGAAATGGTACATGAATTTCTCGGCCGAAAGATACAGCACCCGGCGGCTCGGATCGCGCTCGCGAATATGGCGCGCGATGGCGTGCATCAGGTGCGTTTTGCCGAGGCCGACGCCGCCATAGAGGTAAAGCGGATTGAACGGCACAGTGGTATCCGCTTCAGCCACACGCCAGGCGGCGGCGTGGGCGAACTCGTTGGGTTTGCCGACGACAAAATCGCTGAAGCTAAAACGCGGGTTGAGCGGCGATGACAAGGCGTCATGGTCGTCTTCAGCAGCGCGTAGGCGCAGATGGGATCCGCGCGTGGGTGATACGCCGTTTGTCGTGCCAGAGGTGGTGGCTGGGGCCGCAATATGCGCGCCGGTCGCACCGCCGGCTGAAGTGGCCGCTCGAGTAGGGGTGGCCGCATTGCTCGCATTGGTCGCCGTGGCAGTCTGCGGCGTCGTTCCTGCGACACCGTTACCCGCGCCGCCAGTCACGCCGACATCGATGGCGACACTGCGGATATCCGGGTTCATTTGGTTCCATAGCTCGGCTATGCGCGCGGCATAACGCGCGCTTACCCAATCGCGCAGGAAGCGCGTTGGCGCGACCACGCGGGCCTCGCCATCCTCGATACGACGAAGCATCAGCGGTTTCAGCCAGCTGCGAAAGGCGGCATCGCCCAATTCTTCCTGCAGTTGGGCGCGAATGGCGGACCATTGCTCTTCATGCAGGGGGTGGGCGGAAATTGGTGTTTCAGCCATGGCTCAGCCCTGCAACCAAGGGAGTGCGCGCATTTTCCAGCCGGACGTCAGCCCACGATGCTTGTTATCGTCATGCCCGCCTTCGAAGCCTTCGAGGATATTGAAGCAATCGCTGAAGCCTTGAGCCGTACAATGTTGGGCCGCGGAAATAGAGCGCACGCCGCTTCGGCACAGGAACAAGATCGGCGAATTTAGCGCCACCCCGGCAGCGGATAGGTCTGCCGAGAAGTCTTTGTTTTTTGCCATGTCAGGGTAACGCTGCCAGGAAATCAGCAGTGGTTTTTTGCTCAGCGCCGTCAAGTCAGGCCGGCCGACAAAATTCCATTCCGCATCGGTACGGACATCAACCAGAACGGCTTCTGTGCTCTCTGCCAGGATCTGCCAGGCTTCGCCCGGCGTCACGTCGCCAGCATATGAAGTACCCGGGGAAGGGTTGGGCGCAAGCCGCTCCTGGGCAAGCCGCCGCACACCTTCTAAATCCATCTCCGCCGCTTCGTTTGGCGCAATTACACTGTTGGCAATTTTGCTCATATCAGTTGGAAACCGGCCAAATCCCTATGCTTGCGACACACTGTTTTCGAAGAGCGCATCGCATTAAAAAGTTTTTTTATTTAGGCGTCCTGCCAGCTTGCCCCAGCAGGTTTTTATACATTAATGGCGCGCCGGAACTCTGGCAACCGGTCCGTAATAGGAACGCCACAAATAAACCGAAATAAATTTGCCTGGAGCGCTCGCGCCTCTCCGCCGCTCTCAAGCTAAGCACTTGGACTCTCAGGACAAGCCGCTTTTGGCCACCTCAAATGAGCGCTGGATAATTGTCACAGACGAAAAATATATTTTTTTTGCGCGATAAAATGTATTGACGCCCCGTTACGCAGCAAAAAAAATTTGCACCCAGTCGTGGCTCTAAAATAAGTGGGTCGGCAGCGCGTGCTGTTCAGGAATTCACAAAAAACGCGCCGCAAAAAACGTGCAGCTAGGACTTACGCGAATTGCATTGCAATCGCGTGAAGCTATAGAGAAACCGTTCGATCTTGGAGGGGTCTAGCCGATCGCCTTGATGCGCTTATTGAGGCGGGAAATCCGCCGCGCCGCCGTGTTTTTACGAAATACGCCTTTTGTCACGCCACGCATAATTTCAGGCTGAAACACTTTCAGCGCCTCGCGAGCGGCGGACTGATCACCGCTCTCGATTGCCTGTTCAACACCGCGCAGGGACGTACGTATCCGGCTCACCCGCTTGCGGTTGATTTCGGTGTTCTTTGTAAGCTGCCTAATTCGCTTTTTCGCCTGCACTGTGTGCGCCATGGCGTTCCTACTATTTTCTGTTTCGAGATGGGGCGTTATATCGGCACGCCAGCGCGGCGTCAACCATGCTGGCGTGCCTTGTTTACCGGCCTATCAACTGGCCTATTTATTGCTCTATTTATTGCTGAAAGACGGCTCGCGCTTGGCAATAAAAGCGGCCATGCCTTCTTTCTGATCTTCGGTCGCAAAGGCCGAGTAGAATACCGCTTTCTCAAAGCGCACACCCTCTTCCAAAGTCGTCTCAAAGGCCCGGTTTACTGCGGTTTTTGCCATGGCGACGATGGGTTGCGAGAGATGCGCGATACGTTCGGCAACTTTCATCACTTCGTCCATCAGCTCGGCGGCTGGCACCACCCGGCTGACCAAAGAAGCCCGTTCGGCCTCTTCAGCATCGATCATGCGCCCGGAAAGAATCATTTCCATGGCCTTGGCTTTGCCAACGGCGCGGGTCAGGCGCTGGGTGCCGCCGGCGCCCGGGATGATGCCGAGGGTGATTTCCGGCTGGCCGAATTTCGCATTGTCGGCAGCGATGATGAAATCGCACATCATGGCGAGCTCGCAGCCGCCACCCAAGGCATAGCCGGCGACAGCCGCGATGACGGGTTTGCGACATTTGGTGATGCGCGACCAGGGGCCGATAAAATCGCCGGATTGGGCGTCGATAAAGCTTTTTGTCTGCATTTCCTTGATGTCGGCGCCGGCGGCAAAGGCTTTTTCGCTACCGGTGAGCACGATGGCGCCGATGGCGTCGTCCGCCTCCAGGTCGTCAAGCGCCGCATTGAGCTCGATGATCAGCTCCGAATTCAGGGCGTTCAACGCCTTTGGTCGGTTGAGGGTGATTTTCGCCACCCGCTCCGTATGATCGAGAATGATGTTTTCATATGACATGGCCAATGCTCCGTCTTACTAGCGCCCGACAGGGGTGCAGGAATTACTGTAAATTATGACAAATTATTGCGATGAATTGGGTGAAAGAACGAATCGAATCAACAGCGATTGCTCTTCTGCGCTGAGGTATATACGCAAGGTTTCCCCTTCGCGCGAATAAATTTGCTCGCCGATTTGGCGCCAGCCGAATTCCGGCATGACGGCGGCATAGAATTCGGCGGCATCCTGGCGCGTGACATCGCCGTACGCATAGGCTTCCACCAGGCGGCCATCCGGCTTATCAAAATCAAGTGCCGCTGCTTCATCTTCCGTCAGGCCGGCCATCAAAGGCACATCCTCAATCGCGGATAGAAAAACCGCCGCGTCACCGCCCGCCGCCAGATCGCCCGTCAGTGCCGGTGATAGGGCCAGCGAGCCCGTCATCAGGGCGACAGCACACATATGGCAAAAGCGTCTCAGCATCAGCGCTGGCACGCCGCGCAATAGAAGGTTGAACGTCCGCTCTGCACGATGCGCTCCACTGTTTTGTTGCAGTCGCATTTTGGGCAAGCCTCCCCTTCGCGTCCATAGACCGAAAATTGATGCTGAAAGTAACCCAATTCGCCGCTCGTTTGCACATAATCGCGCAGCGACGAGCCGCCGGCCTTGAGCGCCTTATCGAGCACTTGGCGGATGGCGGTCGCCAACCGTTCGGCGCGCGCACCCTGCACCGTATGGGCCGAGCGCCGTGGGCTGATACCGGAATAATAAAGCGCTTCACAGACATATATATTACCCAGGCCGGCAACGATTTTCTGATCGAGCAACGCCGCCTTGATCGGGCTGCGCTTGCCGGCCAGCCGCTCCGCCAAAAATGGGCCGTTAAAGGCGTTGCCGAGCGGGTCCGGCCCCATTTTTGCCAGCAGGCGGTGGCTATCCACCTCGTCTTCGCGGCACATTGTAATCAGGCCGAAGCGCCTCGGATCGGTATAGGTCGCGACGGTGCCGTCGGCCATGTAGAAAACCACATGATCATGCTTTCCGTCAGGCACTTTACCGCTTTCGTCGAGGGTAAAGCGGCCCGACATGCCCAAATGGATGATGAGCACATTGCCGTCATCGAGATAGGCGAGAATATATTTGCCGAGCCGGTCCAGATGCTCAAAGCGCCGCCCCTTCATGCGCGCCGCGAAGCGCTCCGGCAGGGGGATGCGCAGCGTCTCGCGCCGTGTCTCGGCGCGCGCCACGCGCTGGCCGAGAAGACGCTTCTCCAGGCCCCGGCGGGTCGTTTCGACTTCGGGTAGTTCAGGCATGGTGGGCGGGCAATTCAAGCATGTCGGTAATGTATGCTAAATTTGGCCCACTAGGCTATCCTCCGCGCATGTCGGATATGGAAAAAGACGACAATAGCGCCGAGCAGGTGGATTTTGGCTTCAGCCGGGTCGAGGCGGAAGAGAAGCTACACTTGGTTCGCGATCTGTTTGATCGCGTCGCCGGCCGTTATGATCTCATGAATGATCTGATGAGCGCCGGCACCCACCGCTTGTGGAAACGCGAAATGATCGATTGGCTGGCGCCCAAGGCGGGTTCCTGCCATCTCGATGTTGCCGGTGGCACCGGCGATATCGCTTTTCGCGTTCATGCCCGTCAAGCCAGTGAGGCCCGCCAGGCAGGTGAGGGCCGGGTGATCGTCTGTGATCTCAGCGAGAATATGGTGTTGGCCGGTCGTGCGCGCGGCTGGGATAAGGGCATTCTGGATGGTGTTGAATGGCTGGTCGGCGACGGCGAGGCACTGCCGGTCGCCACCAGTTCGGTCGATGCCTACACGATCGCTTTCGGCATTCGCAATGTGACTCATATTGAGAAAGTGCTGGAAGATGCCGCGCGGGTGCTCAAACCGGGCGGGCGCTTTATGTGTCTTGAATTCAGCCCTGAGCAGGTGCCGGGCCTCGATAAATTATATGAACTATACTCCTTTAACGTTATTCCGTGGCTGGGCGACGTGATTGCCGGCGATCGCGATTCCTACCGCTATCTGGTGGAAAGCATCCGCCGCTTTCCGGCACCTGAGCGCTTCGCCGAGATGATCCGCGAGGCTGGCTTCGGTGGCGTCACATGGCGCCCACTCAGCGGCGGCATTGCCGCGCTGCATTCGGGTTGGCGCGTCTGAGCCCATGAGCCGCACAATCAAAAATATTTGGCGCCTGTTGCGCATTACCTGGATTTTAGGCCGCTATGACGCGCTTTTTCTATTGGAAGACGCGAATATCGCGCCGTTTGTCACCTGGATCGCCGGCCTGGCGCCGCGTCGCCGAGGGTTGGGTCGACCGGGCGAGCGCCTCGCCGCAGCGCTTCAGGTTTTGGGGCCGAGTTTTATCAAGTTTGGCCAAGCGCTCTCCACCCGCCCGGATTTGGTCGGTGATGATGTGGCGCAGGAATTGTCCGAGCTGCAGGACCGCCTGCCACCGTTCAGCAGCAAACAGGCGATGGATATTATCGCGCGCGAGTTTGAAAGGCCGCTTGAGAAAATATTCTCGGAATTCGATATTAAGCCGGTTGCGGCGGCTTCCATCGCCCAGGTTCATTTTGCCACCACTGTCGAGGGTGATGCGGTCGCGGTGAAAATCCTGCGCCCCGATATTGAACAAGCCTTCGCCCGTGACATGGAGCTGTTTTATTGGTTGGCGGAGGTCTCTGAGCGCACCATGCCGGCGTGGCGCCGCCTCAAGCCGGTTGAGGTCATTCGCACCTTTGCCGAGAGCGTGGCGATGGAAATGGACCTGCGCATAGAAGCGGCGGCAGCCTCCGAGCTACGTGATAATTTTGCTGATGACCCGATGTATTGCGTGCCGGCAGTTGATTGGCAGCGCACCTCTCAGCGTGTCCTGACGCTGGAGCGGGTCGAGGGTGTGCCGATTGATGAGCGTGAAAAAATAGTATCGTCTGGTCTCGATCCGCGCGAAATCTTGAAGGTCGCTTCCAATGCATTCTTCCGCCAGGTCTTCAGCGATGGATTTTTTCACGCCGATCTCCACGCCGGCAATCTTCTGGTCGATAGCGAGGGCCGGGTGCTGGTGGTTGATTTCGGCATCATGGGCCGGCTGGACCGCGATACGCGGCGCTATTTGGCGGAGATGCTGCGTGGCTTTTTGATCGGCGATTACGCCCGTGTTGCCGAGGTGCATTTTGAAGCCGGCTATGTGCCCCGGCAACAATCAAAAGCCGCCTTCACCCAGGCAATCCGTGCCATCGGTGAGCCCATCCTCGGCAAACCATTACAGGAAATTTCGCTGGCGCAGTTGTTGGGCCATTTGTTCAAGGTGACTAAAACCTTCGAGATGGAAACCCAACCGCAGCTCCTGTTGCTGCAAAAAACATTGTTGATGGCCGAGGGCATGTGCCGCGGGCTCAGCCCGGAAGAAAATATGTGGGTCTTGGCGCAGCCGCAAATCGAGGCTTGGGCACGCGAGAATCTCGGCCCCGAGGCGCGCCTGCGCGACGCGGCGGTGGAAACTATTGGTGCGCTCAGGCGCGTGCCGCGCATGCTTGAGCGCGCCGAACAGGCGCTTGATAATTTGGAGAGCCGGGCCAAGACAAATACCGGCACTGGGCGGAGAATCCGCCTGAGTGGTGTCCATGCGGCGCTCGGAATCATTGCCGGGCTTTTGGTGGCTCTGCTCGTCCTTCAGCTCATCTAGCGCATATCATGCTCGCATGCGCCCACACGAGATGCTCTCTCTTTCTGGAGTTGAAGCAAATCACCAACCAATAGCAATGTCGCAGGCGATACCACCTGCTCGGGATTTGCTCTAACCACCCGCAGACAACGCGCTAATCGGATTTCAGGTCTGGCTATTGCTTGCCCTTTATTAGTTGGCGTTTTAGGTTATCTACATATTTGTTTTGGAAAATAGCTGGATTTACGTTTGTGCTTAACGGTATGCGCATATTGCTCATAATTTCGGGCGGAATTGCGGCCTATAAGAGCCTCGAGCTTATTCGTGAACTGCGTCGCAGGGGCGCACAAGTGCGGCCTATTCTGACCAAAGGCGGGGCGCAATTTGTCACGCCGCTGTCGGTTTCCGCGTTGTCTCAGGAAAAGGTCTATGAGGATCTCTTTTCCCTGACCGATGAAAGCGAGATCGGCCATATTCGCCTGGCGCGGGAGACGGATTTGGTCGTCGTCGCCCCGGCGACGGCGGATATTCTGGCCAAGATGGCCAATGGCATTGCCGATGATCTGGCAACCACCGCGCTTCTGGCGACAGACCGGCCCATATTGGTTGCCTCGGCGATGAACAGCCGCATGTGGGCCAATCCGGCAACGGAGCGCAATGTGGCGTTGCTGAAGGCCTCAGGCGTGATGACGGTTGGCCCAGCGCATGGTGAGTTGGCTGAGGGTGAGATTGGCATCGGACGCATGGCCGAGCCGGCGGATATTGTTGCCGCCATTGAGGCCGCATTGGGTGGCCCACTTCAGGGCATCCGGGCGCTGGTTACTAGCGGCCCGACCCATGAGCCGATTGATCCGGTGCGCTATATCGCCAATCGTTCTTCCGGCAAGCAGGGTCACGCCATCGCCGGCGCTTGTGCCCGGCTTGGCGCTACCGTCACTCTGGTCTCAGGGCCAAGCAGTGAAGCCGATCCGCCGGGTGTTGAGACGGTGCATGTAGAGACAGCCCGCGATATGTTGGAGACGTGTTTGAATGCGCTACCGGCTGATGTCGCCATTTGCGCCGCCGCTGTATCTGATTGGCGCCCTGCCGAAGCCGAGGCGCAAAAAATTAAAAAAGACGGGCGCGATGGCGCGGCATCACACAGCCTGGAACTGGTGGAAAATCCGGATATTTTAGCGACGCTCGGCATGCATGAAAATAATCGCCCGCGTCTGGTCATTGGTTTTGCTGCCGAGACCGATGAAATTCTTTCCTATGCCACAGCCAAATTATCGGCCAAGGGATGTGACTGGATTTTGGCTAATGATGTGGCGCCCCATACCGGCACGTTCGGCGGCGACGACAATAAAATTCACCTTATCAAACGGGGTGCAGACGGCGCACCTGATGTTGAGGATTGGCCGCATACCAGCAAGGTAGAGGTCGCGGCGCGTTTGGCTGAGCGCGTTGCTCGGTTTTTTGCAAAAAGTGACGATTCGGGGAACGCGACATGAGCGGCACATTGGAATTGCCCATATGCCGCTTGCCGCATGGTGCTGATTTGGCGCTTCTGGCCTATGGCAGTGCGGGCAGTGCCGGGCTTGATCTGTTGGCCGCCATAGACGGCGAGACGGATGTGGAATTGGCGCCTGGCGAGCGTTGTCTCGTGCCGTGCGGTATCTCTATTGCCTTGCCGCCGGGTTATGAGGCGCAAGTGCGCCCGCGCTCGGGCCTGGCGCTTAAAGCTGGTCTCACGGTGCTCAACAGCCCAGGCACGATCGATTCCGATTATCGCGGTGAGATCGGCGTTATTTTAATTAACCACGGACAGCAGATGTTTGTCCTAAAACGCGGCATGCGAATTGCACAAATGATTATCGCCCCGGTTATCCAGGCGGCGCTTGTCGAGGTGCAATCCCTGCCGGAGAGTACGCGCGGCGCTGGTGGCTTTGGCTCGACCGGCGTTGGCGGTTAGAGGCCGGTATGCTTGATCCTTCCAAAAAACTTGTTTACGCCGTCGAATCGGTGGTCCACATCGCCTATAACGGCGGCGCAGAGCCAGTCCGCAGCCGTGAAATAGCTAAGCGCCAGGGCGTGTCGCATCGCTATCTTGAGCAGGTCATGCAGCACCTGGTGCAGGCCGGCGTGCTGCGCGGTGTGCGCGGGCCGCGCGGCGGATATCTCCTGGCGCGCGAACGTCGCCGAATTACACTCGGCCAGATCGCGCGGGTTGTCCGCGAGCTCGAAAATTCAGACAATGGCGACGAAGATGATGTTTCGTCCATTTTGGCGGATCAGGTGCTGCAGCCCATATGGAGCGAGATGCAGGAAGATCTGATGGTTCGTCTCGATAAAATTACCATCGAGGATATTTGCCGGCGCGCAACCGACCTTGACATCGAGCGCGCCTCTGAAGCAAATGCCAACTTCACCATATAGCAACGGATAGAAATAGATGGCGATAGAACAGCAGGGCAAAATTTTTTCGCGCGGCAGGATTTTTGAAAATATTATCGAAACCGTGGGCGGCACGCCGCTGGTGCGGCTTAACCGGTTGCCGGCGCAAGAAGGTTGCGTAGCGGAAATTGTCGCCAAGCTCGAATTCTTTAATCCCCTGGCCTCGGTGAAGGATCGCATCGGTTTTGCCATGATCGACGCGGCAGAAGCGGCTGGCAAGGCCGTTCCGGGAAAGACGCTGCTGGTCGAGCCGACCTCCGGCAATACCGGCATCGCACTTGCATTTGTTGCCGCCGCGAAAGGCTACCGCTTGATATTGACCATGCCGGAAAGCATGTCGATGGAGCGTCGCAAAATTCTCAAATTGCTTGGTGCAGAGCTTGAGCTCACGCCGCCACTAAAAGGCATGAAGGGCGCTATCGCCCGAGCCGAGGAAATCGTCGCGGAAAATGATGATGCACTGATGCTGTCACAGTTTGCCAATCTCGCTAATCCGGCAATTCACCGCGCGACAACAGCCGAAGAAATTTGGATAGATTGCGACGGCAAGCTTGATGCCCTGGTCTCCGGCGTTGGCACCGGCGGCACCATCACCGGCTGCGCGCAAGTGTTGAAGGAGCGTCTGCCGGATTTGCGCGTGATTGCGGTCGAGCCTGAAGATAGCGCCATTCTTTCCGGCGGCGAGCCGGGCCCGCATAAAATCCAAGGCATTGGCGCCGGCTTCGTACCGGATATTTTGGACACGTCCCTGATCGATGAAATCCTCTCTATAGGCAATGAAACCGCGTTTGAAACGGCGCGTCAAATCGCCCGACTGGAAGGCATTCCGGTGGGCATTTCCTCAGGCGCCGCTGTGGCGGGCGCTCTCGAAGTGGGCGCGCGCCCCGAGATGGCCGGCAAGCGTATCGTGGTGATCATCCCGTCCTTTGCCGAGCGCTATCTGTCGACCGATCTCTTTAGCGGCGTCTAAACTCCAAAGCACGGATCATGCCATGAGCTTCGATGAATCCCAGATTGAGCGTTATGCCCGTCATATTATTCTGCAGGAGGTTGGCGGGCATGGTCAGGCCAAGCTACTCGATTCGAACGTGCTGGTGGTCGGCGCCGGCGGGTTGGGCTCGCCGCTCTTGCTCTATCTCGCGGCGGCTGGTGTTGGAACGATCGGCATCATCGATGATGATCGGGTTAGCCTCTCCAATTTGCAGCGCCAGGTCATTCACACGACAGAGGGCCTTGGCACGGCCAAGGTCTATAGCGCTAAGCGGGCGATCAATGCGATCAATCCGGACGTCGCCGTCATCACCCATGAAGAACGGCTGACGGCGGAGAATGCGCTGGACCTGTTCACCGCCTATGATTTAGTGGCCGATGGCAGTGATAATTTCGCCACCCGCTTCCTGATCAATGACGCCTGTTATTTTGCCGAACGGACGCTGGTCTCGGCAGCGATCCTGCGTTTTGATGGCCAGCTCTCAACCTACAAAGCCTATGCCGGGGCTGAGCACCCCTGTTATCGCTGCATCTTCCGCGAGCCGCCGCCGGCTGGTATGATTCCGTCCTGCGCCGAAGGCGGCATTCTCGGCGCCGTCGCCGGCTCCATGGGCTCCCTGCAATCGACCGAAGTGCTGAAAGAATTGCTCGGCATCGGCGAAAGCCTCTCGGGCACGCTCATCATTTATGATGCGTTGAGCGTAACCTTCCGCAATGTCCGGGTTAAGCCGGATGCTACCTGCCCGCTGTGCGGTGAAAACCCGACGATCACCGATCTATCGTCACACCTTGCTGACGCGTAATCGCGCCGTATCGCGGCCCGAATCAGCGCTGGTTGCGTTCGGCCCTATTGCTTGCCACACTTGCCCCAATATGAAGAAAAGGTGGAGGCCTGAGCGTTGCTGAAGGACGAGTTCGTTAATATCGAAGATATCTATATACCGACGCAGCGGCGCAAGACCCTGAACGAATCCACGGTTGCTGAACTAGCGGAAAATATTCTCGAAGAAGGCATGAAAGTACCGATCCAGGTGCGCAAAGGAAAAGGGCGCTATGTCCTGGTCGAGGGCCTGCATCGCCTTGAGGCCTGCCGCTCTCTCGGGGATGTAAAGGTCATTTGCCTTATTGTCTCGGCGAAAAAATTCTAAGTTTGGGCCAACCGGGCAAAACTGCCCAGAAAAAAATCTCTAAATTTCGAGCTCTATCACGCGGTCAGGCGGCATATGGCCGTCGGCCCAGACTTGAATATTGATCAGCACCTTTTCACCCATATCGAGGCGGCCTTCCAGGGTGGCTGAGCTCATATGCGGCAGGAGTACAACATTGTCGAGCTTGAGCAATTTCGGATTGATGGCCGGTTCATTCTCATAAACATCCAGTCCGGCGCCGGCAATTTTGCCTTCCTGCAGAAGCTTGGCCAGCGCTGCTTCATCAATGGCATGGCCGCGCGAGGTGTTGATGATGTAGCTGGTCGCGCGAACCAGATTAAGACGGCGCGCCGACAGTAGATGGAATGTCGCCGGCGTGCTCGGGCAATGGATGGTGATGAGATCCATATGGGCCAGCATCTGGTCGAGGCTCTCCCACCAGGTGGCCTCTAAATCCGCCTCCACCTCACCATGCAGGCGCTTGCGATTATGATAGTGAATGGAGAGGCCAAAACCCAGCGCGCGGCGCGCCACAGCCTGGCCGATCCGGCCCATGCCGATGATGCCGAGGCGCTTGCCCCAGATGCGTTGGCCAAGCATGGAAGTGGGGCTCCAGCCACCCCAATTACCGCTGCGCGCCTGGCGGTCCCCTTCGACCAGGCGGCGCGGTGCGGCCAATATGAGCGCCATTGCCATATCCGCAGTATCTTCGGTCAATACGCCGGGTGTGTTGGTCACCAGGATGCCACGCTCTTTGGCTGCATCCAAATCAATATGATCGACCCCGGTGCCGAAACTGGCGATCAATTTAAGCTGATCTCCGGCGGCGGCGATAACTTCGCGGTTGATCGTATCAGTCACGGTTGGCACGAACACATCGGCGCTCTTTACGGCTTCGATCAATTCGGCCTGACCGAGCGGCGTATCCGAATCGTTCAGGCGCGTGTCGAATAGCTCCATCATGCGCGCCTGGATTTGATCCGGCAGGCGGCGCGAGACGATGACCAGCGGTTTTTTGTTCGCAGGCGACATATTTTTCCTTTTATTCTCTCCCAGGCGCCCTCAGCAGTGTATGAAGGGCGTAGCCGTAGCACCTGTTTAGCAAAGCGCGCTCCGCGAGACAATCAGGTGCGGCGTTCCTGTTCTGGTGTAGGATTTATGTGCGGATCATATCCGTTTATTGGGAACAGTTGGGTCAAATGTATTTCGTGCGTCCAATCGCTGCAATTCTTGCCATTGCCGGCCTATTTGCTGTTCTAACGGCGCTTGTTACGGCGCTGCCCGCGGCAGAGCAGCCCCTGCCCCTGCCACGCTTTGTTTCGTTGAAGTCGAGCGAGGTAAATTTGCGCACCGGCCCCGGCATCCGCTATCCCATCGAGTGGGTTT
>Ga0115002_10002696_pt1 | contig 22863 bp, 19 predicted proteins | sample ArcticOcean_MG_C_8_FD_89576 | JGI IMG/M metagenome (GOLD analysis project Ga0115002, IMG submission 89576) | Marine microbial communities from western Arctic Ocean - ArcticOcean_MG_CB11_86 | ecosystem: Environmental > Aquatic > Marine > Oceanic | place: Arctic Ocean: Canada Basin | collected... | reverse complement strand
GCTTGGCATCCGCGGTATCTGCAACGTCAGAAGACCCAGGCTTGGCATCCGCGGTATCTGCAACGTCAGAAGACCCAGGCTTGGCATCCGCGGTATCTGCAACGTCAGAAGACCCAGGCTTGACATCCTCTTTAGGTACCGCCACCGCAACTTTCGCGCTCGATTTTTTCTTCAGCAATACCTTCTCGACCGCACCCTTCTGTCCAGGTCTTGTCTGAGGACCACGCTTCTTCTTTTCTACCTTAGGTCGCCCTTCCTCATCCAACTCGACAAACTCGTCATCCCCTGTGGGAATTTCGGGAATTGACTCCCGTCCAGCCAGAACTGCTTCAGCAATGCCGTGAGAATAGAATTGAACAGCCCTCATAGCATCATCATTTCCTGGAACCAGGTAATCAACCATTTCGGGAGAGGAATTTGTGTCTACAACTGCAATTACTGGTATACCAAGTTTCGCAGCCTCTTTAACAGCTATTTCTTCATGGCCCACATCAACGATGAATACTGCATCCGGCAGCGAATCCATCTCCTTTATCCCTCCTAGGGTTCTCTCAAGCTTATCCTTATCACGAGTCAAACCAAGACTCTCTTTCTTGGTGAATTCTGTTCCAGCGCCTTCTGCCGTCAGCTCTTCAAGCTCTTTTAATCGCTTTATCGATTGTCTGATTGTTTTGAAATTTGTGAGCATGCCGCCCAGCCATCTATGGGTGACATAGGGCATACCACAGCGCCTTGCCTCTTCAGTCATCGCGTCACGTGCTGCGCGTTTAGACCCAACGAACAAAACCTTACCGTTGTCGGCGACAAGCTTGCGAACGAACTCGGTCGCTTCAACATAAAGCGGCAAGGTTTTCTCTAAATTAATAATGTGGATGCGATTTCTTTCGCCAAAAATGAACGGTGCCATCTTTGGGTTCCAGAAGCGGGTTTGGTGACCAAAATGCACCCCCGCCTCAAGCATCCGGCGCATTGATACGTCGGTCATGGAAGCTCCTTATCTCGGGTTAATCCTCCACGTAACCCTTGCCAGCAACCCCTTTTTTTACAGGGCACCCCGCCGCAAGTATTGGTACGTGTGTGTATTTAATTGCCTCTAGGGCGCGCGCTTTATACCATAGGTGAGTTTCAGCAACAATCACTGTCGCTCTTCTAGATAACCAAGCAACGATTGTTTCTACTTATTTTGCCTTAAAAGGACGGAGTTAATTTGCGCTATGAGCGTTACAATAAAATCTTCAGAAGAACAAAACAAAATGCGTGTAGCCGGCAGGTTAGCTGCAAGCGTTCTAGATATGATTGGCGAACATGTTAAGTCGGGAATATCCACCCATGAACTCGATCAAATATGCCACCAATATATTGTGAAAGATCTAGAAGCCATTCCAGCTCCACTCAATTACCGGGGATTTCCAAAATCAATTTGCACCTCTGTTAACCACGTTGTATGCCACGGCATCCCAGGAGAAAGAAAACTCAAAAATGGCGATTCCATAAACATAGATATCACTGTCATCAAAGACGGATTTCATGGGGATACAAGTCGTATGTTTCAAGTGGGAAAACCAGCAGTGCTAAGTGAGAGATTATCCCAAATATGTTACGAGGGCATGTGGCTTGGTATCGAACAAATCTGCGCCGGAAAGCGCTTGGGAGATATAGGGGCTGCTGTACAGGGACATGTAGAAAAAAACCGATTTTCTATAGTCCGAGAATATTGTGGACATGGGATTGGCAGAGGGTTTCACGAAGACCCTCAAGTGCTTCACTATGGACAACCAAACACTGGGCTAGAACTTCTAGAAGGAATGACTCTCACGGTAGAACCCATGATCAACGCGGGAAAACGTAGCGTTAAACTTTTAAGCGATGGCTGGACAGTGGTAACGAAGGACCACTCAATTTCAGCCCAATGGGAGCACACTATCCTTGTTACAGCATCAGGCTACGAAGTGTTAACCCTCGGCGCTAAAGATCTTTAAAAGGACCACATGAGACCAGAAAAAGCAATATTGTCCTTAGAACGCCAGTCATTAATTGACAAGGCATCTCTTGAGGAGGCCCTTAAGGCCCCGGACAACACCATCCAACTCTTTCGTGATGCACTCAAAAAAGCTAACGATATCCTTACGAACCGTTTCCATAACAATGAATCCATTGAAATTCTAGTGCTAGACCGGGCATTAGTTATTGATGAAATTATCTTGTCTTTTTGGAATCATTTTGCGACTGATATAAAGGCACAATGCGCCCTAATCGCAGTCGGCGGTTACGGGAGAGGTGAGCTCCTCCCTTATTCCGATATTGATTTAATGATTTTACTACCAGAGGAAGAAAGTGCTGATGTTGATAAAGCCATTAGTCAATTTTTAACATCACTTTGGGACATTGGGTTAGAAGTTGGGCATTCTGTTCGTACGCCCCAAGATTGCACCACTCAATCAAAAAATGACGTTACCGTGCTAACAACCTTGATGGAATCTCGGCTACTCAGCGGTCCAACTAAACTGTTTCAAATCATGAAAACTCATATATCAAAGGATGATATCTGGGAATCTGCGGCATTTTACAAAGCAAAATATTCCGAGCAGGTCCGCAGGCACCACCGATATGACGATACAGAGCACAATCTTGAACCAAACATTAAAGAAAGCCCGGGAGGCTTGAGAGACATCCAAATGATTGGCTGGATTGCTCGCCGACATCTAGATGTCGAAAATTTAAATGAACTGGTCAACCATGGATTTCTTACGCCAGGACAATTAAAAATATTAAGGACCGGCCAGAACTTTCTTTGGCGGATCAGGTTCGGATTGCATCTGTTGGCAGGAAGACGAGAAGATCGTCTCTTGTTCGATCATCAGTCTAAGCTCGCTCAAATGCTTAGCTATGAAGACGCAACTTACACTCTCGCAGTCGAACAACTCATGCAGCGGTACTATCGCACTGTAATGGAACTAAGCCGCCTAAACGAGATGCTACTGCAGCTTTTCGAAGAGGCCATTCTCCAAGATCCTAATGCACAACCAACCTATATAGGCCAAAATTTTCAAATACGTAACGATTATTTGGAAGCAGTGAATGAGGATATTTTCACCCGAAATCCTTCTGCTTTGCTCGAAATTTTTCTGCTTCTTGAAAGAAATCTAGAGCTCCGCGGGATAAATGCAAGAACAATTGCTCTCATCAAACAACACCTATACCTGATCGATGAAGAATTCCGTCAAAACCCCAAAAATCATCGGCTGTTTCTCGACATCATCCGAGAACCTCAAGGCGTCACGCGCACTTTAAAACGCATGAACATCTATGGGGTTTTAGGGCTATACATTCCAGCATTCGGACGAATAGTTGGACGCATGCAATACGACTTATTTCATGCCTACACAGTTGATGCGCACACCTTGTTCGTAGTAGAAAACCTCAGACGTTTTGCATTACCGCGTTTTGATCATGAACATCCCGATTGCAGCGGCATAATGCAATCACTCTCTAAACCAGAGATTGTTTATCTAGCCGGCCTATTTCATGACATCGCTAAGGGACGTGGAGGAGATCACTCAACGCTTGGCGCCGTAGATGCTGAAGCATTTTGTCTAGAACATGGCATGAGTCTGTATGACGCAAGACTTCTTTCGTGGCTAGTGAAAAATCATTTGTTACTCTCTATGACCTCTCAAAAAAAAGACCTAAACGACCCTAACGTCATCAATGCCTTTGCTCATACCGTTGGAGATGAAGCACACCTAGACCACCTCTATGTGCTTACAGTAGCCGACGTTCGCGGAACAAACCCAAAGATCTGGAATTCCTGGAAAAACACTCTTTTCTGGGAGCTATATCAGCTTACAAAGCGTGCACTGAGAAGAAATTTTTCACAGCCTCTCAATGCTGAAGAACTCATTTCAGAAACCCAAAACCAAGCCCAAAAACTTCTTAAGGAAAAAGGGTTGACACTAGAGTTATGGGCTCCAATATGGGCCAATTTCACAGACGAATACTACCTCAGGCACAAGCCTGAAGAAATTGCCTGGCATACATTAAAACTAGCTGAAGCAGGAATCACAAATGAATTTGTAGTTGACGTAAACGATCACAGCTCCGAGAGCCTTACAGCCATTATGGTTTATGCTCCAAAGCAGCTACGCTCATTCGGACGCACAACTGCCGTACTAGACCAACTTGGCCTAACAGTTGTGGACGCCAGGATTATTCCAATGAACAGTTCACAGACACTCAACACCTACTTTATACTCGAAAATGATGGCCAAGCAATAAGGAACGCTAGGAGATTTCAAGAAATTCGCACCAGAATTTTAAAAGCGCTCACTGCCAATACCAATAAAATGCTTACCGTCAATCGACAAGCACCTCGGCAAGTAAGAATGTTTTCCACTGAACTACAGGTCAAAATTTCACAGGATCATGATAATTACCGAACAGTTCTAGAATTGGTGACTGGCGATCGACCAGGGCTTCTCCTGCAAATCAGCAAAATATTTGAGCTTCACAATGTGAGTCTGCAAAACGCCAAAATAACGACTTTAGGAGAAAAGGCAGAGGATATATTTTTCATTACTACCAGTGAAAATACGCCTCTAGACGAACAGCTCTGCAACGAGTTAATCAGTACTATAAAAACAACGCTATCGCAGCCTAGCTGCGCACAGGGTGCGCGATAACTAACATCCATCCTGCAGGAGATTTCTTATGTCCACTCTTATAAAAATCATCGACTCAGCTTGGGAGCGCCGCGCTGAACTGGCTCCTACATCTGTCGATCCCGATACAGTCGAAGCTATAGAACATTGTATTAACGGCCTTGATTCCGGCGAACTGCGCGTTGCAGAACCTAAACAAGGTAACTGGGTTGTCAATGACTGGTTAAAAAAAGCAGTCTTACTATCTTTTCGAGTTAGTGAAAATAAATCAACCAGCGGCGGATATACCAAGTTTTTCGATAAAGTTCCCTTGAAATATGCGAACTTTGATCACGCAGAATTTTCTGCTTCAGGTGCACGGGTAGTTCCAGGAGCTCTAGCCCGACGAGGAGCCTATGTCGCATCGAATGTAGTACTAATGCCTTCATACGTAAATATCGGCGCCTACATTGACCAAGGCACAATGATAGACACATGGGCCACCGTTGGCAGCTGTGCTCAAGTAGGCAAGAACGTGCACCTCTCAGGTGGTGCTGGACTTGGGGGAGTTCTAGAACCATTGCAAGCAACTCCAACCATCATCGAAGATAACTGCTTTATTGGTGCACGCTCAGAGATTGTAGAGGGAGTGGTAGTCGAACGAGACAGCGTAATTGGCATGGGCGTATACATTGGACAAAGCACTCGCATCTACGACCGATCTACCGATGAAATCAGCTATGGAAGAATCCCATCAGGCTCTGTCGTCGTTTCAGGCAATCTACCTTCAAATGATGGCAAATATAGCCTTTACTGTGCTGTGATAGTAAAACGTGTTGATGCTAAAACTCGAGCAAAAACAAGTCTGAATGATCTATTACGACTCTAGCGGTATATTAGGCCTAATACCGAAAACTTACGTCAGCCATCAACCGGTTGTAGTCTCTCTTTTTGCCAGCAGCCTCTCCTCTTTCACCACTTACAAATCTCACTGAAAAATTCCATCCGTTCTGGAGTATATAACCTGCCCGAAAGGTATGACCGCGACCATCACTAGTGCCACCCGCAAAGTCCGAATCGGAAAATGCTCCTACAACTGCATTAGCACCAAGGTCTTGGTAGATATATCCCAATGACCAGTCGCCCGGGCTAGAAATACGCCCATATGTTATTCCAGCTGCGTAGCCGTCGTCGAAAACTACGGCTTCCGTATTACTAACGTAGTCTGCAAAAAATGTAGTTGGTTCCCCTCCCAAATCAAACCTAAGTTCACTAAACATATTGAACTCTGAAAAACCATACAAATAGTTACCGTTAATATCGAGCTGATTTCCCTGTCCATTACTAGGGGTAAACAGAGGTGCCCGCCCCTTCATGTGGGTTGTTTCGAAATAACTTGCCCCAACCGTCAACTCTAACCCATTACTTAAACTGCCCCTGTAACCCCCCTGCAATCCAAAAAGCATTGAGTCTGGATCACCGCCACGTTCTTCCGCCCAGAATGCAGATGCGTTACCAAAAAATGATCCGAATTGGTATTTTGCAGCAAGACCTTCTGGTCGTATATCACTGTCATAGATTAGGTGGTAACCGATAGGTCGAAAGAAAGGACTTGGCATCTTTCCTCCTAAAATACTAATCTTATCTGTAACGCCCCAATTAAAATAAGCGAGATCTACCCCAATGGGTTTATATGAAAAACCCTCATCGAACGTCTGGTTTCCAGAATCATTAGTACTTGGCCCAGTAGATACTCCAAAAACCATATTCGTATTCTCGGCAACAGTTGTCGTCACGCTCATACGCGCCCTGATTCGATGGCGATTCCTAGTCGAATAAAGAGCATCGTCAATACTCTCATGTCTGTAACGAAGATCACCAGCCAAACGAACCTTGTCAGAATCTTCTAGCTCTGTGGGCTGTGAGGCCACAACGATTGCAACTGAATCATCTTCGTCTACATCAATAGCCGTCACCTCCCCCGTCATACCTTGCTCAATACGCGACAAGCGATTAGAAAGCTTCACGATCTGGGCTCTTAGTTCTATGATTTCCTGCGACTGGTTAGTCTGTGCATGTATCGGGGCTATGAAAAAAAAGCCAGCAGCAAGCAGAGTGCTCAATATAAATCTCATAATATGCTCCATCAATTTTTCAAACCTACCAGTCTGCTTAGAAATTCAGAAGCATATTGTTTGAATACTGTTACATTTAGGTTACAAAATATTATAAAAAACAAAAAAAAATTATTTCAATCGATTCCTAAAACTCTTATATCAACATAAACACAACTGATATGAGACACTTATAAAATGAATAATATGGATGATCCGGTCCTCAAACTCACTCAAGAACTGATTCGTCGACCATCTGTAACACCCAAAGATGAGGGTTGTCAGAAACTAATTTCTGACATTCTAGAACCTCTTGACTTTCAAATTGAAAATTTACGCTTTGGTGAAGTAGATAATCTATGGGCACGCCATGGAAAAGGGCATCCAGTTCTTTGTTTTGCGGGTCATACGGATGTAGTTCCCCCAGGCTCAGTAGAGGAGTGGATAGCGGATCCTTTTGCAGCTGAGATCCATGATGGTCGACTAGTCGCCCGAGGGGCTGCCGACATGAAGTCTGGCTTAGCTGCAATGGTATTTGCCTGCCGACGTTTTGTTGAAACCTATCCTGATCATAATGGATCTATCGCTCTTCTCATCACAAGTGATGAGGAAGGAGAAGCAAAGGACGGGACATATCGCGTAATGCAAACCCTATCGAAACGCAAAGAAAAAATTGATTGGTGCATTGTTGGCGAACCCTCTAGCACAAAAAAATTGGGTGATACGGTTCGTATTGGCCGACGTGGAAGTCTCTCAGGCTTAATGACTTTGCGAGGTGTACAAGGTCATGTGGCTTACCCGGCAGAAGCTCGAAACCCCATACATGACCTGGCTAACCTTGTACGTGCCATCAACTGCAAACCAATTGACAATGGTACTGAGAATTTTCCACCCACCAGTTTTCAAATGGTGAATGTTCACTCAGACGCGGGTGCGCCTAACGTAATTCCCGGCGAACTAAAATGTCGGTTCAACTTTCGATACTCGACCCACTGGACTCAGGAGTCATTATCCGCACACGTAGAAAATTTGATTGCAAGTCTTGGAATTGATTGCGCTATAACATGGCGTAACGCTGGCGATCCCTTTTTCACTCAAGCAGGTCATTTATCTAAAGCTATTTCTACAGCAATCAATGAACACACAGGCATCAATCCCGAACTCTCAACAAGTGGTGGCACTTCAGATGGGCGTTTTATTGCGCCTCATGGTGTGGATGTAGTGGAATTTGGGCCGTTAAATAAGACTATTCATAAAGTAAATGAAGAAGTCTTAATAAAAGATATTCCAAAACTAGCAGATATCTACTATAGAACTGCGGAGTTACTGCTAGAGGGGAAAACCTAACACTAGGTTATTTAAACGCCTAGTTGGTGATACGTTTTCCGTTTGCTAAAACAGCCAATGTCCCTAGCAATACGAACCACACTAGTGCCCATCCCGGCATACTAAGACTGAGAAATTGCCAGTTGATATCGGCACATTCACCGGCACTAGTAAAAACCATACGCACTGCTTCCAATGGCCCGAACACATCTAGCATATAATTGAGGCCTGCTCCGCAGCTGGGCGGCACTTGGTCTTCCGGGAGATTCTGTATATAAACATGAAATCCCGCAATACCCATACCAAAAATACTGACTACTAAAGCACCCGCACCATATAGCCGTGAGCCAACACCAACTGGGCTATGTATGCCAGCAATGAGAAAAATAACCCCTGCTGCAATAAACGCAACACGCTGAAAAATACACAAGGGACAAGCCTCTAATCCGAGAACATATTGAGCAAATAGAGCATAGCTAATAAGCCCAATAACCATTCCGGAACCCGAAAAATTAGCCCATCGTCTATGTTTTCTAGTAGAAATCATTTAGAAACTTCTTGATTGTCAGTAGCATTAATCACATCTGCTTGCACATTGCCCAAATCAGAGTGACGTATGTCCTTACCATAGGCCAGAAAAACAACATACTCGCAAATATTCTTTGAATGATCGCCTATTCTTTCTAGTGCTCGTGCTATCCATGTCACATCCATAACACGGCTTATCATACGGGGATCTTCCATCATGAAGGTGATATTCTGACGATAGATAGTCTCATATTCTAAGTCGACCTCTTCGTCCGCTTTTACTACATCCAATGCCAACTGCACATCAAGACGAGCAAATGCGTCAAGAGCGCCGTGAATCATGTCCTTCACATGCCGAGCAAGATTTCGGAGTTCACGGTAATTTGTACGTGGTCTTTCAACCACAGCAAGCTTAGCCGCCAACGAGCCAATTTTTTCAGCCTCATCACCGATTCTCTCTAGATCCGTGATGGCCTTGATCGTTGCAATAATTAAACGCAGATCTCCAGCTGCAGGGGCTCTTGTAGCCAAAACTCGCCTACATTCTTCGTCTATTGCAACCTCCATTTGGTTAATATTAACGTCGTTCTTAGCCACTTGAAGACCCAATTCGCTATCCGCATCAGTAAGCGCCTTTAACGCATGGTCAAATTGTTCTTCTACAAGCCCTCCCATTTGCAAAAAAGAGCTGCGTATTCGCTCTAACTCGTCATTAAAGCCATGTGATACATGTTGTCCAAATTCTGCTACTTCCATAACAATTCCATTATACGACAGATCATAGTTTTTCTACCTGAGTTATGACTCTTTCCTTAGGGAAAGCACATCTAAACAAGCTACCCTCACCAGTTTCACTTTCTATGCCTAAGGTAGCCTCATGAATCTGCAGCGCGTGTTTTACTATTGCCAGGCCAAGTCCAGTACCCCCGAGCTCTCTCGAACGGCCAGGATCAACCCGAAAAAATCTCTCCGTAACTCTAGAAATCATATCTTCCGGAATTCCAATTCCAGAATCTTGCACTGAAAATTCAGCTCCCGAACCAACTAATTTCCAAGTACATATAATTTCACCCTCTGCAGGTGTGAAACGCACAGCATTGTGAATCAAATTATAAAATATTGAATATAAACCGACTTCGCTTCCTAACAAAGATACATCTGTATGCAGCTCTAACCGGATTTGTGCGATATTTTTTTTTCCAGAAAACTCCTGCGTAATCAACTTAAGAAGTTTTGCCACATCAACGCGCTCAATAGAACCTTCCTGCCGTTGTGAATCAAGCTTCGTCAGCTCAATTAGATCACGTAAAATACGGGTCATACGTTCGGCTTGTCGTCCCATCTCACTGATGGGGATACTCCAGTTCTCCGGCAATCCCTTATCATCAGCAAGTACCTCAAGGTACCCACTAATAACAGTCAATGGCGAGCGCAGTTCATGGGAAGCATTTGCCACAAAATCACGGCGCGTCCGCTCCGATTGCAACTCCTTGGTAATATCCCTGACTATTGCAAGACGCTGAGACTTGCCGTACGGAATTATTTGAATAGCTAACTGCCCTCGTTCTTCTTTTAAAGAGGGAATAGTCAACATTGATTCTTGTGGGTCTTCTAGAGATCTCACCAAGTCTGGGTGCCGAAGAAAATTATCAATCCGTTGTCCAATGTCCGTCTTATAATCTAACCCTATCAAGCGGGTAGCAGCGGGATTAAACCACTGAATCTCAGAATCTGAGTTTAAAATGATACCCGCTTCATGTAATGCGCCAGTTGACTCTCTCACCTCACGCAGTAGACTTTGGTAGCGTTTTTTTCGGCTTCTGGACTTAGTCTTTAATTGCTCTAACCTTACAAACAGTTCCGCCCAAAAACCTCGCATCTGAAACGGTACATACCTCCCGTGACGCAGCATTCGATCAAGAATGTATAAGTTACGAAGGATGTTTGCGAGATATAGGGCAAGCCCGCCAACCAACCACCAGCCAATACTACCAAACCACCAGCCAAGCAGAAAAGCAGCTACCAGCCAGTTCCCTAGAAAAAATAGTTGTAATATCCAACGACTTGGCAAACTCACGCCTCACGACAGGAAAACCTGTAACCCACCCCACGGACGGTTTGAACTAGTTTATCGCAACTGTGGGGAGTCAGAGCTTTGCGAAGCCTGCGTATGTGCACATCAACCGTCCTATCTTCCACATAAACTGTTCCACCCCATATTCTGTCTAGCAATTGCCCCCGACTGTAAACCCGATCCTGGTGACGCATAAAAAAGTTTAGAAGCTTGTATTCAGTAGGTCCTAGAAGGATCTCTTTCTCATTCACAGTAACTCTGTGGCTACCCGTATCCATGTTTAAACCGCCTGCAGTAATAGTCTCATCTGCTACGATTAGCCCTCGACGCAAAACCGCTTTGATTCGAGCAAGCAACTCCCGCGGAGAGAATGGCTTAGTAATATAATCATCAGCTCCACCATCAAGCCCCGCCACTCTGTCATCTTCTGCAACGCGAGCCGTTAGCATAATAATGGGTATTTCCCGAGTATCAGGGTCACGTTTCAACTGACGCGTCAATTCTAAACCACTCACGTCGGGCAGCATCCAGTCCATCAATACTACATCTGGATGCTTATCTGCTATAGATGAGCGCGCCTCTCTCCCTGATCCGACAGGCAGCACCTCGTATCCTGCACGACTGAGATTGAAGGCCAGCATATCTCGTATCGCAATTTCGTCTTCAACTACTAATACTCGTGTATTTCCCATAACCTTTAGCCAAGACCCTTGATAAGGAGCTATTACATAAGAAGATTATTACAGTTTAGTGACGATAGATACTAAAGTTCTTATGATGTGCAGAGTACCTTAAGCTCATCTTTTCCAAGCCTCTTCCGACCTCAAGTAAACAGGCATGGCGGCTTCAGGATGCTGCCCAAGCCCCTCTGCTAAATCAGCCATCGCTTGAGGAAATAGATCTCTCGCACAGGGATAGGCGCCCACATGTGTGCTTTCAGCCTTTGCAATAAGAGCCCCTAAGACTGCTTCGTAACATAGAAATCCGTTCCCCACCACACTCCATGACTCGAGCCCTTTACTGGCAACGGCTTCAGGGGTGCTCAGGCATTCCTTGCTGGCCGCAGAAGCTAGCCCATCTTGAATGCAAAACTTCCCCCAAAATACTTCTCCCATATAAGCGTCAACGCAGACTAGAGCATTAATAACTCGATGTGATCTCCACATTCCTTGGGCAATTGTTGCAAGACTAGACACCGGAAACAAAGGAATCTCAGATGCGAGACTCAACCCTTGTGCAACTGCCGCAGCAATGCGTAAACCTGTAAAAGATCCAGGACCACGTCCAAAGGTGATTCCATCGAGATCAGTTAATGCAAGATTTTCTGCATTCAACAGTTTTTTTACAAGAGGAAGTAAATCCGCAGTCTGCTGCTTTGGACTCTGCATTAGCTCTTCGGTGACATTCCCTTCAACCTGCAAGGCAACAGAGCCCTGCCGACTTGAGGTTTCAAACGCTAATAGTTTCACTAGTCTTAGTATCCACCCTAACGTCAGAAGGGTTCAAAGAATCCGCAAAAGATAAAGCTTCCATATGATCATCAACTATCGGTATCGGTGGCAAACTTCTCAAGAAGGCACCCCCATAATTACGAGTTCGCAATCGCGGGTCACCTATGATGACAAGCCCTCGATCAGAAAAATCTCTTATTAGTCTACCTACTCCCTGCTTAAGAGACAGAATGGCTTGCGGAAGCTGGAAGTCATTAAACGGGTCACCACCCTCTTGTCTAATCGCATTTAGACGACTCCGCATTAACGGATCTCCAGGAGAAGCAAATGGTAACTTATCTATAAAAACAAGGCGCAGTGATGGCCCTCTAACGTCAACACCATGCCAAAAACTACTGGTACCAAGCAACAGGGCATTCCCAGATTGACGAAACTGTTCCAGAATCTTGGTCCGCGGACCATCCCCTTGAATCAACAATGGGCCCGGTAACTTTTTAGGCGCGAGCCACTCACGCGCTTCATTTAGGCAACGATAACTTGTGAACAACATGAACACCCCGCCGCCTGTGGCTTCTACTATTGGCCAGACAACCGAAAGTAAAGCAAAAATATAATCTGCATCTGCTGGTTGAGGGAGTCCCTCAGGCAAGTACAATCTCGCATTTGACTGATAATCAAATGGACTTGATAAAATTTGAGTCTGAGTCTCTGGAACACCAACGCGACCAAGAAAATGATCGAATGATCCCCCCACAGCAAGCGTGGCAGATGTAAAAACCCAGGTTCCTCTGTGCGATTCGATTCGAGAACCGAGCTCAGCACCTATATCCAGGGGCGTCCAATGAATGGTCAGGCTCCTCCGCGAAACCTCCACCCACTTAAGACCGTCTCTATCATGCAGCTGTATTTCATATAGTCGCTCCAAGGCCTTCTCGCATCGTTCCACACACTTCTGTAGCCCAGGATTTATGTCTCGTGCTGGCGCCAAAGCAGCACTAATTTGCTTAAGATGATCCTCCCAGTTCTCCAGATCACTGCGCACACTTTGGGGGCAATCCTCCCATTGGGTTCTACCTTCCAATTTGCCAAATTGGGTTCGAACGTTAGACGCAGTTCGCATCAAGTCATCACAAAGCGTCTCTATCTCCCCAGACAACCCAGCAGCACAAACCTCGACATTAATATCTCTTGCGAGATGCTCCAGCTCCCGACTCCCCAGTGAAACACCAAAGAATTGCTGTGCAACTTCAGGCAGCTGATGAGCCTCATCGACTATGACCGCATCCATGCTGGGAAGCAGTTCTCCAAATCCAGCATCTTTAAGCGCTAAATCGGCTAGCAATAGATGGTGATTAACAACCACAACGTCAGCAACCTGCGCACGACGTCTCGCCTTCACAAGAAAACAGTCATCAAAAAATTCACAATGACTACCAAGGCAATTATCTGAATTAGAAGTAATCCATGACCTCAAGGCATGATCGGCAGTAGATGCATTCTCAATTTCTGTCAAATCACCCGTCTCAGTCGCTCGTGCCCACTCTGCAACTGTCATCAATTGGCTCAATAATTTGCTATCACGCACTACTCCATGCTGTGCAGTGTTTAATCGGTGCCAACATAAATAATTCGCTCGTCCCTTAAGCAAAGCAACATGGACAGGACGTCCGATTGCTGAACCCAAAAGTGGCAAATCTCGGTGGTAAAGCTGATCCTGGAGTGTCAGTGTCCCTGTAGAGATAACCGCCCGCCGTCCAGACATAAGCACAGGCACTAAATAGGCAAAAGTCTTTCCAATGCCCGTTCCTGCCTCTACTGCTAAATTCTCCGACCGCGCAAGAGCATCATGAATGAGATGAGCCATTTCTTCTTGGGTTTTACGATAAGCGAACCCCGGCAAATACCGGGCTAACAACCCATCGCGACCAAATACATCGGTTACATCTATCATCCCCACACTATAACGCGATCCTAAGGAGTTGCGAACGGTCACACAGGACTAAAAATTGGGCCAAACCTGCTTGAATCTGTGGAAACTTTTAGCAAGGTCGCTATACTCCAGCTTTACCAATCACCTACTACAATAAAAAGTCTATGACTACTCGATTAAAAGCTCTCAATGACTGGATTAGCGAAATCACTCAACTTACCAACCCTGACCAGGTTCATTGGTGCACTGGCACTTCAGAAGAATATGACACTTTTGTTCAAAAAATGCTCTCAGAAGGCGACCTGCTTGAGCTTAATCACAATCATTATCCTGATTGTTATCTTCACCGATCAGACCCTAAGGATGTAGCACGGGTAGAACATCTCACTTATGTGTGCTCTGAAAGTGAAGTTGAAGCAGGTCCAAATAACAACTGGATGCCACCAGCCGAAGCAAAAGAAATGATGATGGAGTTCTTTTCAGACTGTATGCAGGGGCGCACAATGTATGTCATCCCATATTGTATGGGACCGATGGGCTCACCTTACTCCCGCTATGGAGTTGAGATAACTGATAGCGCTTATGTTGCAGCAAATATGCATCTTATGACCAGAATGGGTGATGAGGCGCTAGCCAATATTGAAAAGACCGGCAGCTTCATAAAAGGGCTACATTCGATCGGCGAGTTGGATCCAGATAGACGCTATATCATGCATTTTCCTGAGGAACTCAGCATCATGAGTTACGGATCTGGTTATGGCGGTAATGCCTTACTGGGGAAAAAATGCCATGCATTAAGAATTGCAAGTTACCAGGCCCAGACGGAAGGTTGGCTTGCAGAACATATGCTAATCGTAGGCGTTGAGAATCCTGAAGGACAAATCCATTATCTAGCTTGCGCCTTCCCTTCTCAGTGCGGCAAGACCAATCTAGCGATGCTCATTCCTCCAGAAAGTCATAAGGGATGGAAGGTATGGACACTAGGTGATGACATAGCCTGGATGCACCTAGATAAGGAAGGGAAATTACGTGCTATCAACCCAGAAGCAGGACTTTTTGGGGTAGTACCAGGAACTAACCGTAAAACTAATCCCAACGCCTATGAAGCAATTAGCAGCAAAACAATTTTCACTAATGTTGCAGTAACTGCTGACAATCAGCCATGGTGGGAAGATAAGGAAGATGGCACACCAGTAACTGACTGGCAGGGGAAACCATATAATCCAGAAAATGGTGATGCTGCCCACCCTAACTCCCGATTTACCGTATCTGCAAAGAATAATCCTGGCTACTCAAGTCTAGCTGAGGCTGCAGAAGGTGTGCCTATAACAGCGCTAGTCTTTGGGGGACGACGTCGAGAACTCGCACCTCTTGTGTATCAAGCTAAAGACTGGGCACATGGTGTTCTAGTCGGTGCGAGTGTTGCTTCAGAAACCACTGCTGCTGCGACTGGTGAAGTCGGTGTGGTTCGTCGTGATCCAATGGCAATGAAACCGTTCTGTGGCTATAACTTTGCTGACTACTGGGGGCACTGGCTTAGCTTTGAAGAACGGTCAAACAAACTACCCAAAATATTTCATGTTAACTGGTTCCGTCGGGACAATAATAATCGTTTTCTATGGCCTGGTTTTGGCGAGAATCTCCGAGTTCTACAGTGGATAATTGACCGTTGCGAAGGTCGCGTTGAAGCCAATTCTCTACCAATAGGGTTTCTACCAAAAGCTGAAAATATAGATATTTCAGACCTAGACGTCTCACCAGAGGTCCTCGACCAACTCTTGGCTGTTGATTCTGAACAATGGCGCGAGGAAATGTCACAGATAGGCGAATATTTGGAAAGTTATGGAGATCGATTGCCAGAAAAACTGAAAGCTGAACACCAAAAAATTGTCAGAGCGCTTGCCTAAAAGATTTGTTTAAAGCTCAATAGCAGCGTTCATTTTTCGGCTACCACATAGGCAATCCAAGACAAATCGGCCGTGCCTGTGTCGTTCTCTAAAAATTCTCCGGTCCCTTCTCCATCCTCGTCTTCGTCTTCCCAATATATTCTGACCTTTGCGAATCCAACCTCTTCGAGGATTTCTCGTAACTCGGGCAGTGTCCATACCCGCCATTCGTAACTAAAGGCCTTCTTTAATCTAGACCCATCAGAAAATTTGAAATGTATATGACATAGTGTGCGCCCGGTGACTGGCTCAAATTTTGCTTGATCCCAAATATAGGTAAATCCATCATGTTTTGTCTTTTCCGTCTGTTCTTCATAGGCTTCCGGCCCACCATAAACATCTAAGAAAAGCAGTCCGTCAGAAACCAATGTCGAGTAGATCTGAGACAAATACTTGCGCATTTTATCTCGCCTTTGAAAAATCCAATAACTAAAATTAAAGGCCGCAACGATATCAACGGCACCGGTGTTAACGGTCATTACATCCTGGTTAAGAAGCTTGATTCTTGATTGTGCAGATTCAGACAGTCGCCCTACTCGATTCATTTTCCCCCACTCCAGAACGTCGGGGTCAATATCTACTCCAACTGCATTATGTGTCGAATCCGTTTTAACCCATTCGCAGGAAGCGCTTGCAGTACCACAAAAATCTTCACGGAAGCTGACTGCTGATCTGCCCTTTAAACTTTGGAAGGTTTCAACAAGAAATTCCACTTCCGCCTCAACACCCTGCACAGATTCTTCATATAATTCATGTATATCCGCCTGCTCCGCCATTGTAGGCTTAATTTTTTTTGATCTTGCCCCAGCCAAATGAACTCTCCCTGATCACAATGCTACCGTGATATAAACCGAGGCATTGTAGCCAGATCAATGACCACTTAATAGAAATTTTCACCACAAAAAAATATTGAACAGAAACGCTTACCCTACTGCCAATCAAACTGGGGACATGGGATTTTTCGACAATACAGCTTGGGATTTCTGTAATAGCTCATAACCTTGCTCCCCCCCTGACAATCCCCCCAAAAAACAGCGCCATGCCCTACTTCCTGGACATCCGGCATATAGACCCATTAAAGGTCTCGTCATCATGCTCAATGGAGTGCCCGCATCTAGCTCCGCTCTAATATAAGGCAAGAATTCTTTTAAAATATCCTCACGAGAACTCGTTGCAGGACCTCCGAAGAGATTCGAGTCTAAGCTACCAAGCAAATAAGGATTTTTATAAGCCTGACGTCCGAGCATTACACCATCCACATGCTTTAACTGCTTGAAAACTTCAGACTCGGCGTCTAAGCCTCCGTTAAGAATGACCTCTAAAGAAGGATAATCTTTCTTCAACCGATAGACTCGTTGATAATTGAGGGGTGGTATCTGACGATTCTGCTTTGGGCTTAAACCAGCTAATAACGCCTTGCGGGCATGAATTATCACCGTACGACAACCAGCATCTGACACGATTCCAATAAAGTTGTGTAAAAATTCATAGCTATCAAGATCGTCAATACCAAGCCTTGTTTTTACGGTAACCGGGATATCTACCACCTGCGTCATAGCCTTAATACAAGCAATTACCGTTGCGGGCTCAGCCATCAGAGACGCGCCAAATCGACCTGATTGAACCCGTGAACTAGGACACCCCACATTGAGGTTGATCTCGTCATATCCTGCCTTAGCACCCAAATAAGCAGCCTGCGCAAGTTTATCTGAATCAGAACCGCCCAGTTGAAGGGCTACAGGGCACTCACTCGGATGAAATTTCAAAAGACGAAGACGGCCTCCATCTACAAGTGCAGAAGCTGTAATCATCTCAGTGTAGAGCCAACTATTGGGCGAAATGAGTCTAAGCAAATACCGACAGTGGCGATCGGTACGTTCCATCATTGGTGCTACAGAAAGCAAATGACTAAGACTCAACCTATTAGTCCTTTTAAAACAATCCTGTAAAACCAATACTGCTTAATTTTGATCTGCAGGCATAGAGATAATTGAGGCGCCAGTTTCATCCATAGTCATCGTGCCAATCGAATTTAAGCTATCCCCTACATTTCCGATTTGAATTGGTATTGCGACATGATTCGCCTGAACCATCCCTCTTATATTACCTTGCACGAGAACCGATAGTTCGTGTAAACCTTCTCCAAGCGGGATGATGGTCACCGTGCGTACGATAGGTTCATTAAGATTCATTTGATCTGCCGAGAAACTAATATCTTCTGGTAACACGAACAATCCCCCATCGTTCAGGAGCTGCATGACCAGTTCATTTACTGTCGTATTGGATTGTATTGTGATCCTAATATCCAATGGCTGACCAACCATAGGTTCACCAAGAATCTTGTACTGCACCCCTAGAGGCGAGCCGGGTTTTCCAAAAATCTGTGCCGCATTAACGTTACCTAACACACCGGCAAACACAATCAGCAATACAAAAGCACTCTTCTGTTTCATGAGCTTGTTACCTTGACGTCAAAACACGTTCTACCTATAGGCGGATACAAGTCATCATTATCATTAGTATTTGTCCACTCGTATACCTCAAGCACGTAGTCTTCGGCCTCAAGGGTTTGAGTTATTGTTTCAAAACAGCGAACTAAATCTGTGAGCGAGCAAGCTCCACTAGGTGCATCAGTGGACGACGTGGCAACACCCATAAAATTTAACCTAATCTCTGGGTCAGGTTTAGTTGATGCAGGGGCGCTATTCGGCGCATCAGTCGTTGTTACAGATATAGTGTAATCGCCTGCAATAGGGGCCGTAAATTTAAGAAATCTACGAGAACCCAACTTATTGATAGCGCCGCTTGGTCCGGCACCAAACTCATTAATACTGCAAACATTTACAACTGAACCATCAACCATCAAATCAGAGTAGATTGGCAAAATATCGGCACTAGTGGGAGCGCTAGGATTAGTTCGGCTAGTACCATACTCATCAGTAATCGTAGCAATCATGTGAGCCTGAAGAATCGCATCAATCTCCGGTTCCATGCCAGTACTTTTTTTCAGGGCGGTGATAAAAGAAAAAATACTTGTTAATGCCGGCGTATTTTTGTGCTCATTAACTAATGCTTGATAGATGGGGTTAAAACCCAGTTCGATTGGGTCATCATTTGCTGGATCAAACAAGTCCCAAATGATCTCCTGAACTGAAAGTTCGTTATACCAACCAGGATTGCTCTCAGGACTATCTTCTAGACTTAAACCGAAACCAAAACCTTGCTGAGGCCCTCTCGTATCCTTATACACGTTGTCCGCAGTAATCATGCCAGATATTGCATTTCCAAAACCTTCACCAAAGGCTACTCGCATATCTAGATAATCATTCAACGTATGAGGGCCGCCTATGCTATCCATACGGGAAAAACTATCCTCAAAATAATGCCCCCACTCATGTGCAATTACATGACGATCATACTCATCAGTATCGTTATCCTCTTTTCCAAGCAAAAATATTCCACCACCGGAACCCCTGAGATAATGAGTACCGCCAATATGACCAGTCGACTTATCCCCGCTGGTTTTTACGTTATTTGGGCTCCAGTACAAAACAAGCGCAGGAAAATCAGCTATTGAGTTAGCTTGCAAAACAAGCTGCAGTGCTTCGTACACCACATCTAGTACAGCAAAGGGTGCAGCCACGCGCGATTCGCCATAGGAAGAACCAGTCCAACCTGAATCTGCATGGAGATTAAGCGTGACGTCCGTCAAAGATGTACTAAAGACCGAACTATCCATCGCATAGATGGCGTCACTCTGGGTATTATCCACAACCTTAATATCCCACCCTGATGGAGCCTTGAACATTTGTGAACGCACGCGCAAATATACGTTCTTTCCTGGATCCACATTGATACTATAGGCACCGTCAACATCCGTTGAATCAGCACCAATCACCGTATTATCTCCCTCTATTAACTGCACAGTAACGCCCCTAGCAGGGAGTGCTTGCGTAGCAAGATAATCTAAAGATACGTTTGGACTTATTACAACGGGCACATAATCAAATGTCACTCGTCCCGATACACTTGGGGATTTACTTGTTGTGGAGGTGAAAACATCTGAAACACCTCCAATAGTAAGCGTTGTATTTACAGCCGTACTGAATTTGCTAGAACTGGTGTGTTTAACTTGTACTGTTTGGCCATTGGTAACGGTACCTGCATCGCTAGTGAAGGAACCACTACCTATCTGGTAAGTACCTCCAGTAACTAATATAACTGTAGCAGCGTTAATTCCGGCTACGGTGATAGCCGCAGAAGTGATCTCAATGCTTTGAATTACACCTGTTTGGTCAGTAAATGAAAATGTACTGGGTATTCTATCCGCTACTGTCGTGGTTGACGCACCACCGCCTCCACCGCCTCCACCGCCTCCACCGCCTCCACATGCGTTGAGGGCTAAAGCAAATAGCACAATAGAAAGCGACAAGGAAGATCGCTTCAGTGGCATTACGAACATAGATCCCCTCTCACAGATTATCCCTACTATTTGTGGCTGTTGAAGTATTAAAATCCCTCAAAATGTCTCGCCTCACTGCTCCCAAAAAAATCTTTGAATCCAATCGTTGGAGTCAGGATCTCTACTTGCTCCCCCAGACAATATGACATTCGACAACTCCGAAACAGTTTGATTAGCTCCAACGCTTGCCACAGGCGCTTTATTGGCGCTTTCCACAGTATCTTTAGATACTCCACCACAACCGGCTAAAATTACTAGCGATGCTAGCAAGGAACCCCAAGCTATCTTAATCATCGAATGAGAGTTGGGTGTAAGCCTCTTCATACTCTGCGGAAGTATTGATACTCATCAAAACTCTAGGCTTAAGAATAGGTAGTTTAGTGGTTGGACCAAGCTCAAGAACCCGCCTTAGCGAACCATTTCTGCCACGCATGTTTTTAACAAGCATGTCTCTAGCGCATGGCTCATAAATCGTACATACAGGCTCTAATACACCAGAGTCATGTAAGTAGGCCGTAGCAAGATTACTCGTCTCTCGCTTTTTCTCCAGACTTTTTAATAAAGCTCTATTGATCAATGGCAGATCAACAGCAACAGCTAACCAAGCAGATTCTGGGAAGGCCTCCCATGCAGCAAGAAGACCAGCTGCAGGACCCTTTACTAAAGGTTGATCCACAAAAAACGGCAAATCACAATAAGGATGCATGTCCCTCTGCCTAGAGTTTATGGAAATATAGACTGACTCGCACACTTCAGATAATAATCGCTGAAGCCACAATACCTGTGAAACCCCATGATATTCGATGGATCCCTTATCACGACCCATTCTGGAACTGGACCCACCCGCCAGCACGAGCCCACGAAGCGGGGCCAATTCTCTTAAAGATGATAGTTTTTTCAAACGCTCGTCTTGTGTAGGCACATCAAACTCCAAAGACATACGCTGATAGTGTCAAAATCAGTCCTAGATAGAAAAACTCATATTGACTAATTAGAACATACACCAGCATACGTGGAGTTTTGCTAATTGCTTTGAAGAAGCTAGCCTACTCTGTGACATCTACTACGTATTGAACTGCTTTCTTGATCCGCACAAGCGCTTTCTCCTGACCTAAGAGCACAAGAGTCTGCCCTATTCCTGGAGAAGCTGAATCCCCGGTTACAGCCACTCTAAGCGGCTGAGCAACCTTGCCCATCTTGAGATTGAGCTGCTTTGCCACTTTCTCAACGGCGAGTTGGGTAGAGTCAACTGTCCACTCATCCAAATCACCCAACACAACCATCAAAGACTCAAGTATAGGCAAAGAATTCGGGCTTAGATGTTTCCTTGCAGCTTTCATAACGTATTGCTTTGGTTCTTGGTATACAAAGCGACTCTTTTCAACCATTTCCACAAACGTCTGTGCTCTATCACGTTGGATGTTAACAACATCCTGGAGCAACGGTACGTCCTTAGCATCTATACCATCTATACTGAGAAAATATTTCAACTCAAGCGCTAAACGTTCAGTAGGCAGGCTTTTCATCCACTGTTGATTTACCCAAGTCAGCTTCTGAACATCAAAACTCGCTGCAGATTCATTCACATGATCTAAATCAAAAATTTGAACTAACTCATCAAGAGCAAAAATTTCTTGATCACCATGCGACCAACCTAATCTCATAATGTAATTTAAAAAAGCCTCCGGTAGATAACCAGCTTCCTTATATGCCAAAACACTGACTGCACCATGGCGTTTGGACAACCTGCTCCCGTCAGACCCAAGAATCATTGGCACATGAGCATACTCGGGAGGAGAAATCCCAAGAGCCTCCATAATATTTAACTGCCGAGGCGTATTGTTGAGGTGATCATCACCTCTCACGACATGTGTAATACCCATGTCACTATCATCAACTACTACAGAAAAATTGTAAGTTGGTACTCCATCAGAACGCAGAATCACAAGATCATCTAACTCTGCATTATCAAAGGAAACTTTGCCACGAATACGATCATTTACGAGCACCTCACCGCAGGCAGGCGTCTTGAAGCGTACTACGGGGTTAATTCCAGGCCGTGGCTTAACTCTATTTTTACAGGTTCCATCATAGCGTGGCTTTAGTCCCTGTGACTTCTGTTGTTCACGCATAACCGCCAGCTCTTCACGACTGCAGTAACAGTTATAAGCCTTGCCCGACTCAACTAAGCTTTTGGCAAGCGCTTGATACCTTTCCAACCGATCCATTTGAGAAAATGGACCTTCATCAGCATCAAGTCCTAACCAAGCCATTGAGTCTAAAATTTGATCAATAGACTCTTTCGTAGATCTTTCTGTATCCGTATCCTCGATGCGAAGAATAAAAGTCCCTCCATGACGGCGGGCCAGCAACCAATTGAAAAGCGCTGTTCTTG
>Ga0115002_10002694_pt1 | contig 22877 bp, 17 predicted proteins | sample ArcticOcean_MG_C_8_FD_89576 | JGI IMG/M metagenome (GOLD analysis project Ga0115002, IMG submission 89576) | Marine microbial communities from western Arctic Ocean - ArcticOcean_MG_CB11_86 | ecosystem: Environmental > Aquatic > Marine > Oceanic | place: Arctic Ocean: Canada Basin | collected... | reverse complement strand
ACAATGGAAATGAGTTTCGTTCGGCCAGCGATTCTTGATTCGTGGAAAGTTTTGAGTTCATCGAACGATGCATCAGCGAGACGTGCGAATCGCTCCGGACGCGGATCCGATTCAAAACCTAGGAGCTCCCACGATTTTACTGCACTTGGGATTTGGCGGAATTTTAGTTTTCCAACGCGGTATTGGTTTTTTAATGACCCAAGGGTGTTAGAAAATCGGCCTTCGGATTCGGGGAGATTATCAAAGAGATCTAAAAATACCTCTAATGCCTCTACCACTTTGTCGGGTTGAGTACCGATCGCCCCCAACATAATGTTTTCGTTTTTTCGATTAGACGGTTGAAGATAACGCGCACCCACTGAATAAGCCAACGCTCGGGCTTCACGTAGTTCCTGAAATACAATACTCGACATCCCTCCACCAAAGTAATCGTTGTAGAGCTCGATACCCAGCTCGTCTTTATCGGAATATAACCCATCGGAAAATTCGATTCTAACCTGAGCCTGGGCAGTCTCCCAATCGAAGAAAAGGATCTCTGTTTCAGCGGGCTCCCGAATGTCTTCGACCGCATACGGCAACGGATCTTTCAGCTGCGTCTTCGAATCTATGGCTGATGCAATTTTGGCTTTTACCTGTTGAAGAGGAAGCGAACCAACATAGAAGTAATCATGTTTAAAAGTAGGCATAGAACTTACTTCACTCAGTAGATTCTCTACTTCTAACGCCATGATCCCATCAGCGCTCATTCGCGTCAGAAATGGAGACTCGTCTCCATAGCGGTTGTAATTTCTAAGAGCTAGAAAAAGTGACTGAATATCCTCTTTCGCATCTTTGCGCTGTTTCAAAATGATCTCCTTCAACGTATCCAGAACTTCCTGACTCGATACGGGGCGGTGGATAAATTCCTGCATGAGCCCAAAGGCGCTATCAAATTTTTCATCCAATCCGCTTATCGAAAAAGAAGAGCTATGGTCATCTACGAAGAATGAAAAATCTGAGCCTTGCGCGTACCAAGCCTGTTTTAACGCGTCTGGCGACAGACTTCGAGTGCCCGCCTTATCCAAAAGTAAACTGGCGGCTGCGAGTTTCTCATTTTCACGACGGCCAAAATCGAAACCCATCGTTAGGGAGAACAGATCGTTTACCGGATTCTTAGTATAGAATAAACGAACACCGTCATTGATTTCTACAATCTGGTAATCTTCTCCTTTAACCACAAAATCTGGTTCTATGGGTTTAGCCTCCTGTTTCAGGATTTCTTGGCCATACTCGGAAGCTGCAAACCCGGACATATCCGGTTTTTCGAATTCGGGTTTATCCACCTTCGGCGGTTCAAAATCTCCATTCCGCCGATAAACGGCTGCGTGGGAGCCGTTGAAATACTTATTAGCCACTGCAATGACATCTTCCTTGCTCAACGCATCCAAACGATAGATCTCAGTAACAATATACTCCCAACTGGCATGGGTGTTATAGGCCGATGCCATCATACTCGCCCGGGCCTGATTTGATTCGAAACCAAGCTTTTCTGATTTTTTAAAATCGGCGACAATGGCTGGGATGAGCCAATCTCCAAAGGCACCCTCTTTGATAATAGCAATTTGATCCAATAAGAGCATTTCTACTTCCTCAAGCGTTTGGCCTTCCTTGGGCGAGCCATACAAGTATTGAGTTCCGGCGAACTTTCGAAGGTACGGAAACGAACCAGCATTCATAACTTTCTGCTTCTGATTTAAGTTCAAGTTGATTAGCCCAGCGTTCGCATTGTCCAAAATCATATCGATCAGCTTTAGAGCTTCGACGTCTTCGTGCCCGAGTGGTTGCGTAGAAAATGCGATGTAGACTTCCTCTTCTCCTGGGTAAAAGACCTCGGCGGTCTTACCCACGGTGATAGGTGGAGCGTTACCATGTTTGAATTCCGGGACCTTGCCAGGCTTCCAAGAAGAAAAGTGTTTATCGATTAACTCAATGGTGTCCTCTATTTCAAAATCTCCGGAAAGGCACAGCGCCATATTATTTGCAACGTAGTAGGTATTGAAAAAATCATGGATGGCTTGAATAGAAGGGTTTTTCAAATGCTCCACATGTCCGAGCACCGTCTGAGCACCGTAGGGATGATCTCCATACCGAAGACTGAAAATCTCCTCCTGAATGATTCGACCTTTGTTATCCATGGAACGATTTTTTTCCTCATAAACAATTTCCAACTCCGGAAGAAATAAACGGAAGACAGGATCGGTAAAACGGTTGGCTTCAAGCGATGCCCATTGGTCAATCCGGTTGGACGGTAGCTCAATATAATAAACAGTATAATCGTTACTTGTCCCTGCGTTCATTCCCGTAAGACCCAGCTGTTTGACAATTCGATCCAACTCATTTGGCACTGCGAACTCGGAGGCTTTGGAGGATTCCGCTACTATTTCATTAAACAAAGTTGTTCGCTTTTCAGGATCGGTTTCGTGAAATCGTTTTTCATAGAGCTCCGTTATCCGATCGATATGCACCTTTTCTTTCTCCCAGTCCAGGGTTCCGAGCCGGGTGTTTCCCTTAAAAAGTAGATGTTCAAGGTAATGAGCTAGACCGGTGTTGGTTTCAGGATCATTTGCTCCCCCTGCCCTTACAGACACTTCGGCAAAAAACTTAGGCTCTTCGTGATTTTCGCTGAGATAAACCTTGAGGCCATTATCCAATTCAAAAATGTGGACCTGCATGGGGTCATTGGGCAAGGGTGGCTCAATAAGTTTGAAACCGGCGACTAGCGGGAGGCTACTAAGGAGACTACAGGCGAAAAAGAAAAATGATCTCATGATAGATGAAGGCTGGATTAAATTGTGGGCAATCAGAAGACAGATTTGCCAAGCAAAGGTTGCAGTGCAAGTCTGCATAAAATGAGTACTTGGATTCAAACTGCGGCTACTAAATCCATTCAAAGAAACGGGCTGAAAGTAGCCATTGTTGTGGGAACTTTGTTGAACCTTATTAACCAGGGTGACGTGATTTTGAATGGAGCGTGGAGCGAAATTCAAGTTCCAAAGTTGCTGCTGACTTTCTGTGTCCCTTACTGTGTAGCGGTATATGCGGGAACGCAGGCAATGAGGGACAAGGCTTAAACGGTTAATTCAGGTAAAATCTAAATCGCCGGTATGCTGGCCAATACCATTGAGGGCGTAGTAGATTCCAGGTGGTCGAAATTATGAACGCTACTTAAACTTAACTATCGTAGGTTCGACGACCGTCCATAGCGGACTTTAGGGTAATCTGATCGGCATAAAGGATACCGCCTCCACTGGGAACACCGAAGCCAATCCGGCTCACATTTAGAGGTAGTTCTCCAACTAATTTCTCAACTATGAAGTGGCAGGTTGCTTCACCTTCAATGTCGTTGGATAGCGCCAGGACAATTTCGCTACAATTTCCTTCGGCGAGGCGTTTTTCTAATGCTGCAAAATTTAGTTTGTCCGGGCCTACTCCTTTAATCGGCGACAGTTTCCCGTGAAGGACATGGTAGACACCACGAAAAGAGCCCGAACCTTCGATCGCTAAAAGATCTGGTACTTGCTCAACAATACACAGTACCGAATCATCTCTCCGTTCATCCTGACAGATATTACATAGTGGTTCTTCAGCCAGGTTGCCGCAACGCTCACAGCGAGTAACATGACTGACAGCATTAGAAAGTGCTTCGATCAGTCCACTCATGGTATCAGCTTGCTCAACGAGAACATGGAGAGCGATCCGCTCAGCCGAACGAAATCCAAGCCCTGGCAATTTCTTCAATTGCTTAACCAGATGATCAAAGGATGGGGTCATCAGAAATTAACTGAACCTACATGAGGCCCGGCATCTGCATGCCAGCCGTCACCTCGCTCATCGCTTCTTCCTTGGCTTTGCGAGCCGCTACCACTGCATCCTGAACCCCGGTGACCAATGTTTCCTCAACAAAGGACTTATCTTCTTTAAGGAAATCCGGGTCCAACTGAATCCCTTTAACGTCACCCGAAATGGAAATGGTTATCTGAATAGCGCCGCCGCCACTGGAGACTTCAAGCGTTTGGTTAGCCTGTTCGGCCTCCAATGCCTCGATCTTTTTCTGCATTTTCTGTGCTTGTTTGAGGAGCTTTCCTACGCCTGCCATAATAAAAGTGTGGGTTAGATGTTGGGTTAATTGGCCAGACGGTTTCTCATAGCCTGCGGCAAGTCAAGCGGTTTGCCGGATCGTCAACTCGTACAAGATTCTTGCTCTTAGGAGGCGTGATTGTACACCCTTCAATCTGTATAAATGCCAGACTCAACCGAAATCCAAAATCCAAAGGCCAAAACAGTACGGTTAAAGGTACCTGAAAACGCACCCCGGGAGAAACGTTTGGAAACCTACAAACTCTGGCTTGAACAGGAAGACCGAAAACTAAGCGAGCTACACCTATCCCAAAGCTCAGGGAAGAAGGTAGTGATGGCCCGTTCAAATACCATCGATCAATTGCTGAAGCACATGTTCGATTACGACCTGTCTGCCTTTGAGGCGGAGTATGGGAAACTTCCATTTTCAATAGGGATTCTCGCGTTGGGTGGGTATGGTCGAGCGGAAATGTGTCCATTTAGCGATGTGGATATTATGTTCCTTTACCCAGAAAAGGTACGCGAAAAGATTCTCCCGAAATTCCAGACGATATTCACCGAACAAATCCTCTATATGCTATGGGACCTGGGCTTTAAGGTAGGACACTCGACTCGGACAATAAAACAGGCCATGGAGGAGGCGAAGTCAGACGTCTTGTCAAAAAACGCTATGCTGGAATCGCGTTTAGTGGCTGGTTCACAAAGTCTATACAATATTTTTGAAAAGGCGTATAAGCATTTTTGCGAAAAACAAATCCAGCAATATATTGTGGATCGTCTCAGGGACCAAAAAGATCGCCGAATAAAATACGGGGATACGGTCCTCATCCAGGAGCCTGACATCAAAAATGGAGTGGGCGGATTGCGGGACTACCAAAGCCTTTTGTGGATGGGCCAAATCAAACTTGGGTCGTCAAAGTTAAAAGAGATGGTCGAGCATGGATATTTGTCCAATGAGGAACGAAGTAAGCTGCGAAAAGCATACGATTTCCTTCTTCGTACTCGCAACGAAGTTCATTTTCAAAGTAAACGACTGACGGATCTGCTGACGTTCGAACTACAGTATGAAACAGCAAAAACGTTCAACTATCCTCAGGACGATCCGTTGAAGCAGGTTGAAGCGTTTATGCGTGATTACTACAAACATGCGCAGAATATTTATAAACTTTCCCTCCTGTTGGAACAACGCCTAGCCATTGTTGAGCCGGAACGAACAACCGTTTCTTTCCGAGAAGTAATCAAATCAAGACGCATGGAGCGACCCCGCCTCATGGACGGCTTCATGGTTCGAGGAAAAGAGCTTACCCAAGAAAACCGAAACGTTTTTAAAGATGATCCGTTGCGCCTTATCCGTTATTCAGACACTGCCAACAGTTGAACCTACAGTTAGACTTTAACCTGCGTAACCTCATATCCAAATCTTTGCATTTGGTCGACGAGTCTGTTGTAAATTCCCCAGAGGCGAATAAAACTTTCCGGGCCATTCTGTCGGAACTGGGCAATGTTTTCCCAACCCTTTACCTAATGCACGACATCGGCGTATTAGGTAAATTCATGCCCGAATTTGAAAAACTAACCTGTCTGGTTCAACACGAATACTACCACCGGTATACCATCGATTTCCACGTATTGAATACAATCAAGCAGCTAGACAATGTGCTAATAGAGAGCACCAAGGATTTACGTTTTTACCGGGAAGAATTTCACAAACTAGATGACCCTTCTGAGTTGTACCTCATACTATTACTACACGACATAGGGAAAGGCGTCGGCATCAAAGGCCATGATAAAGTCGGTGCAGAGATCTCAAAACCGATTCTACATCGAATGGACATCGATCCCGGGCTGCACGAAGAAATTTTATTTATTATCAGTAATCATTTGGAAATGGCACGTTTCTGGCAGCACCATGATATTGATGACCCTCAAAATATTCAGTCGTTTGCCAACAAAGTTGAAAACCAAAAACAGCTTAGTCTGCTGTTTATCCATACCTATTGCGATGCACGCGGAACCTCCTCATCGCTATGGAACAGCTACAAGGACATGCTTCACCATCGTTTGTTTGCGGCTACGAAAGCTCATCTGTCAGGGAAACAAAGCCTTGAAAATGAGCTAAGGAAGAAAAAAGCGATGATCTACGAAAACCTTTTAAACCTCAAAATTGAAGATATCTCGCAAGAGGAAATCCACGCACATTGTAATCTACTACCGGAGCGTTACTTCGTGCACAATAGTATCGAGGAGATCATTACCCATATCAAACTCATAAACAAGTTTGTCATTAGCATCAACGAGGCGGAGTCGGTGGCGGCGTTGGCACCTGTGATTGATTGGACAGATGACTTTAACAGAGGTCACACCGCTGTTACGATTGTTACTTGGGATCGTGCTGGATTGTTTCACAGACTTGCTGGATCGTTTAGTCTAGCTGGCTTAAACATTGTAAGCGCAAAAGCCATCAATCGTATGGACCATATTACGATCGATACTTTCTATGTATGCGATGCCAAGGGAGGTATTGTACAAAGTAAATCGGCTCACGAAACGTTTGAACAATGTCTCAACATGGCCGTGGTCAAAAACAAAGACCTGACCAAAGCGATCCTTGAGATGTCTAAATCAAAAAAGCCTGTTTCGCTGTTTAAATCCGACAGGCATTCGCATACTCCGTTTCCACAATCTATCGACGTCTATAAAGAAATAGAATTAGAAAAAACGGTGGTTGAAGTTGAAGCATACGACAAAATCGGACTTCTATATTTTCTGGGCAAAGAAATCTATGAACAGGGGTATGACATGACCTTCGCGCGAATCGCAACTGAACGGAATATCGCTGTGGACACATTCTACATAGAAAGCTCACGCGATACGACCGATACCAAGGATGAAAGCAATTTGGTTGATCTCAAAAACAGCCTAGCCAAAGTTATCGACTCGGATAATCTCAAGGCAGTTGGCTAGAATGAGCAAAACAAACGAGCGCGATGCGCTTATAGATCTATTATACAGGATTCGTGTAATCGGCCACGACGCGGAAAATCCGCAAAAGGCCCTGGAATTGATTCTGGAGCTAGTTAAACAATTTTTCTCAGCGTTTTCAGCTAGTATTGCCTTAATCGACCCGGATACACGGCAACTAGAAATCGAGGTTCACCACGGACTTCCCGAGAACAGTAAAGACCTCTGTCTTCCAATCGGGATAGGCCTAACAGGTTGGGTCGCCCTCCACGGGAAATCTCTTCGGGTGGACGATGTTGAAAACGAACCGAGGTATTTCAAATTATCCGAAGAGATAAAAAGTGAGCTGGCCTGCCCCATGGAAGAACATGGCCAAGTGATCGGAGTGATATCCATAGATTCTGATAGAAAGAATGCTTTCTCAGAACACACTCAGCGCAGCCTGGAAATCATAGCCAAAGAAACAACTCAAATTATCAGTCGAATTTGGTTGATCCAGGCCCTTAAAAATCGATCTGAACAGTTGGAGGCACTCATTTCCATGGGCCAAGATTTGGTTTCCAAGATGGATTTAAATGAACTATTGGAGACAATCAATCGTGAGACTCATAAAATCATGCAATGCCGCTTATCGATGCTTCTGACCTTAAATCCGGAGGAGGATAGGCTCAAGATTCATTCGATTAAAGGAAACTCACAGTCCTATGCCCCGCTACCCCAACTGGCGGTGGCAAATTCATCGTTTGGTGCAGCCATCCAATTGAAGCGCCCAGTTGAGGTAATTGATTTAAGGAAGTCTGAGGGTGAACACTTTTGGGACATCGTACAAGGTGAGCACCTACTCTCAATGATTTGCTGCCCTATTCTTTGGGAAGGGAAAGTCATCGGCATACTGGCCAGTTACTCGGATAAGGTGCACCGAGTAAGCAACGACGAGAAACGTAACCTATCAACTCTCGCAAGTTTCAGTGCGGTGGCTATTCAAAATCTGAGGCTTTATTCCCTGATGTTTGAGAATGAGGAGCATATTCGAAAGAACGATAAGTTGATTACGCTGGGACTCCTCGCTGCGGAAATTGCCCATGAAATACGTAATCCCCTAACGGTGATTAAGCTCCTGTTCAGTAGTTTGGAGTTAAACTTTAAAGCGGGTGACGAACGAAAAAAAGATGTTCAGATAATTGACGAAAAGATTGGGCAATTGGAAAGCATCGTTGAACAGGTTCTCAATTTTGGAAAGACATCTGAAACCATACATTCCAACTGGAATTTGCAGCAACTGATTGAGGAGAGCATGCAGCTCGTTCGGCTTAAATTGATCCAGAGTAAAATAACCATCCATTTTGACCGTGGAGAGGAGACATTCGTCGTGGATGCCAATAAGGGTCAACTACAGCAAGTAATCCTAAATTTGATCCTGAATGCGTCCCAGGCTATTTCAGAAACGGGTAAGATCACATTTCGATGTAATAAGGAGATTGTTAATGGGCAGCCTTGCGGGTGTATAGAGATAGAGGATACAGGAGCAGGGATCCCGGAAGATTTTAAGAATAAGATATTCGATTCTTTCCTAACAGGGCGCCCCGACGGTACCGGACTTGGATTGTCCATTGTTAAACGAATTCTTAGAAGTCACCGGGGAGATATAGAGGTTAAAGCGACTGGGGCACATGGCACCACAATGAAGCTATGGCTACCGCTATTTATAAGCTGAGCGTCCACGTTCTTCCGACGAAAACCTGTGATCGATCCGGGCTAATGAACCTGTGAAGGTTTTAGAAAGTAATCCCATGAACGGTGCTGGTCCTTATTGATTGCAACCGTTACAAACGGCCTCCATTTCGGTCGAACTGGTTTACAAATTAGATGCATGCCTGCCTCATGCGGTAAACGATCGGCCTTTCGTGAATTACAACTGATACAGGAAGCTACTACATTCTCCCAAGATGTCCGGCCCCCATGATGGCGAGGAATCACGTGATCAAGATTTAGCTCCACATCCTTGAAACGCTTACCGCAGTATTGGCACCGGAAGTCATCTCTTTCGAACACGGTCTTTCGGTGAAACTTTACTTCTTTAATCGGCAATCGATCGAAGAATTTAAGAATAATCACTTTTGGCAACCGGATCATGTAGCGAACGGTATGCAGGCATTCGATATCGTTATCTTCCAAAACGTCTGACGCATTCAACCATTGATCAAAGTCGTATAACTCGAAATGCTCTTTATTTTGATGAATAACTTCAGCTTGTCCTTGAACCAAAAGACTAAAGGCCCTTTTCACGCCAACCACATTTATGGCCTGCCAGAATCGATTAAGAACCAATACTTGCCTAGTCAATACTATGTCCATCCGAAACAATCTTTTAAATTGTAGCCAAAAACTAAGTCAAATTAATCTTTGTTAGGAATTGGGGAAAGGGAAGATTTGGATGATTTATTAAGGGAACAGAAGCTATTAGACCCTTTTCTAAGGACATCCCGTTATGAAAACACTAATCATTACATCATTAATTGGAACGCTTTTAATTGCCGGTTGCGCTACTACTCCTCAATCACGTGTGGACGAGAATCCGGGATTGTTTGACAGTTTCACTGCTGAACAAAAAGAAATCATCCTAAAAGGTGAGGTAGATTTAGGGTTTACGCCAGAAATGGTAATGATGGCTGCCGGTGTGCCCGATCGAAAGGCAAAAAAAAGATCCAAAAATGGCACCTCTGAAGTTTGGACCTATTATCAATACTCTCCACGGTCTATTCATGGATTCGGAAATTATGGTAGTTATTACTCTTTCAGTTCGCGTTACCACAGTTGGTATAGAAATGGTAATTGGGGAGACCACGTCGTAGTTTCCAGAGAGGGCGAAAGAGAAAAGAATCTAGTCGTTGAATTTCTCAAAGGAGAAATCATCTCCTTTGAGATGGTGCAGTAAATCACTCCAGTTGATTCCTGGGGTGAAACTGACCGTGCTGGTCTATGAGCCGTTTGTCCTCAACAGCAGTATAAATTTGGGTCGTCGAAATATCGGCATGTCCTAACATCTCCTGGATTGCCCGCAGATCAGCACCACCGCTCAAGAGGTGGGTGGCAAATGAATGGCGAAGTAAGTGAGGCTTAACAGGTTTTTCAATTCCGGCGACCACTGCATATCGTTTAATTAAAACCCAAAGCATTTTCCTACTAATGGCCGTGCCACGCTCGCTGAGGAAAATAGCGCTACCTGTAATGGGTTTTACGAAAAAGGATCTTCCAGAACCTAAATAGAACTTAATGGATTCAATCGCTTTGGAACCTACTGGAATCAGCCGTTCTTTGGAACCTTTTCCAAAGACCCGGAGGAAGCCATTTACCAAATCTAATTGATGAAGCTCCAAAGTGCCGAGCTCAGAGACCCGTAACCCACTGGAGTAAAACAACTCTAACATGGCCTTATCCCTCAAACCATAAGGCGTATTGATGTCTGGTGCATCAAGCAAACGATCAACTTCTTCAAGACTTAGAGTTAAGGGAATTCTTCGCACCATTTTAGGTCCTGAAAGCAATTCGCTAAAGTCATCACTCCGGATATTTTCTCGAACAAGAAAACGAGCCATAAGCCTAATACTGGTCAATTTGCGCGCAAGACTGGCAACCGCATAGTCATCACCACTCAGAGAACTGATCCACAGTGAAATATGGTCAGACTTTACAGCCTCCCAATTCGTCACCCCGAGAGATTTTAAAAAACCTGCACATTGCTCCAAGTCTCCAAAATAGCCTGCCACCGAATTCGAACTGAGGCCCTTTTCCAATTCAATATGGACAGCAAAGCCTTCAATCAATTCAGCCAAAAGGTCTGGAATTCGTGACGAGCAACGGTACATGTATTCGTAGAAACTAGGTTAACCCAGAAGGTTTAAAAATAAAAAAAGAGGCTCAATTGGCCTTCTTTTAACATCATCTATTAGAACTTACTTGATAAAGTCCGTATCCGAAAAGAATCGCTTAATTTCCGCTTCCGCTGCTTCTGGACTATCTGAAGCATGAACCACATTTATCATAACCGTTTCTCCAAAATCACCGCGGATAGTGCCAGCAGGAGCTTGGGTAGAGTCGGTCGGGCCAAGTAATTCACGTACTTTTTCGATAACGCATTCCCCTTGCAATATCATGGCAACCACTGGTTCTGAGGCCATAAAAGCTTCTATTTCTGGGAAAAAGGGGCGATCAGCGATATGCGCATAATGCTCGCGAAGAACCGAAGATTCCAGCTGCATCATTTTACAGCCAGCAACAGAAAAACCAGCACTCTCAAAGCGACTTAATACGCTTCCCATCAGGTTCTTCTTCATGCAGTCGGGCTTGAATATAATCAATGTCTTGTCCATGGCAATCGTGTGGTATGTTACCTCCCATACTCTAAGGGTTTTTAGGTAAGGCGGAACAGCATCTAAACTTAGTTGGGTTTTTCAAGCTTGAATCTATCAAAGCCCAAGCTGGGATTTGGCCTTCTGAATTTCCTTTGCCATCTGGGAACCAATCGTAGGTTGGAGAACCTTTTCAGCTTCCAAAATTGCAGACTTTGCCTCACCTGGACGCCCCATTTTCACTAAGTAATTCAGGAAAGGCACCACGAGATGGTCTACCACCTGAATACCGCCTTGTGCGCCAACTTGATGTAGAATCTTTCGAAAAACATACATTTGTGCGGCTCGTGAGTCTTCGCGCATAGATTGCTCCAGAACCGCCACAGCGTTGTCGATAGCAAGGTCAGAACGCGTATTCTTGTTTTTAAAGGTTATTCGGCTCCTTTCCAAACGCGCGGAATTTTCACGACCCGTCTCACCAAGATAATCGGCATACTCAGAAATAAAGCGTGCCTCCAAATCAGAATACGTTCTAAGGGAGGATAATGCGGATCTGTAACTTGAATCAATACGAGATCTAGGCATTTCGAGGCTTTCCCGAAGATCGATAAGAATACTCCAAGCCTCCGCATTCCGACGATCAATCGCTACAGCATTCCCGGCTGCTTTTTCAGCCAGCTCATTTTCCCGACGACTCGAATACAACCGAGCCCAATAGTAATGAATCTGGGAAGAAAAGTACGTAGCACTCTTATGGTAACCTGTTCCTATAAAGGCGACTTCGTGGTCCGAAATGAAATTCCACGTTTGCGGATTGAAGGCATGGCCGATGACAAAACGTTGATCCGCATACCTTCCGGCATCCATTTCCCATTTACCGCGAGAATTCAAGTAACCGAACCAGGCATGCCGACCATCCAATCCAGATCCGAGAAATTCGATAGTTGGCAACCCCTGCACTTTGCCGACTTGGCTGGCGAAGTAAGCTTGGTCTACGCATATCCCACCAACTTGCATGATAGCCGGGAGAGAGTAATCGTCATAAATCCAATTGTATTGAGCGGCTCGTGATCGACCTTGGTCGTACTTAACCAATGCATACACCTGATTATATTCAGTTGGATGGATAGTTATATTCTTCCTGACCCAATCGACCTCGGTGTCCGTCACAATGAGATCTACAAGGAATATTGCTTCAGAAAGAGGGATTCGTTTTATTGATGAGTGGAACCATTTTAAATTTCTTGCATTGGTAAAATAAGCAAACGTCTCGGCCGGAGATCTAAGTTGGCGAGGAAGTACATTTTGCCCAACTTGAGGATGCGGCCAAATAGGCGGAGGGGGGATGTCGTGCACAAATGCGATTGCAAATGCTAATTGAGGGTACTGATTAAATAGATAATGGTTGTTTGAATACAAACTATCGAGGATGGAGAAGGACTCTGTCAAAAGATCCGAAGGATCTCGCTGATTATAAGTAGCTCTTAAAAGATCACCTTTTGAAAAAAAGTATTTAAAGAAGTTATCACTCAAACGATCCCCAACAGTACCATCAAGGAACGGAATATTCTTCGGCATATTAGCATGAAGCCGTTTGGCTTGCCCCATTTTTTCAACCCACTCGGTGACATAGTCAGATTCCTTCTCATACAAAATGTCGACCCATAGAAACGTATAAAGTAAACGTTCGGCAACTGGAAGGCGCCTCTCATAGGCGTCTTTTGCATCTATGAATAATGAGGTCCTCAAGGAGGACCAACCATGATTTTTTCGATGATCCAAAAGTCGCTGCGGAAATACAGATGCGTTCGCTATTCCAATCCATGGGTGCTCATCTTTCGCTTGAGCGTTGGTGCAACCCAAGAGAACTAAAGATGCCCATAATAAAAGGCATTTAATACTGTTTCCACGCATACCAAATAAACGCCTAAGCGAACAAGCAAGTTGCACAAAAAGAAAGGGTTCCTTTCGGAACCCTTTCTTTTTAAAAAGTCATTTATACAACTAATTGGAAGTTACTTCCGACGAGGATTGTTTCTGATCAAACTTGATCACCCCGTCCTCCATAACGACTTCAATAGGATCTCCCTTTTTGACGTCGCCACGTAGGATCGCTTCGGCAAGTGGATCTTCAATGTGACGTTCGACTGCCCGACGAAGGGGACGTGCGCCATATTTCTCATCATAACCTTCTTCGATCAGGTAATCTTTGGCTTCTCTGGAGACAGTCATAAAGATATCGTGAGTCTCCAATCTTTTGATTACTCCCTCTAACTCGATGTCTACAATTTGGGCAAGGTCTACTTTGGTAAGCGAACGGAACACAACAAGCTCGTTTACGCGGTTCAGGAACTCAGGCTTAAAGATGCGTTTGGATTCTTCCAAAATCTTTTCCTTAATCCTTTCGAAATCACTCGTGTTGCCAGTCATCTTACCAAATCCAAGTGAGGTCTCTTTTCGTATCAATTGAGCCCCTACATTAGTGGTCATGATGATAACCGTGTTTCGGAAATCCACTACACGCCCAAGACTATCTGTTAAACGACCATCCTCCAAAACTTGAAGTAAAAGTTGAACGACATCTGGATGAGCCTTTTCTATTTCGTCAAAAAGAACTACTGCATAAGGCTTACGACGAACGGCTTCTGAAAGTTGTCCACCATCCTCGTGTCCTACATAACCGGGAGGAGAACCGATCAAACGCGATACGGTAAACTTCTCCATGTATTCCGACATGTCTATTTGAATGATGGCATCCTTTTCGCCAAACATGTGTTCAGCCAGGGTCTTGGCCAGGTGAGTTTTCCCAACCCCGGTTGGACCTAAGAACATGAAAGAACCAATTGGACGCCGCGGATCTTTTAAATCTGCACGGGAACGTCGTAGCGCCCTGGCGATTACTTCCGTAGCCGGATTCTGACCCACAACAACTTTTTGGAGATCTTTTTCGAGGTCCAACAAACGCTGTGTTTCCTTTTGCTCCATCCGAGTTAATGGAATACCTGTCCACGCAGACACGATTTGTAACATGTCATCTCCGTTTACGGTGATTTCCATTTCCTTTCGGCTCTGCTTCCATTCCTCCATCAGCTGCTCGCGCTTTAGGCGCAATTGCTTCTCTTGGTCACGAAACTTGGCCGCTTCTTCAAAGTGTTGTTTGCTAATGGCGTCTTCCTTCTGACCGCAAACCTCATCAATTTCATTTTGGAGGTCATCGAGCTCAGGAGGACGATTCAAACTAGCGATGCGTGCACGGGATCCCGCTTCATCCAACACATCAATTGCCTTATCAGGTAAGAAACGATTTGTAATGTAGCGATCCGAGAGTTTAACAGCTAACTCCAGCGCTTCATCCGTATAGGTAACGTGGTGATGCTCTTCGTATTTGGATCGAATGCCATGCAGGATCTTAATCGCATCCTCCAAGGAGGGCGCCTCGACCTTCACACTTTGGAAACGTCTATCCAGTGCGCTGTCTTTTTCGATAAACTTTCGATACTCAGACAAGGTTGTCGCTCCGATACACTGCATTTCGCCACGGGAAAGCGCGGGTTTAAATATATTGGATGCATCCATTGCACCTTCAGCAGCCCCAGCTCCCACAATCGTATGAAGCTCATCAATAAAGAGAATAACGTTTTTAGTCCTCTTTATCTCATCCATTACAGCTTTGATACGCTCTTCAAATTGACCACGGTATTTTGTGCCCGCAACCATGAGAGCCAGATCCAAAGTAACCACCCGCTTGTCGGCGAGGATTTCTGGAACGATTCCGTTTATCACTTCCTGAGCGAGACCTTCAACAATCGCAGTTTTTCCCACTCCGGCTTCTCCGATGAGTACGGGATTGTTCTTAGTCCGCCGGCAAAGAATTTGAACCACACGTTGGATCTCCTTCTTTCGACCGATAACCGGATCCAGTTCTCCCTTACGAGCAAGCTCAGTTAGATCACGACCAAAGGCTTTTAAAGCCGGTGTTTTGATTTCTTTCTTATCGTCACCGCCTTGTGACCTTGGCGCTGATTCAGGCTCTTCCAAGTCACCCCCAGCATAGTTGGGGTCGAGCTCACTTAAAATTTCATTACGTGTGCGCTCGATATCGACATCTAAAGATTTGAGGACCTGCGCAGCGACACCCTCACCTTCACGAAGCAGCCCCAAAAGGATATGTTCAGTGCCGACATAACTATGGTTCAGGTTCTTCGCCTCTTTGCTAGCAAGCGCTAATACTTTCTTAACACGAGGTGTGAATGGAATGTTGCCGGATGGTTTGGCTTCTTGGCCCATTCCCACCTGTTTTTCAACTGCGCTTCTTACAGTGACGAGATCAAGCCCCATCTTCTGTAGCACATTCACGGCAACACCCTGGCCTAAGTTGATCAACCCAAGAAGCAAATGCTCGGTGCCAACGTAGTTGTGGTGAAAACGATCCGCTTCTTTCCGGGCCAACGCTAAAACTTGTTGGGCGCGCGGCGTGAAATTATTCATCGGTTCCATAGGTAAATTTGGACAGAATTAAATTGTGGGATTACTGGGTAATATGATCAAAGGAAAGCTCGGGAAGTTTGGTAAATGCCTCCCGCATGTAGGTAGCTCTTAGCACATCTCTTTGGTTTGGTTCAATTTCTTTATTTACTTTGAATTGTATGTGCCCAGGCTGACACTCTATAAATAATCGGTCCACTAAAAGGCGGCTTTGTTCCTCGATAGATCCAATGTCGATAGCGAGACGTATTAGCGATAGGCGATTCATTGCTTCAGAAGAGCTTAATAAGTGCCCGTTTTTCAAAACGCCATAGGCCCGGCCAATTTTGTCAAAAACCTTACAATGGTCATCCTCAAGAATCTTTTCCCGAGCATCTTCTTCTCGTTCGATGATAGTGGTCATAACGCTGTTCAAGCGCTTCAAGATTTCAGTCTCGGTTTCGCCAAGAGTTTGTTGATTCGAAATCTGAAAAAAGCTACCGCTTGCATCAGAGCCCTCCCCAAATATTCCCCTCACAGCAATGCCAAGTTGATTGACGGCGCGAACCACTTTTTCCATCTGCCCAGAAATGACCAACCCAGGTAAGTGTAGCATGGCCGAAGCCCGCAAACCCGTGCCAACATTGGTAGGACAAGCAGTAAGATATCCCAACTGCTTCGAATAAGCGTAATCAAGTGACTCCTCCAGAAGCGTATCAATACTGGTTATAAAATTCCAACTACGTTTAAAATTCAGCCCATTTTTAAGGACTTGGATTCTCAAATGATCTTCCTCATTGATCATTATCGAGCATGCCTGATTTTGAGATATAATCACCCCGGCCCCCTCGGGTTCATTACTCAACTCGCGGCTAATGAGATGCCTTTCAAAAAGAATCTGCCGTTCCAGCTCCGAAAGTTCATCTATCCGCAATGCGGTCGGATTTTTTATTTTCGGGATACGAGCGGCAACTTCAAGGCATCTACCAAGGATTTCCTCTTTTTGTGTCTTTTTGGCCCACCCAGGGAATGGAAACTGAGCCAAGTTTCTCGCCAATCGGATACGAGTACTCATAACAATTGGGCACTTTGTGGAGGATCCGTGAGTTAATTCTCCCCGTTTTTTTAGCAAAGATCTAATGGACATGAGAGCCCTCGCTTTCTTGATTCAACTGTAATAGTTGATCACGTAACCTCGCAGCGTCTTCGTATCTTTCTTCTTCAACTGCCAGTTTCAGCTGTGCATTAATTTCAGTCAACTCGGACTGCGATTCAAGTCGAGCAAGTGAGTTGAGAGGGACTTTCCCTATATGATTAATACCCTTGTGCATGTGTGTAAGCATTGGGGCAATCATCGGCACAAGGTTTTCGTAACAGCTTGGACATCCGAGCCTTCCAAGTTTCTTGTAGTCTTCGGGAGTGAACCCACACTCCTGACAAACTAGATCGCTGGTTGCAGGATCCAATTCATCCCCATCTATCCCGCCCGAAAGTAAATCGGCCAAGGAAAATCCATTAGGGTCGGTCACCCCTTTTTCCTTCGCACAGGTCTCACAAAGATCGATTTTGTGAATTTTCCCATTCACAATTTGAGTGAGATGCACGGTAGCTAATTTGCTACAAATATCGCAATTAATGGATTCGGCCATGGGTTAAAACAAGTGGATTAGATTAGAATGACGCAATTATTCAGACCTGCAACTCCAAGCACGAACTATACCCTGCTTAGTTCGGTTCAATTGCTTGGTGAACAGATTCAATAGTTAGAAGGTTTCGAGACATGATAATTCCAAAATCTCCAAGTCTTAATTCTGAGGAATATTTTTACAGGAAAGTGCCTTCTTTAGCAACCCTCGAACGGAAATTGGTCAGAAACTGTCCCGTTACCTTTCCAGGCTTCCCGTCACCAATCATCCGGCCATCTACCTCAACTACAGGAATTACCTCTGCAGCCGTACCAGTGAGAAAACATTCCTCAGCTATCCAGATATCATAGCGCGTCATGTTTTCTTGAATTACCGGAATGCCAAGGTCTTCGGCAATTTCAAGAACAACCTCGCGTGTTACACCCCTTAAGGCGCCTGCGTGAAATGGCGGAGTCATAATTTTTCCTTTGTGAAAAATAAATACATTATCTCCCGTACATTCTGCAACGTAACCCTGGTCATTTAACATCAATGCTTCGATGTAACCAAGGCGATCGGCTTCCATCTTTGCCAAAATGTTGTTCAGGTAGTTCATGGACTTTACCGCTGGACTAAGAGCAGCGGGATTTACCCTGCGGGTCGGAACGGTGATTATTTCCAATCCTTTTTCATAATATTCTGCAGGGTAAAGACTCAGATGATCCGCGATAATAATAATACTCGGCGAAACGCAAGTTTTAGGAGACAAGCCGAGGGATCCCTTCCCTCTTGTAACAACCAGGCGTATATATCCGTCCTTCAAATTATTAATCCGACAGGTTTCGCAGATGGCATCAGAAATTTCCTGGCGAGACCATGGCATTTCCAACAATATAGCCTTTGCGGAATACTCCAATCGCTCGAGGTGTTCTTCTAGCTTAAAGACGCATCCATCATAGAGCCGAATTCCTTCGAATATCCCATCACCATATAAAAGCCCATGGTCGAAAACTGAGATTTTCGCGTCCTCCGATTCAACAAACTGCCCGTCTAAATATACCTTCATAATTATAGTACGACATCCAACACAGCTGGGGCTTTCAAGCGCAAGAATTAATTCCTTTGTCTCCTATTCTAAAAAAAACCGGATTCATCGAAGAACCCGGCTTAAAATAAAATAGATGGTTTATCTAATAACGATAATGATCCGGTTTGAAAGGACCTGCCACAGGCAATCCTAAATAGTCTGCCTGGGTTGCCGTAAGTTTGGACAGTTTTATGCCCAACTTATCCAAGTGGAGCCTGGCCACTTTTTCGTCCAAGGCCTTCGGCAAGACATAAACTTTGTTCTCGTACTTGTCGGGGCTCTGGAAAAGTTCGATTTGAGCTAACACCTGGTTGGTAAAACTCGCGCTCATAACAAAACTCGGATGTCCGGTAGCACAACCTAAGTTTAGAAGACGACCTTCAGCCAAAATGATGATACGCTTACCATCGGGGTAAGTGACCTGATCTACTTGAGGCTTAATGTTCAAAACCTCGATGGAAGGATCGCTCAAAACGGAAGCAACGTCGATTTCCAAGTCGAAGTGACCGATGTTTCCAACAATTGCCATGTCTTTCATCGCATCCAAATGCTCACGACGAATAATATCACGACATCCGGTTGTTGTAACAAAAATATCACCTTGAGGAGCGGCTTCCTCCATAGTGATTACCTGGAACCCTTCCATGGATGCTTGCAGCGCACAAATGGGATCGATCTCAGTTACAATAACGCGCGCACCCTGTCCGGTCATGGCTTGCGCGCAGCCTTTACCAACATCACCGTAACCGGCGATTACAGCGACTTTACCTGCTATCATAACATCAGTAGCGCGCTTTATCCCGTCGAGAAGACTTTCACGACAGCCGTAGACATTATCAAATTTTGATTTGGTGCAGGAATCGTTTACATTGAGGGCCGGGCAGCCCAATTCACCACGCTGTTCCATCTGATAGAGACGGTGAACACCAGTGGTTGTCTCCTCAGAAAGGCCGCAGATATTTTTCAGCAACTCTGGGAAATCGTTGTGAATTATGGCGGTCAGATCTCCACCATCATCGAGAAGAATGTTCGGTCCCGATCCATCAGGCCAACGCAATGTTTGGCGAATACACCATTCATATTCCTCTTCGGTTTCGCCTTTCCAGGCAAAAATAGGAACTCCGACTGCGGCAACCGCTGCAGCTGCAGGATCTTCTGTAGAAAATATGTTACAGGACGACCATCGCACAGAAGCTCCTAGAACTATCAATGTTTCGATCAACACCGCGGTTTGAGTTGTCATGTGTAAACAACCGCAAATGCGAGCGCCACTCAACGGTTTGTCCTGACCAAATTCCTCGCGCAAAGCCATAAGACCAGGCATCTCAGGCTCGGCCATATCAATTACTTTTCGCCCAAGCTCAGCCAGGGAAATGTCTTTAACCTTATAATCAGGTTGTACTTCAGTTTGTGTATTCATAATTTAAATTATGCTAAGTTAGATTCTAGTTCATCCACCTTGTTTATTTGTTCCCAAGGTAGCTCAGCCTTCCCAAAGTGACCGTAATGAGTGGTCGTCCGGTATAAAGGATGCAAAAGGTCAAGTTGTGAAACAATCTCTGCAGGTTTGAAGCTGAAGGTCTTTTTAACCGTCTCAATTAAGGCTTCGTCCGAGACTCTTCCAGTATCGAAGGTCTCGAGTGTCAAGCTTACAGGAAGCGGGTGACCTATGGCATAAGCAACTTGGAGTTCCACACAAGTTGCTAACTCAGCAGCTACAATATTCTTGGCGACCCAGCGCATCATATAGGCGGCTGATCTATCTACTTTGGAAGGATCTTTTCCAGAAAATGCTCCTCCTCCGTGACGTCCCCAACCTCCGTAGGTATCTACAATAATTTTACGACCAGTAAGACCCGCATCTCCTTGTGGACCTCCTTCAACAAATCGGCCGGTCGGATTAATTAAGTACTGAGTCTCCGAAGTTAGAAATTCATCGGGCAGCACAGGTTTGACAACCTTCTCAACAATAAAGTCATGGATGAATGCATGATCGACATCCGCAGTATGTTGGGTGGAAACAACCACTGCGGTGATACTGCTCAACTTGCCATCCTTGTAGGAAACCGATACTTGAGACTTACAATCCGGACGTAACCAGCTGCCTTCTGGTGTACGGCGAACTTCCGCGAGTTTCCGATTAACGCGATGAGAATACATAATGGCCGCAGGCATAAGCTCGTCTGTCTCATCACAGGCATAACCAAACATGATACCTTGATCCCCTGCTCCTTGCTCTGCCGTTTCTTTTCCTTCAGCAGCAGCGGCATCTACGCCCTGGGCAATATCGGGAGATTGGCTCGTTAATGCATTTGTAATAAATACTTTATCGGCATGAAAAATATCATCGTCGTTTACATACCCGATGTCGGTGATCGCCTGGCGAACAACTTTTTCATAGTCGAATTTGGCTTGAGTGGTTATCTCGCCAGCAAGAAAAACTAAATTGCTCTTAACGAGAGTTTCGCAAGCAACACGGCTTGAGGGATCTTGCGCGAAGCAGGCGTCCAAAACGCTGTCCGAAATATAATCAGCTACTTTATCCGGATGTCCTTCACCAACCGATTCTGACGAAAAAATAAAATCATTGCTCATAAGGTCAGATGGTAGGAGCGATCCGAAGAAATTATCAAGTTAAATATCATCATATCATGATACAATGATATGTATTTAGCCTTTTTCTCAAAACCCTAACCCTAAACTATACCGAAACGCTAGGATCCTCGGGGAAAATCTGCACCTAAAAACTCCCAATCAATAGCTCCCTTAAAAAGATCATCTCCTTGGGCAAATGGTCGAACAATTGCAAGAATAGCTCCTCATGACTGAGCGTCTGCAATTTCATTTTATCACGATCAATCGACATAAGCTCGACCCATTGTTCTTCAGAAAAATCTAGGCCTTCCCAATTGAGGTCCTCGTAATGTGGCATCCAGCCAAGTGGAGACTCAAAAGCTTGTGCACTACCAGTAGCTCGCTCCACAACCCAAGCGAGAACACGCATATTCTCTCCAAAGCCGGGCCATAACCACTCCCCGTCGGCACCTTTGCGAAACCAGTTCACATGAAAGATCCTCGGGGGCTCCTTAAGCTTTTTTCCCATAATGAGCCAATGACGAAAGTAGTCGCCCATATTGTATCCAATGAAAGGAAGCATAGCCATGGGATCTCGTCGCAACTTGCCTACCGTCCCTTCGGCTGCTGCCGTTAGTTCCGAGCCCATCGTGGCCCCAAGATAAACCCCATGCGTCCAATTGAAGCTTTGAAACACCAAAGGCACGTCGTTCATTCTACGGCCTCCAAAAATAAAGGCAGAAATTTTAACACCTTCAGGATCTTCCCAAGCAGGATCAATAGTCGGACAAAGGTGAGCTGGAGCGGTAAATCGTGCATTAGGATGTGCCGCCGGAGTTTCACTGGAGCTCGTCCAATCGTTGCCTCGCCAGTCAATCAGGTGCCCTGGAGCATCTTGGGTCATTCCTTCCCACCATACATCTCCGTCGTCAGTTAATGCACAATTGGTAAATATTGAGTCCTGCCGGCAAGAAGCCAGGGCATTGCGGTTGGTATCGTCGGAAGTACCAGGTGCGACTCCAAAGAATCCTGCCTCCGGGTTGATAGCATGTAAGTGACCGTCGTCTCCCGGTTTTATCCACGCAATGTCATCACCAACGGTGGTCACTTCGTAGCCTTTCATTTCCTTCGGTGGCTCCAACATAGCAAAATTAGTTTTGCCACAAGCGCTGGGAAAAGCTGCTGCAACATAACTCTTGTTTCCAGCGGGATCTTTGACGCCCAGAATTAGCATATGCTCAGCCAACCACCCATTTTCACGAGCCATCACCGAGGCAATTCGAAGCGCAAAACACTTTTTTCCTAACAATGCATTACCTCCGTATCCACTACCGATGGACCAAATCAGACGGTCCTTCGGAAAATGCGCGATATAGGTGTTTTCTGGATCGCACGGCCAAGGAACATCATCCTCCGGTTTCAAAATGGGCTTCCTAACCGAATGAACACAACGAACAAAATGTCCGGTATCACCCAATACGTCCAACACCTTGGTCCCCATTCGGGTCATAATCCGCATGTTGCAAACTACGTAGGGTAAATCAGAAATATCCACTCCAATTTTCGAAAGAGGCGAACCAATCGGCCCCATACTGAAGGGAATGATGTACATAGTCCTACCCACCATACATCCCTCAAACAATTTTTTCAGTTTAAGCTACATGGTTCTAGGTGCTTCCCAGTTATTGGTAGGCCCGGCTT
>Ga0115002_10002693_pt1 | contig 22886 bp, 18 predicted proteins | sample ArcticOcean_MG_C_8_FD_89576 | JGI IMG/M metagenome (GOLD analysis project Ga0115002, IMG submission 89576) | Marine microbial communities from western Arctic Ocean - ArcticOcean_MG_CB11_86 | ecosystem: Environmental > Aquatic > Marine > Oceanic | place: Arctic Ocean: Canada Basin | collected... | reverse complement strand
GTCGTAGATCGGTGAGGCTGCCGACATGTGAGATCAGATCGTTCTCAAATATCTCGATGCCTGTAAACCCTGCGGCAGCGATGGCTTCAATTTTGTTGCTGAGCGTGCCGGAGATAGAGACGGTGGCAATCGAATAGCGCATGGCGTTGTTCCAGAGAAAATGTGTCTCCAGAAACTATGCGACAATTATGAAGAAAAATAGTCGAGAGTTGCTGCGGCATCATTCAGTTTAGGGGCAGGCGGGCCATATATTCGATTGTAGCTAGCGAGCATCTATCAAGAGGTCAAGGCGATCATGGTCGACCTTGACTCGAATAGCCGCTTTTATATCTCGAATGGCCGAAAAGGTATGCCAGGGACGATTTTCTAAATCAACCATCATGCAGGCATAATCCCATTCGACCGGACTGCAACACACATCTTCCCAGTCAATCCACAGAAAGGAAGAATTACTGCTTCCGCCGGTGAAAAACGTATTACTGAAATGCGCATCGCCATGGATTGGGACGGGTGGGGCCGTATTAATATGAACGATGCCCCAGCGGCGGAGATCGCGGCCAATCAAAGTCCGCTATTCCCGGATATCGACAAGGCGGTTCTCGCCAGTTGTATAGGGACCTATCAGAAACTCGGCTGCTGGACGCGGCATGTCGAGATTACGCCACAGGCGCTCGACGTGGTGATGGACGTATTCGAGCATTTCGGCACGCTCAAAGGGCGCTACCGACACGATCAGGTCTGTGTCGCACCGCCGGAGTAATGCGCTAACACCAACCTTTACCGCTTGAAATCGATCACGTCGAAGCCGCGTGCTTTGTCGGTGATATAGAGCAAGCCGCGATGGTCGCGTTCGACATCATTGGTCTGTGGCGCGTTATAGCTTTCGCCGGGTTCCGGGATGAAATAGCCGACTTCTTCCGGCGCGCTCGGGTTGGCGATATCGAGAATACGTAAGCCCGCAGCAAACCAGGTGACATAGGTCAGCGTATCGTCGAACTTCTCGCGGAACTGATGCGCGCCAAATCGTACGTCATTGCCGGTATAGGGCATGCCTTCCTCTGGTACATGATGGGTGTAGAGCAGCTCCATCTTGGTGGGGTCGGTCACATCAAACACATAAAGCGGCGCATGTGGTTTCCCAGCGGGTTCTTTACGACCGGTGCGTTCCTCATCAATGCCTAGCGCGATGTCGCGCCCATCGATCTGGAACGGGAAGCGCAGCAAGGTGTGGCTTGGCTCGGTTTCTGTCGGATGCGGATTGTAAGTGCTGAGGGTCTTAGGGTTCTTGATGTCGCTGACATCGATGATCGCAAAACCTGACATCCACAGCCCGGCATAGAGCGTATCTTCATGGCGCAATGCATGATGCAGCCGGTGTTCCCGTTTCAGCGGGCCGGGCTCTTCACCGCCCGCTGTGTGTTGCCCCGGTATCCACCAGCGTGAGACCTCTTCCAGCTTCTCGGGGTTGGACCAGTCATAGGTCACCAGAATATGGCCAAGAAAGCCCTCCATCTCGGTCGACAAATAGAGATATTTCTCATCCATATCGAACCGATGAACGCCGCGCCCGCCGGTCTTGTGATAGTTGATCAGTTTGGGGTTGGTCTTGTCCTTGATGTCCCAGATACGCACACCGTGATCGTCAAAGTCGGCGGTCATGCGGACCCCGGCACGTGGCCGCTGTTCGGTATTTGTGACCATAAAGTCGCCAATCACCCGAACTTTATGCGAATGCGCCTGTGGATTTTCGAGCTTGTTGGTCCACAGCACCTTGGGATTACGCGGATCGGCAATGTCTAGGATCGAGGTGCCTTCCGGCCCATACATATAGCCGACATAGGCGTAATTGCCGTCAATCGTCACCTGGCCGCCACCCGGCAGATCGAGCTTCGACAGTGGGGTAATGTTATCGGATTGATAGGTGGTACCCGAATCCTGCTTCATCATCGTCGCCATCGTCTGTCTCCCTGTGCTTATGTGCTGTTAGCCGACGTGACTCTATCTGTTTCGGATAAGCAAGGGGAGGGGTTCCCCCAGCTTGCATATTCACCCGCCCCATGGTTCGCTCGGGGCAATCGCGGGGGAAAGCTGTATGTCTGAACCAAACAAAGTCGATGCCGTTATTGTCGGAGCCGGTTTTTCCGGGCTTTATCTGCTCCATCTGCTACGTAAAAACGGCTTTTCGACGCGGGTGTTTGAGCGCGGCGATGACGTCGGCGGCACCTGGTACTGGAACCGCTATCCTGGGGCGCGCTGTGATGTCGAGAGCATGCAGTATTCCTACTCGTTCGATGAGGATTTGCAGCAGGAATGGCGCTGGCCGGAGAAATACTCATCGCAGCTGGAGATCCTCGCTTATCTACAGCATGTCACCGAGCGCTTTGATCTCCGCAAGGACATCACGTTAGAGACCGCCGTCACCGCCGCGCATTATGATGAGGCCGCAAAACGCTGGGACATCGAGACCAATACCAGCGAGCAAATCTCGGCGCAGTTCTTCGTCATGGCGACCGGCTGTATCTCGACCGCCAACATGCCGAATATCCCTAATATTGATGGTTTCACAGGAAACATTTTTCACACCGGCAACTGGCCACATGAGAAGATCGATTTCACCGGCCAGCGTGTCGCAGTTATCGGCACCGGCTCGTCCGCCATACAATCGATCCCGGTGATCGCGGCAGAAGCCGAGCACCTCACCGTGTTTCAGCGCACGCCGCACTGGACGGTCCCGGCGCGCAACGTGCCAATGACTGATGACTATGAGCGCAACTGGAAGGATGCTTACGCCGAGAAGCGCGCCAATATGCGGGGCTCGATGAGTGGCAGCCTGCGCGCGGTGGCGCCAATTGATGTCTCCGCCCTTGATGTGTCGGATGAAGAGCGCGAGGAAGCTTATCGTGAGCGCTGGGCGGCGGGTGGCATGTCCCTGCTGCGATCCTATAATGATCTGCTGACCAGCAATGACGCCAATGAAACGGCGGCAAGCTGGGTGCGGCAGCGCATCAAAGCTACGGTCAACGACCCGGCGAAAGCCGAGCTCCTCGCCCCCAAAACCTATCCGCTCGGCACCAAACGACTATGCCTCGATACCGATTATTACGAGACCTATAATCGCGATAATGTCGATCTCGTCGATATCGCCAGCGCGCCGATTGACCAGCTGACCGCGACCGGGCTGGAAACCGGCGGGCGCAGCTATGACTTCGACAGCATTGTCCTCGCCACCGGGTTTGATGCGATGACCGGCACGCTGCTGCGGGTCGATATACAGGGCAGGGACGCGCTCACGCTGAAGGAGAAATGGCAGGCCGGGCCGCGCACTTACATGGGGCTGATGACCGAAGGCTTCCCCAATTTGTTCACTATCACCGGGCCGGGCAGCCCATCTGTCAAAAGCAATATGCTGACCTCGATTGAACAGCATGCCGAATGGGTCACCGACGCGCTCATCTGGCTGCGTGATGAAAATATCGCCAGCATGGAGGCCGAGAGCGCCGCAGAGAATTCCTGGACTGATCATGTGCAGGACGTCGCCAACCAGACGCTCTTCCCTAAGGCCAATAGTTGGTACATGGGCGCCAACATTCCCGGCAAACCACGCCTATTCATGCCCTATCTCGGCGGCGTCGGCGCCTATCGCCAGAAATGCGACGAGATCGCGGCGGCAGGGTATGAGGGGTTTAGGTTGGAAAGCTCAGAGGCGGACGCGGCGGCGGCGGAGTGAAGAGTTCCCCAATTTGCCTATTCCGCTTCTTTTCAGTAGTAAGAACGCTATAGTTTGGCCGTTAAAATGCGCGGCATATCAACCACAACAAGAGGGTGAGGCAGATGTATAGAGGCATTCTGATCCCGGTTATCACACCGTTTCACGAAGACAGCTCGGTCGATGAGGACACTTTGCGCCAGCTGGTTGATTTTTACTTTCGTGCCAAGGTGCATGGGTTGTTCGCGTTGGGGTCTTCGGGGCAGGGGCCAGCCTTGTCGGCGGATGAACGTAAAGCGGTGGCCGAGATCGTGATCGATCAGGCGGCGGGGCGTACGCCGGTGATTATCCATGTTGGCTGTGCCGATACCCCGACGACGGTTGAGCTGGCCAAACACGCCAATGACATCGGCGCCGCGGCGATTGGCGTGATCCCGCCATATTACTATTGCGATGCGCCCCAATCGGCGGTTCTAGAGCATTATCGCAAGGTGGCCGAGGCTTGCCCGCTGCCGATCTATATTTATGAGAACCCGAAATATTGCGGCATTTCGATCTCGCCGGATTTTGGCGTGACGCTCAAGAAAGAAGTTCCGAGCATCAAGGGTATCAAGGTCTCCTATGGTGATGGCGCGATGGAGGATTATGTCAAATATTTCCCTGATGACGTGTCGGTGTTTACCGGCAATGCCGATCTGTTCGGGCTGGTGCCATTTGGTGTCTCCGGGATGATCAATCCACCGACCAGCTCGGTGCCGGAATTGACGGTGGCGTTGTTTGAGGCGCTGGATGCCAAAGATTATGCGGCGGCGGCGGAGGCCCAGGCCAAGGTCACGCAGGTCACCCAGATGTTTATTTCGACCCAGAAGAAATACGGCCGGGGCACGATTGCCGAGACCTTCCGGCTGCGCGGTCTGCCGGTTAAACGCTTCCCGCGCTGGGAAACGGCACCCTTGCCGGAAAAGGCTATTGAAGGCATGCGTGCGGTTTATCGTGAAGTAGGCGTTCTGGATTAAGTCGTTTTAGATTAGGCTGGCCGTAATATGACGATAACCAATGCAGATATTCCCCGTGTCGGGCCTGAAACGCCAGGTGGTCAGTGGCTACGGCGCTACTGGATGCCGGTGGGGCTGACGTCTGAGCTGTATGACATCCCGCAGGCCGTCACGATCATGGATGAGGCGCTGGTGCTATTCCGTGATGGCGAAGGCCGTATAGGGCTGCTTGGCCAGCATTGCGCGCATCGCGGGGCGTCGCTGGAATATGCCGATATCGAGAATGCGGGCATTCGCTGCCCCTATCATGGCTGGCTATATGACGTGGATGGCAAATGCCTCGAACAGCCATCTGAAGCCGGTGGCAAGGAGTTCTGTGCCAAAGTACGGCAGGTTTCCTACCCGGTGCTTGAACTGGGTGGGTTGATCTTTGCCTATATGGGGCCGAATGCGGAGAACCCGCCGCCATTGCCGAATTATTCACCGCTGATTGATCATGGCGGCATTCGGCAGATCGAGCCGGTGCGGCATTTCGATTACAACTGGTTCAATTTCTATGAGAACAGCGCCGATCCGGTGCATGTGTGGATTCTGCATGGTGCGAGCGCCTATGGCAACCAGACCTGGGGTGACCGGTTCTTTAGTGCCGATGATCCGCCGGATTTTGAGCCGGTTGAAACGCCCTATGGCATGAAGATCGTGATGTCGAAACCGGCTGCTGATAAAGACGGGCTGGTGGTCGATGAAATGAGCCTCGGGTTTCCGAGCATTCTGCAGGTCGGGGACACTGAATTCGTCCATGGCAAAGAAGATCCGCAGAAGCTGATGAACAAGGGCTCGGATATTGAGCATTTCATGTTCATGACGCCCAAGGATGACAACAGCTTCTCGATGTTCACGGTGGATTACTACACCGGGCCGGATGAGAAGTTCTTTGAGCATCTCAAGGAAATGCGTAAGCGCGAAGAGCCCAAGGATGACCGCAAACCCTATGACAAGCGCCCGTTGATGCCGTTTCGCGGTAATGTCCGGGCCGAGGATATCGTCACCCAGGGTACGCAGAAGCTGGTTGGCGAACGGCAGGAACATCTCGGCACCTCGGATCGCGGGGTGATTATGCTGCGCAAGATGGTGCGCGAGGCGATTGCCGATGTTGCCGAGGGCAAGGACCCCAAGGCGCTGCATCTTGAAGAGAATGCCGAAGGGCTGGTTAAGCTCGACTCCTTTGTTGGTGTGCGGGCTGAGTAAACTGGCTCAGTAAATGGGTGGAACAGGGGCGGGGTTAGAGACATCGCGTGGCTAAATCAAAAATCGTGGTGACCGGTGGCAGTGGCAATCTTGGCCGCTGTACCGTGCAGACATTACTCGACGCTGGCTATGAGGTGCTGAACCTTGATGTCGTGCCGCCACGCGAGCGCATCTGCGAAAGCTGGGTCGCAGACCTCAGCCAGACTGGTGATCTCTATGAGGCCTGTAAGGGTGCCGATACGGTGATCCATCTCGCGGCGCATCAGGCACCGTTTATGGCGGCCGATGCCGAGGTGTTCCGCAACAATATGGCGACGACCTATAACGTGTTTAAGGTGGCATCTGATATGGGTGTGCGGCGGGTCGTGCATGCCTCCAGCGTTGCGGCATACGGCTTTACTTATGCACCGGAAATGTGGAACCCTAAATATCTACCATTAGATGAAGAACATCCTCTAAACCCTAAAGATCCTTATTCTTTTTCAAAAGTATTCGGTGAACAAATCGCGGATTCATACGTGGGCATGTTTGACATATCCGTGGTCAGCCTGCGCCTCGCCGGGGTCAATTTTGACCTGACCTATGAGAGCCTGCCAGAGCGCTGGGCTGAGCCGGGCGCACGTCTCGGCACGTTCTGGAGCTATGTTGATGTCCGTGACGCGGCTGTGTCCTGTAAGCTGGCAATCGAGGCCGATATCACGGGCCACGAGGCATTCAACATCGCTGCCAAGAATAGTCGCTTCCAGACCCCGACCACAGAGCTGGCCGAGAAGTATCTGCCGGGCACCAAGGTCATGTATGGTGTGGAAGGCTGCTGGAGTGGTCTGAAAACAGCAAAGGCCCGCGACATGCTCGGCTATACCGACAAGCATGTCTGGGAAAACTACATTCGCCCTGACGGAACGCTGATCTCCAAATAATCCTTACGCCGCCCTTATGCCGCATGTGCAAACCGGTCGCGGTCATGCGGCCGGGTAAGATCGACCACCGGGCCAAGCGGCACCACACCATTGGCACCAATCGGGCCGTTGGCGCTGAATACCTGGCGTTTCATTGAATAGATATCGCTAACGCTCTCGATCCCCGGCGTTTGGTATAGATCGCGCAGATAGTTCGACAGGTTGGGATAGTCCTCGAGATGCCGCAGATTGCATTTATAGCCGACATAATAGATCGGATCGAAGCGGATTAGGTTGGGGTATAGCCGCCAATCAGCCTCAGTTTGGGTGTCACCGCACAGATAGCGCTGCTGCGACAGGTGGTCTTCCATCTCATCCAGCGTGGTGAACAGTAATTCGATAGACTCCTCGTAAGCGTCCTGGGTCTTTGAGCGACCGCTGCCATTCACGCCATTATTGATGCCATCGAGAATTTTTTTGTTCATCACCTCGATCTGGTCGCGTAGGGGATCTGGATAGTAATCCGGTGTTGGTTCTGCGATAGCGGCGAACTCAGTATTAAACATGCGGATGATCTCCGAGGACTCATTGCTGACGACCGTACAGGTCTTGCTGTCCCATAGCAGCGGCACGGTCACACGGGTCGTGCAGTCAGGCTCGCCTAACGCATAGATCTCGTGCAGGAAATCGACTGTCTGGTCGGTGCCGGGAACGTTATGGGCACCATCGACAAAGGCCCAGCCCTGTTCGGCGGGGGATTGCTCGGTATTGACCAGCGGAATGATGTCCTCGAGCTTCTTGATTACCCGGTATAGCGCTGTCCGATGCGCCCAGGGGCAGGCGATAGACGAATACAGGACATAGCGCCCAGCCTCGGCGGGGTGTCCGGAAGACCCATCGGCGGTGATGGCATTGCGGAATTGCGAGGGCTTTTTGATATACTTGCCGGTGGCGGTTTCCGACAAATGGTCTTCAAAGCTCCACGCGCCGTCCAGCAAATGTCCCATTTTTTTCCCTCTATTTAGCTTTAGTCCGCCAGAACGACCTGCCGCAGCAGGATAATAGCTTCTTCATAATCCGGTCCCAGCTTGGCAAGACATACCTGTCCGAAGTTCAGGTTTTCTGCGTGTTCCATGAGATCGAGTATCTGATCTTTGCATTCTTCGGGCTCACCGACCACAAAACAACTCTTCACTGCTTCATCGGGTATCAGTTGGGCGGCCTGCGCCACCGTTGCACCATTCTCGAAAGCCTCATCGACCGCCGTCACCAGACCGGGTTCCACAAAGATGGTTCTGAACTCGTCATCAGTAAACCCCATCTGTTTTAGAGAGATCAGCATATGGCTGACATAGGGCTTGGCGAACTGAAATGCAGCATCGCGATTGCGCGAAATTGAGACGTTCAGCTCGCAGGTATCATACTGTGGAATGTCCGGCTGAACGTCTGCAGCAAGCGTTCGGGGTGACTCCAGCATAGCGGCGAGACGGCCTGTCCGAACCAGCGGGTTGTAATAACCGCCGATCAGAATGCCATCCATAATCCGGGCGGCGATTTGCAAACCTTTTGGGCCATTGCCGCCGGAATAGAACCTCACTGGTGCCTGCGGTTCGAAATCCAGCTGGAATTCCCAATCGGGATTTAGATGAAAATACGATCCGACATGCGGGTAATCCCTAAAAATCACGGTTTCCCCAGCAAGCAATGCTTTGACGGAAGAGACGGTCTCCCTGATCGTTGTCAGGGGTTTCTCGGCCGTCACCTGGTTGCCGGCAATGACGTGGGCACCGCGCGCGATACCGATACTGAGCTCGCGGCCATCGGTAAGCTCTGTGATGGTTGCTATACTATCGGCTAGATCGACGGGATTTCTGAAATAAGGGACGAGGATGGCTGAACCCAGTCTGATCGGGACTTTCGTTGCCATCGCGGCGAGCACGACGAAAATCTGGCGATATCCTAGATTATCATTCACCCAGACTTGATCAAATCCCTGATCATGGGCAATGCCTGCTAGCCGGACAATTTCAGGTACGGTGTATTGATTGGCGATATGAATAGTAAATTGAAGTCCGATATCGCCTGTAAATTTCGTCATCTTGTCTATTCTCCAACTAACATATCGATATCGACGGCTGCCGCCATTGCCTGGTAGCCAATGCGGTTGGGGTGCAGCCGGTCCCCCGGCCCGCCGATACAGGTGTTTGGCACCATTTCTGGCCTGAGTTCGCCTGTCGTTTCGTCAACGGTGGCGGCATCAAAATCAATAATACCGTCGAAGATATCGGTGCTGCGGATAAACGCGTTAAAGGCCCGGCGGTGTGTGTCTACCGCTTCTCTACCATGGCCAGCAGTGCTTGCGTTTAAAGCTGTTGTTAGCGTAGCGCCAATGATCCGTACGTTTGGAATGACTTGCCGCATTTTGGTAACACCGGTCCGAATACCGCCGATAATATCTGCCGCAGTGGCATCGGTGAACCCAAGGTCATTTATTCCTTCGAGCCAGATTACCGTACTAACACCCATCATGTTGACGACATCCCGTTCGAGACGTGCGAGCGCCGATATGCCGCCGAGACGGTCTGCCGGTGACGTATCATCCGACGGACCGATTATCTGGTTGCCGCCGATGCCCTGATTGACCATTGAGGCTGAATTGCCGAATTTGGCATGTAGCCGCCGCGCAACGACGTCCGGCCAACGGTCAAAGCCGTTGATGCTGGAGCCCGACCCGTCGGAAATGGAGTCGCCAAATACCACGATCACTTTAGTCGGAGTTGTCATATTCATATAGAGCGCATCGAGAAAGAACCAGGACGTGGTCGAGTACGGGAATGCAGTTTCGTCTTCGGATTGACTGACGGGCAGCGAGCCTTGTTTAGATAGATAGGACGTTTGAAGCGCTTTGGCATGATAGGTCATGGGGCCGCTATCACCAGTGACATGAAAGCTGACGGCAAGTGACTTTCCGGCAAGCAATGGATCGCCGGGGTCGGTGAGAAAATCTAGGTTAATTGGATCGCTTACCGCCCATGTACCTGGCACAATCGTTATGTCATCCGCATCGCCGAACTTAATAGGCTTATTGGTCCAGGGTAGGAGTGCGCTGCTCATCATCTGCAGTCCCATATGTAGATTACTGAAGGTGACCGGCTTAGACCCATGCGCATTGGAAAGACGGATGCGGGCCTGTGTCCCCCAGATGTCGGGTCGTACAATCATTCGAAATGACTGATCATGCGCAGCAAACCCAGGTTCAGGAAATAGCGCGGAAAGGTCAGGCTGCGCTGTTTCCCTGCCATGCGGATAAGGTCCTTGCGCCGACGCGCTCCACGCTGCTGCCCAGTGATCGACCATACTCCGTACTCCGATAAATAAATCTGTATAGGGCTAGCGTATCTCAAGCTCTATCGCCCTATCAAATCCCGACTTAGGTCAGGCATGATCGCGCAGACTTCTATGATATCGATTAGGAGCCCTATTTTGAATTTCCGAATAACTTATCAAATACTCAATCGCCACGCGTTACAGCCGTACGGATATTGGAGTGCCTAATTTTTAGTTTGAATGACGATACTCTTACTTTTGAGACAATGTCAGGAATACGGACACGATATTAGAAACCTTAGTGAAATCATATCATGGAAAATTAATGTATAGATGCGCTCGTGATAATTGTTACGATTGTGAGGATGCTAGATTAAAATACTACATTCTATCGTCAGACGTTTAACGACAGGATGGCTCTATTTTATTTAAATGGCCTTCGGGCGTTTAGACCATTTTTGGCCAAAGAAGTATTTACTTGAAGGGTGCCTATTTATTTAAATATATGCCAATTCTGTTCGGGTAAAACAATTTTAACTTTCTGACCTTCAGCAAAAGTTGTGTCACCGGAATCTTTTACGGTAATTTTTATCTCTGGCAGTTGAATCTCGAATAACACAGAGTCGCCAAGATAAGTTTTTGTCGAAATTGTTCCTACCGGGGATGCCGAGACACTCCCTGACACCGCTTTCAAGCTGAGGTGTTGTGGTCGTATAGCTAATGTAACGCTTTCTCCTACAGAATAAGTTTCCTTAAATTCATACGTTCTTTCACCTAATGAAGATTTTATCGTGCCCGGTCCCGACACAGTGCCCTTTATGAAATTCATTTCCCCGACAAACTCAGCAACGAAGAGATTGGGGGGCCTTGCGTAGACTTCCTCGGGGGTGCCCATTTGCAGAATTCTTCCCTCATTCATCACACAGATTTTATCGCCCAAACTGAGAGCTTCGCCTTGATCATGGGTTACATAAAGAGTAGTCACCCCGGCTGTGGTTGCGATCTTTTTGAGTTCTATACGCATTTCTTCGCGCAACCGTGCATCTAAGTTGCTTAAAGGTTCATCCATCAAAAGAACCCTGGGCTTTGTTACAATTGCTCTTGCTAAAGCAACACGCTGTTGTTGGCCGCCGCTTAAATCCGTTACTGGGCGGCTATCCAGCCCGTCGAGTTGAACCAATTTTAAACTTTCCATCACGCGATCGGAAACTTGGTCTTTAGGGACGCTTCGACTTCCGTCCGTTAAAGGCAAAGAAACGTTTTGGTAGACGTTTAAATGGGGCCATACGGCATAACTTTGAAAAACCATGCCAATATCCCGCTTTTCTGGCGGTATAAAGTCGTTTTTCTTTGCTGAGTCGACCACTGTACCTGCGATCTCGATGCTACCACCATCTGGTCTTTCTAGGCCGGCGACACACCGAAGTGTAGTAGTTTTTCCACAACCACTTGGGCCTAAAAGGACCACAAAATCGTTTTCGATAATATCGAGGTCTATTTTTTGGACGGCCCGAACAGGGCCACGGTCTGAATTGAAATTCTTTTCTAGGCCTTTAATAGAAACAATAATGTTATCAGCCATTTTTAATTTCCATAATGAAGTGTCTTTCTGACCTTAAGATTCGTTTATAAACGACTTTTCCTAGCAAACCGCCAACCGACTACAAGAAGTGGAAGGAAGGCGAGCATCATTAAAACCGTTATCGCAGCAGCAACATTGGGAGAACCCATAGTCCAGCGCCCCCAGACAATTGCTGGCAAAGTCACGTTATCTTGACTGATCAAGAACACGGCAATTGTCATTTCCCTATAGACAAGGAGGCTAGTCCAGATCCATACGGATAGCATCGTTGGACGCAATAGGGGGAGCATTATTTTTCGAACAGTTCTGATCATAGTTAAACCAGAAGTGTATGCGGCTTCCTCTAGCTCTTTATGTATTTGGATCATTGCGCTGTTAAGAGCGCGAGTACCAAAAGGTATCCAACAAATCACATAAACGACAATAAGTAGCGATAAGGTTCCATAAATTGATAGGTAGTCATTTACGATGAAAAGAGAAAGTAGGAGAGCCCCTAATGACATCACTACTTTCGGCACGGTATGAGGAAGGAAAGCGCCAAACTCTAGAAAATACCTAGCATTACTCTTAGATCGTACAACTAGCCATGACACACAAAAAGCCATCAAAAGGATTACCGGTGGAACAATTAACATCAATAACACGGTGTTGCGTAACCCCCGCCCGACGTATTCCCAATTCATTTGTTCGAAATTGATCATACTAAAAAGTTTCAACGCCTCAAATGAGGGTGGTGTGATATATGGTAGGAACGCCATAAAGCAGACCAAAAGGATTGGCAAAAGAAGTCCAATAAAGAAATAAGTACAAATAAATAACCAAGCGGCTGCCTTCCATTGCCCCAGGGGTATTTGCTTTGCTCTGTAGCCCTTACCAGTGATTACTTGGTACCGTTCGCTTTTTTTAAGCATTTGGACGTACCAAACTGTTAGAACCACGGCCACCAAGATCATTGCAGTTCCCAAAGCTGCTGGTATTCCATATTCTGGCAGGCCATCAGGTGGAAAAGCTTCTGAATAAACATAAGTACTAAAAACATAAACGTTACTTGATAAACCAATCACTGCCGGAATATCAAAAGTCGCCAAGCCTATTACAAATATATAAATTAATGCGGCAAGAATTGCCGGTTTTGCGAGCGGCAAAGTTATCCGAATAAGAGTTCTTTTGAAGGTCATTCCAGAGGTTTGTGCCGCTTCTTCGAGCGCCGGATTCATTGTTCGGAATACTTGCACACTTAATACAAACGCGAGGGGGGCCAGTGTAAGTCCTTCGATTAACCCCATCCCTATTGGGTTTTCAATATTAATTGGACCGGTGTTGAGGTCGAAAGCCGACATCAAAAATTTGTTAACAAAACCAATGCGTTCGTGGGCAATGAACGTCCAGCCCATACCTATAAACACAGGGGGCACAAGCAGTCCTGTTGTCATCATTGCGTAAACGAGTTCTTTAGGACTTATCGTTGTTCGTTCTGTAATCCATGCAATGGGCAGACCTATTACAAGTGCAACGAATGTTGTTGAAGTCGCAAAAATTAACGTATTCTCAAGTACTTCAAGGACAAAAGGATCTCCGAATAAATCTCTAAAGTTCTGCAAAGTATATTCGGCGTCAGGGGTCCCTATGACCCCTGTCTGAAAGCTGACCCATACGAATACTCCAACAATGGCAAATAAAACAATCATTGGTAACAAGGCTATTGGGAGTAAAGGAGAACGACCTTGAAATCGTTTCGATATCTTGCCTAAAACCGTGGTATTTTTTTGGTTCATTCTTAAACCCAAAATTCTAATGATTTTATTTTACTTGTGAATAATGATTTTATTTTACTTGTGAATAGAGTGAGTAAAGGCGCGGCGATTATCAATCGCCGCGCCTCGCCCTAAAACGTTTTGTGCTCTATTTCTTCTTGCGGCGATTGCCTTTGCCGCGGACTATTTTCTTCAATTTTTTCTGGAATTTTCTTAAATTTACGCCGTCTTTACTCTGCTGGTAAGCGCGTTGTACCGTGCTTTTTATGAACAAAGCTTTTGGGTTCTTGGCATGGGCTGCTTCAACAAGTTCTTTAGACTTAGACCCAGGATAAATCTCGAGGTCGTATGCGCCATGTTTCCACAATAATGCTTGCCCTTCCTTCGATTGCGTAAAGGCTATAAATAACTTCCCGACATTTGGGTTCTCAGCATTAGATGGAACACCTAAATTAATAATGTTGTTCCTAACAATTTCTTTTGGAACTGCGTGTCCCAGTGGTGCGCCACGACGTTGATAGCGCACGGTTGCATCGCGACCACAGTCGAAGATGAGCATAGCAAACTGTCCGCTGGCAACTTTGTCCAAGCTGTTACAGCTGATAAAACCACCAATTTGTGGTTTTAGGCGCTCCATATAGTCGGTCATGAATTTGATGCCGAACACATCAGGGGCAGCAAATTGATAGTAACCTGTTATATATGGGGTTACGGCAATTTGCCCTTTCCATTTTGGCTTCATAACATCTTCGATGCTGTAAGGAATGTCCTCGCCCTTAACCAAATTTGTATTATAGACAATTCCAACAACTCGAGAGGCAACGGCAAGACCAACACCACCGTTATTAACTCTTTCGACAGCCGCGTTTTTTGGTGCAGGCCGCTCAATCAATTTTTCCCAGTCAACTTTGGTTAGCATTCCGGTTTTCAATCCGGAAACCATGTGGCTACCGCTTCCCATGAAGACGTCTGTACTTGAAGTTTGTTTTGCCCGGTGTTCCTGGGTCAATCTTCCGAGGTTCGCCGGAAAGCTTCTGCCCTGAGTAAACTGGAGTTTGATATTTGTTCCGTATTTTTTATTTATAGACTTAAGCATATCGTTTATGCCTAAATCTGCGCCGAAATGGCCCTCTGTCCACAATAGCTTAAGGACGCCTTCTTTTTTTGCGCCTTTTATTACTTTCTCAAGTTCGGCCGAGCGTGCTTGCGCATCACTGACATTAGTCAAAAGCCCAGCCACCAAAATTGAACTAACAATTCCCGTTAGAATGTTTCTCTGTTTTTGATTGAAATTAAACCGCATTTTTTGCTCCCTATTAATATTAAGAAATACCTTTTTTTTTAGGGTCAAACAATCCTTTGACAATGTCAAATTAAGAAATTCAAAGCGCGGGGAAATACCGCCGCGGTCCTGATCGATTTCCTCGAGGCAATGTGTGTCGGGCTATAAGCGAACGACCAATAACTCTCTGAAACGATTTATTCTGCAGTGATTTAGAACAGTTTTAATAGAGAGTCTAATCAGGATTCTTCAGGTTGTGTCCCGGAGAGCTAGCGTAGGTTCTTATCTTTCGTATTAGAGCAGGGGACATGAAAACAGTGTTTGTGATTATAAGCTGAACCCGAGAACACAACGTTTTATGATTAATTAGTCCTCTTAGCTATTCGTGGTTAATAAGGCGTGGCGTGCATGTTGCCACGGCTGTCGACCAGAACCCGTTCAGACGTAACCGGTTTGCCATCGACCCGGTCACGCAGCCAGTCATAGACTAGGCTGTCGCGCGCCTCGCCAAGCTCTCCGGAAGACGCGGTCGCCATGCTGTGATTGGCATCCTGAAAAACCACTAATCGCTTTGGCGCGTCGATTTGCTCGAACAGGTCGTAGGTGTGCTGGATGGGTGAAAGCTGATCAGCGTCACCAGCGACAATCATGTAGGGCGCTGTGATGTTCTGGACGGTTTTGCGCAGATCGAATTCCTGACGAAATTCGTCAAATTCGTCTTCGTCTTCATAGCCTGCCATAAACATGAAGCGGACTTTGAAGGTCGGAGAGGCCTTGTTGAAGATCGTATCGCAACCGGGTTCCTGGCAAACGCCAGTGCCGCAATAGCCTTTGATCCGGTCTTGTAATCCGGCGGCGGCAACCGTGCCATAATAAGTTCCGAAGCTTGAGCCGCGAATGACGATCCGATCTGTATCAATTTCGGGCCGGTCGGCGAGCCACTGGACGGCGGTTTCAGCAGCGGCAGCGAAATTATCAGAGGAAATTGTGATACCGCGATTTCGGGTTTCACCTTGTCCCGGGCCGTCGAGTGCCAACACTGCCATGCCGCGTGACAGCGCAGAATCACCATGCAATGCGACCATGTTTTCCTTGCTGCCGTCCATACCGCCGATATGCAGGATGCAGGGAAATGGCGCGCCATTTTCGGGTGCCGAGGGTAAATGGAGGAAGGCGGACATCGCGGTGTCCTGAAACGGGATGTCGACGCGCTCAACCGGGTGCGGCGCATATTCGATGAACTTGTCATAGCAGCGGGCCATCCGGCGTTCCCATTCGAGGTCTTCATCATTGATGTCGAAATAGGGCCACTGTGCGGAGGCGTAGAGCAGGGAGGCGATGAAGTAGTTTTCATAGGCGGAGACAAACCGCCCTTGATCTTCAAAGCCTTTGGCGATGCCTTCCATGCGCTGGCCTTCGCGACCAAACTCAGGGCCAATATCGTCAAACTTTTTCATCTTCGCGCCGGCCCGCCGGAAGGATGCCGTGCCAGCGCCGCCACCTTTGCCGCCTTTACTGCCGAGACGACCTTGATCCCATTCTGGTCCAACGGTTTTGATGACGGAATCCAGCAGCCAGCGTTGTTCACGCCAGCGTTTGGTACGGTTTTCCATGCGCAGTGTCTTTTCCATCACGTCTCTCCCTGCTAGCGGTTTTATTGGACGACCTTGGCGGTGATTTTCCCAGTGGTCAACTATAGCCTTGTGGCTTGGTCTGGATGACAAAGACCCTAAAGGTGGTAGGTTTAATCAAGAAAAATAATCATATTTACTTATCAGGGAGAATTTTATGTCGAAGAAAACGATGGGCCTTATGGCCGCGTTGGTTGCCGGTGCTGCAGTCCTGGCGCTGTCTACGCCTTCTAAAGCTGACGAGGTATCCGATTTTTACAAAGGAAAAACACTTACACTGATTATGAGTACCGGTGTGGGAGGGGGTAACGACCTTAACGCCCGCACATTGTTGAATTATATGGTCAAATACATTCCCGGCAAACCTGAGTTTAAGCCGGTAAACATGCCCGGTGCCGGTCACGTAAGGGCGACGAACTTTCTTTATAACCGCGCGCCTAAGGATGGCACGCATCTCGGGGCTGTCATTCGCTTCTTTGTGCTGCATCAAGCGCTCGGCGGCAAGGGCGTTAAATATGACGCCACTAAATTCAATTTCGTTGGTTCCACAACAGTCAGCAATGTTGTGCTGGGGGCATTTCATACCGCAGGCATCAACAGCTTCAAGGATTTGAAGACGAAAGAACTGATCGTTGGCGGTACTGGTGTTGGATCAGGCTCGGTGATCTTTCCCAATTTGTTTAACAAAGTCCTCGGTACCAAGCTTAAGATCGTGCAGGGCTATAAATCTGGCCATACGATCGATCTGGCGATGGAACGCGGTGAAGTTCAAGGCCGTGCCGGGTTTACGTTTGATAGCATGATGGCGGTTCATCCGACCTGGATGTCGAAGGGAACCTTTAAGGTTCTGGCTCAGATTGGCCTGCGCAAAGAAACAGCTCATATGAGTATTCCGCTGGCGGAAGATCTGGTGTCCTCAAAGGAGGACAAGCAGGTCATGCGGATGTTTGCTGGCGTTGTCGCTGTCGGCTCGCCGATCTTTACAACACCCGGTGTTCCCAAAGCACGAGTTGCGGCCCTTAGAAACGCCTTTATGGCGACGATGAAGGATAAGGCGTATCTCGCCCGTATGAAAAAGATCCGGCTGAGCGTCAATCCGACGAATGCTGTGGGGCTTGCAAAAATTGTCAGCGACATCGTCAATGCACCGTCCGCCGTTCTTGATAAGGCAAAGAATGCATTGAGCCGTACGGGGCTGGTCAAATGTAAGGCCTTTACCTCTGCCAAGTATTGCAAGAAGAAGAAAAAGAAGAAGGGCAAAAAGGGTAAGAAGAAGAGCTAGCCTGAAATTAGGATTTGCGAAGGCGGCCGGTATTTTACCAGCCGTTTTCGGTTTAAGGTCCGAGCAACAAAATCAGACAAGTAACGGAGACTGGTTATGACCCGACCTCAAAAGAAATCATATCGTGCGGCGCAACCGTCATTCAGAGATGGCTCGTCGAACCCAAGCGCGTTCCTCGATGAATGTTTGGAGACAATTGGTACGCTGGAAGGTGATATCGGTGCCTTTGTCGCAACGGATTTTGATGGTGCCAAGACTGCGGCGGCGGCTTCGAGTGCGCGCTGGAAAGACGGCAAGCCGCTATCGCTGATCGATGGCATGCCGCTATGCATCAAGGACATCATGGAAACCGCGTCGATGCCGACCGAACAGGGCTCGGACCTGTTTGTCGGCTGGCGAGGCAACAGAGATAGTGCTGCGGTGGCCGCGCTCCGTGAGGCCGGTGCTGTGATCGTTGCGAAAGCCGTGACGACAGAGTTTGCCGCTCAGCCGGCACGCGGCACGCGTAACCCGTGGGATCTGACGCGAACACCCGGTGGATCGAGCAGTGGAACCGCCGCATCGGTTGCCGCCGGAATGCTACCGGGTGGTCTGGGGACACAAGGCCTGGGGTCGACAATCCGTCCGGCCAGTTTTTGCGGGGTTTTCGCTTTCAAGCCAAGTTTCGGTGGCATCAATCGTGGTGGTAGCTTCGATACCATCAGTCAGAGCAGCACGAGCACCTTTGCGGCGACATTGGAAGAAACTTGGGAGATGGCACGCTCAATTACTACCCGTGTTGGAGGCGACCCTGGTTTTATGGGGGTGTCTGGTCCGCTGGAAGCGCCGGCGCCGGCAATGCCAAAGCGCGTTGCGTTGCTCATGACCGACGGGTGGGAGCGCACAGTGGATGAGGCAAAGCAGGCATTGGTGGGTGCCCGGGCAAAACTAGAAGCAGCCGGTGTGAAGGTCGTTGATAAGAATGACGATGACACCGTCGCTGCGTTGGAAAAATCTATCGAAGGCACTATTGAATTGTCCGGAGGTCTTAATAACTGGGACTTCCGATGGCCGATGAATACTTACGCCCATGATATGGATATCAATTGCATGAGCCCGGAAGCACAGGAACGGCTGATAGCGGCGGAGGCAATGAGCCACGAAGATTATCAGGCTCTAGTTTTGAAACGAAGGGGGCTGAGGTCAGCCTATGATGGGCTGCAAAACCAGTTCGATGTGTGCGTGACTTTGTCAGCTCCCGGCCCTGCGCCAGTTGGCCTTGAATGGACAGGTGATGCCGTCTATGCCGTGCCGTCTTCGGTTCTGGGTACGCCGTCATTCTCTCTTCCCGTATTGGAAGCGGAGGGCATGCCTCTTGGTCTGCAGGTGATGGGCTATGCTGATCAGGATGCAAAGGCATTTGCTGCAGCGCGGGCAATTTTTGAGCTATATAGCTGAGCGATCGTCACCTGTGCGGCGGTGATCATTTAGCGTAATATTTGAACATAACCTTATCCAGTCAGCACCGTCTTAGGGAGTGCAATCCAATGAAAAACTATGTCGATGGTGGAGATGCCATTCTTGAAGCCTTTCGCAATCTCAATATCGATTACGTCATCTCCTCTCCAGGGTCGGAGTGGGGACCGGTTTGGGAAGCTTTTGCCAATCAAACCGTCGAAGGCGCTGAAGGGCCGACATATATCAGCTGCTGGCATGAGACATTGGCCGTTAACATGGCCTATGGCTACACGGCGGTGACCGGAAAAATGCAGGGCGTGTTGCTGCATGCCGGTGCAGGGTTGCTGCAAGGTTCGATGGGAATCAATGCCGCTAAGATCAATGGCATCCCGATGGTGATTATGTCAGGCGAATCCATTTCCTATGGCGATGACCCAGATTTCGACCCCGGTCGCCAATGGCATGGCAGTCTGTCAATTGTCGGTGGTCCTGATCGTTTGCTGGAGCCGGTGACCAAATGGTCTTCACGCGCGACCAGCCCGTCAACATTGTATGAACAGGTAATGCGCACCGGTGAATTAGCACAGCGGATACCGATGGGCCCGACCTATCTCAGTGTTCCAATTGAAAATATGGTTCATGAATGGACGCCGCCAAAACGGCCTCGTAAAGCGCCGCCACCGACACGCACCCGCGCCACGGATGAGGATATTGAAGTGGTCGCGGTTGCGCTGGCAGCCGCAGAGAACCCCATCGTTCAAACCGAGGCCGCTGGTCGAGATAAAGCCTGCTTTGATGCTCTGGTGGCGCTGTGTGATGCGCTGGCCTTGCCGGTCTATGAAAACAATCAGGGCAAGGGTTCGAACTTCCCGAAGAACAACAAGATGCATCAGGGCTTCTCGATTGAGCCGCATCTCGATACCGCTGACGTTGCGCTGGTGGTGCGGAGCCGGTCACCTTGGTATCCGCCGAGTGCCGGACCCCACAACGCTCAGGTGATTGCTATCGATGAAGCGCCGCTGGACGATACGATGGTTTATCAAAGCCTGCAGGCGACCAGCTACCTGGAAGGCGATGTCGCCATAACGCTGACCTTGTTGTTGGAAGCCGTACATCGCATCGGTGTTGATGAAGCCAAAATCGCCGAACGCCGTACTCGACTGGAAGCCGCCCATGATGAACGTCAGGCGGGACTCGCTGCAACTCTGAAAAAGGTCAGTTCTAACGACGTCATTCATCCGGCTTATTTGGCATCGCGTTTGAGCGCGGTATTGCCGGACGATGCCTGTTTTGTCGATGAAACAACAACTCATCGTATCACGCTGCAGAATTTTCTGCCTTGGGATGACGCGTTCAAATACGTGAAAGTACCTACCGGGCTGGGTCAGGGGCTTGGTGTCACACTCGGCGTTAAGCTCGGCATGCGTGACCGGATGGTCGTCTCAGTTATTGGCGACGGTGGTTTCCTCTATAATCCGATCCCGCAAAGCCTTGGTGTGGCGCGCGATGAAGACCTGCCGATCATGATCGTGATCTTCAATAACGGAGAGTATCGCGCGATGAAGAACAACCAGCTGGCTTATTATCCCGACGGCGTCGGCAAACAAAGTGGTATTTTCCTCGGTGCGGAGATCAACAGCGTGGATTATTCCGAGATGGTTGCACCGTTTGGTGGATTTGGCATAAAGGTTGAGGATCCTGCTGAACTAGATGCCGCGCTTGAGGCAGGTATGAAGGCCGTTGAAGACGGCAAGACAGCGATCATTAACGTCATTATCAGCTAGGTGCATTTTGTCTGACAGCGATGAAGAAGTTCGTGACGCGGCGATTAAGTTAGCCAAACAGCTTTGCCGCTCGTCGATGGGAAGGCTCGGCAACGAGTTTCTTGGGTTTTATCTTCTGGGTAGTTTAGCCCATGGCGGGTTTAATCGCCGATACAGCGATATCGATGTCGCCTTGATCACCGAATACGGTGTCGATGAAGCATTTCTCGAAGTGATAAAAGCGGAAGCAGAGGCAATCGCCCCTGATCTTGCCTATCGGGTGTCTTTGTTTTGGGCGGATAGTGAGTTTTCAAAGGGACGTTTCCCACCACTCGACAGGCTAGATTATATGGAGCACGCCGTCGCGCTCGAAGAGGTCGAAAAGGTCGCGGCACCGAAACCAAATTTAGAGGAAATTCAAACCTATCTTCGCGGCGCGCCGTTTGAACAATGGGCCGAACGTGGCACGATGTTCTCGACACAATCAGCACTCGATCCGGATGACTGGAAATCCTATTTGAAGACCCATCTTTATCCGGCACGGTTTGCCTTTAGTTGGATAACCGGGCAGATCGGCTCGAACGATACGGCGCTGGAATATCTTCATGACCACCTGTTGGCAGGGTTTGATATGAATTTACTGGATCGCGCGCTGGCCTGCCGCCATGCGGCGGCCGATCCGGATATTTTGTTTAATGACCGGATGTCGCTGCCTGCGCAGTATCAAGCTTGCGCACATCTAATGACCTAACAAAAAGGCCGGTGTTTGAGCACCGGCCTTTCCGTTAATCAGTAGCGGTTAAACGACTATTTCTTTTTGCCTTTTTTACCGCCGAAACCGAGTGCCTTCTTGATCTTTTTAACGAAGGGCTTCGGCGTTGCCATAATCTTTTTGACATGAGCCGTGATCGTCGCGCCTTCGATCGGATCGATGGTATATTGCAACTTGGTCATCCGTGCGAGGAAGTCCTTGTCGCGGAGGGTCGCCATATAGGCTTTTCCAACCGCGGCTGCCCGTGCCTTCGGCACACCAGGTCCCATCACGAAGGCCTTATCGGCGATCTTGATAGCGACAAAATCCAGCAGCTTCCGTTGTTCGTCATTCTTTGCCAGATCAGACAGCAGCGGTACGTTTGGTAGATCAGCGTGTCTTTTGGAACCCATCTGTACCAAGGTGACAATTTTGCCATCCCGGATCCAATCCGCTTTACGAAGTTTCCAGCCCAGCCACTGTCCGGCCCAACCGTTAAGCTCTCCAGTTTCAATCGCCTTGCGGATCGGTGATCCGCCGCGATAACCGGTGATGATTTTAAACTTGGTACCAAGCACATTGTTCATGAGCTGTGGGATCGTTGCGGTACTGGATGTCCGACCGATGGCCCCGAGGATGACCTCTTTCTGCATCGCTTCCTGAATTGTATTGACGCCGGCATCCTTTCGGATGGTGATCGAATTCACAGCTTCGCCCCAGCCACCGAGCCAATGCATTTTTAGGGGGTCGTATCTCGGCTTACCGAGTCCGAGCAGGACCCGTTCGACAATGCCGCCATTTGGAGTAATAGCGTAAGTGCCATTCTGTGGTGCAACGTTATAGATATAGTTCATCGCCTTGGTGCCGCCGGCACCGCGCAAGCTGGTTATAATGGCGCCTGCCTGGTTCGGCAGATGTTTGGAGATGTGTTTCGACATCAAACGGGCAAAGGTGCCGTATATGCCGCCAGCCGATACACCGATATAAATGTTGAGCTTTTTGCCTTTAAGAAAATCTTTGTCGGCCGCGATCGCGTGCGGTGCAACGAGAAGGGCTGCCGCGGTGATGGCCGAAGTTATAATTGTCTTTTTCATGAAGTATCCTCTCTAGTTTAATTATGGCGAAACAATAAACATTTTTCTATGTGAGCCGACTGGGGAGTGCTGAGTTTTTTTAGCCTGCCTTGATGCTGGGCGGAAAACAGGCTCCAATCGTTGGAGAGTTTTTCT
>Ga0115002_10002691_pt1 | contig 22902 bp, 24 predicted proteins | sample ArcticOcean_MG_C_8_FD_89576 | JGI IMG/M metagenome (GOLD analysis project Ga0115002, IMG submission 89576) | Marine microbial communities from western Arctic Ocean - ArcticOcean_MG_CB11_86 | ecosystem: Environmental > Aquatic > Marine > Oceanic | place: Arctic Ocean: Canada Basin | collected... | reverse complement strand
ATGACCATCACCGATAAAAATATCTCCATTGGGCGCCACGAGTACAGCAGAGGGCTTATTGAACTCGTCTAGTCCATCACCGGCGATACCTGGCTTACCTAAGGTCATTAAAAGCTCTCCTTCCGGACTAAACTTAAACACTTGGTGGCCTTTACCATCACGCCTAGGGTCTACTCCATCAGGACCTTCAAAATCAGTAACCCATATGTTCCCTTCAGGACCGACATGAATCCCATGAGGGCGATTGAACATGTTTGCGCCGAAGCTTGTAACCAGATTACCCGAGGCATCGAACTTCTGGATAGGCGCCAAATCAGAGCCAACACACCAGTTGTCACCGCACCGATCAAATGTCCAAATACTAGTGCCATCCGGATCAAGGGCCATTGCAGCTGTTGATCCGATAGGTCTATTAGCAGGAAAAGTAAAATGACTCTGATTGAGAGAGTAAGGCTCTGGTTGAGAGTTCATCTCACCATTAACCTGGGCTAATACCCAACTTTCGAAGCCAAACATAGCGATTAGACTAAACAATAGTCTACTCTTCATATTATTATTGAAAACCATGGTAACTCCCCGATCTTTCTAACGTATTCTCACAGCATACCAAACCGCGTAATAAAGCACCTTGAGTTATACAAAACCAATAAAAATAGTGCTTTAGAATACAGTGTGACTAGAAACATAGATCGTTATAATGTGCTGATGCATTCTTGTGTTCTCAATACTCTGGGTATTGTTCTGGCGATTCTAGCCGGAACGTTCAAGATGGCTTGGGCGCAAGACTTGGAGTCCTCCGACCAGGATTTTACGACCACCGAACAATTACCGCGGTTTCAGGTTGAAATTATTGCTTTTTCCTACAATGAATTTGACTCTGATGAGGAACAATTCAGTCAAATACATAATTCAAGATTGATTAAATTCCAATCAATTAGACCGACTACAATTGTCGAGGAAATATCAAACATTTCTAAACATATTTTATCAATGCTCCCAACGCTTCCAACACATTCTGATCGAATACTAGACCCTATTGATCCTTTGTTTTATGACAATATTATTGACCCCTTCGATGAGCATAGCCCACAGAATCTCTCCCCTGAGTACCTTATTGCTGTGGAGGAGAATTTCGAACTATTCGATTCACTGAATCTAACCACCGAAAAAAAAGAACTTGCAAGTAATACTCACCAAGCCCTCATTTTAGATCAGGATTCACTGGAACTATCATCAGCCGTCGCTCGACTCAATCGTCTAAACGCCTATACTGTTTTAGCACACGGTGGATGGATTCAAGACGGATTGTCAGAGGAAGAAGCAACCCCCATCGAAATTTGGATATTAGATTCACTGAATCCGATGGGCACGATCAAATTACATCTAAGCCGCTTTCTACACTTGACTGTAGCCCTCGATTTCTATGCTGAGAAAGCCACACATAGGAAAATAGGAGGTAGCCTAGAACATATCACTCTAATACCGGCACATGAAATTCGGGCTACGCGACGTGCGAGAAGTGGTGAACTGCATTATTTTGATCATCCTGCATTCGGGCTATTAGTTTCAGTCAAACCCGCTCCCCCTAAACCAAATCTTCCAGAAGAAATTGAAGACTCACTAAACCCGCTACTGGGACCAGCAACCTCATGATGTTCTAACTAACGAACAATATTACATATACTTTATTAGTTACTAGACACCAGCTTACTCAAGAACCTTCACAAAGGTCTGGAACTAGGTGTCCAAGCACCCTCGAGAGACGCCCCACTGCCTGAGGAACATATCGTTTAAATTGAGCATGGATCTCAGAATGTTCATTCCCTCGGCCTGCCGCATGGTTCACAGCCATTGCGCAGATGGCATACCTCATACCAATTTCTCGCGCTAAACCAGCTTCAGGCATCCCTGTCATACCCACCATGGTGCAACCATCTTGTTCAAGCCTATTGATTTCGGAGGCGGTTTCAAGCCGAGGACCCTGAGTTACCCCGTACACGCCACCTCGAATTGAAAAATTCGACATCTGCGCTGCTTCTGCAACTTGTGCTCGAAGATTCTCATCAAAAGGATTAGTAAAGTCTACATGTTGTAATTCCGCATTACCGTCACAAAAAGTGTGTTCTCTACCCCAGGTATAATCAATGATCTGTTCTGGGATCGCTAACTCCCCTGGTGGAAACCCTGGATCAAGAGTGCCAACCGCACTCAACCCAAGGCATTGACGAACACCATGCTCTCGAAGAGCCCAAAGATTAGCTCGATAATTAACCATGTGAGGAGGGATTTTCGAACTTTCACCATGCCGAAAAATGCACAGAATACGGCAATCATCAAAAGCAACTTCTAAAACTGGGCTTGAAGGAGTACCGAAAGGTGTTTTAGTTGGACTCCTTGATTTGATATCAAGAATCAAATTTGAGCAGGCACTTCCTACAATAAACCCAAGAGCACTCATCATGATCCATCCAAAGCATAGAGAGCCTTTAGCCCGCGCCAATACCCTTTGTAATCCAGACCACAACCAAAAATATAAACATCCTCAACCTCAACACCAACGAAATCTACGTACATACGCTCCACCGAGGATTTGAGTTTCTTTTTGACAAGCACAGCAAAGTAAATCTTAGACACACCACATCGCTCTAATGCCGAATGTATTTCTTTTAACGTTATGCCTTCATCGAGAACATCATCTACTACTAAGACTGTTCTATTTTGAAAATCACTACTTGGTAAAACCTTCCAATTCAAATCACCGCCTGTCAAGGCCTTCCCATAGCGGGTGATGTGGATAAAATCAAACTCGTAAGGAAAGTTAAAACGATGGCAAAGCTCTACTGCAGTAAATGCTCCTCCACGCATTACCGCAATAACTAACGGATTTTGGTCGGACAGCATTAGAGTTACGTCACTCGCCATACAATCGAGTGCACCAACAATATCAGTTGCACTTACAATCTCATGACTATTTTCGCGCACCTCAACGGCATCTTTCAAATCACCTTTCACTCTTTCAATTCCAGTTCAGGTTGCGCATCAAGTTGCCTTATCTGTGCCTTCAGTTGCTTCCACTTACACGATGAACGAAGCACCTTCCAGTCTTGGCCTTTTTTTCCTCTTAATCGCATCAAACGCAACTGCGAAGATGGGGATGAAAAATCCTTTAGCGCATTTATGATTGAAGGAATTTCCTTTTTTGAGTTGCAAACCAATACCATGTCACAACCGGCTTCGAGTGACTTAATCGCTCGCTCAGCACAACTTCCACCTGAAACTGCGGCCTCCATACTCACATCATCAGACAAGACAGCACCCTGAAATCTGAGCTGTCCTCTTAGCTCTTGCATAACCCACCAGGATGAAAAACTTGCAGGCAATGGATCCATCTCCGGAAAAATCACATGACCGATCATAACCCCCTCAAGCCCCGAAGAAATTAAATGACGATATGGATCAATATCGTCCCATAACTGACTATATTTTCTTGCATCAGTTGCCAAGCTTGTATGGCTATCATTAACCGCACCTGCATGAGTCGGAAAATGTTTTGCCACAACTGACATTCCAGCTTCTCGCACGCCTTTAGAAAATTCTGTTGCTAAAGCAATGACAATGCTTGCCTTATTATGCAATGCACGGTCACCTATTACCGCAGCCAAACCAAGATCAAGGTCTACGACCGGGGCAAAACTTAAGTCAATACCCACGGCACGCAGCTCAGCAGCCATAACCCATCCAAACGCCTTTGCTGCAGCACATGCTCGCTCTGGGCTTTCATCATAAAGGTACCCTAAAGAGCGCATTGCAGGCAGCACCGTAAATGGTGTTCGAAAGCGCTGTACTCGACCCCCTTCCTGATCAACTGCAACGAGCAATGAAGGCGAACGAACTTCATGGATCTGAGCCACAAGATCGGCAATCTGCTGTGGACTCTCAAAGTTGCGCGTAAAAAGAATCACGCCACCTACAGCGGGTGTTTCTAACCATTCACGCTCGTCAGGTTCGATCGTAGGACCACTCAGATCAATCATTAAAGGTCCAAGCGACATAAACTCAGTCCACAATTTCCACAATCGCACCAATCGGTACTAGTTCATAAAGCTCGGTAATATCGGCATTACTCATACGTATACAGCCCAAAGATGCGGGTTCACCAAGTTTGGCCGTATAAGGCGTCCCATGGATGTAGATGAAACGTCGCATTGTATCGACAGAACCAAGTCGGTTCCTGCCAACCTCAGTGCCTGATAGCCAAAGAATACGAGTGAGTACCCAGTCCTTATCCGGATTTTCGCGGGCCAGTTTTTCAGAATAGATTTCACCTGTATTGCGACGGCCTCGAAATACCGTTCCTTCAGCTTCTTGATCGCCTATTTTAGCGTGCACAACATGTCTGCCACGCGGGGTCTGAAAACTATCAACAACCTCCCCTCCCCCTTTTTTGGAAGTAGAGACAAGGTATTCTTTTACAATCTCGTCATGATCAAAAAGTTCCAATTTCTGGGCGCTCAGACTCACACGAATACGCCACTCACTCATAGCCTTAGTCCCTCTGTAACCCCCCTTCGATGAAATCAATCCTACCTCACATGATTGCCTTGCAAGTTATTGACGCTCAAAAATCGCTATTGCTTCGACATGATGGGTGTGGGGAAACATATCTGCGATTCCAGCAACAGTCAGACGGTAGCCCTGAGACATCAAGTCTTTTGTATCTCTTGCTAGTGTTGCTGGATGACAAGAAACATATGCAATACGCCTAGGGGCAACCGATGACATCTGTTGAACAATACTATGCGCGCCTGATCGAGGCGGATCAATCAAAACAATATCCCAAGATTCACTCATAAAACTCCATTCGGATTGGGTTAAATCACCAGCCACAAAAGACGTATTATTAAGCCCATTAAGACGTGCATTACTAGCTGCACGTGCTACCAATCCAGCGTCCCCCTCAACACCAAGCACCTCGCTAGCATGTCTTGCAAGTGGCAGACTGAAGTTTCCTATACCACAATACAAATCAAGAACTCTATCAGTCGGTTTAATCTGTAGCAGATGAATTGCTTGACGAACTAGAGCAGCATTAACTCTCGCATTGACCTGAATAAAATCAATGGGATTAAAACGTAGCGTCACATCAAAATCATCCAATTTATAAGAGAGCTGTCTTGTCGTCTTAGGATTGAGAGGCAATACGCTACCCGGTCCACCCCTTTGAAGATAAACATCTATCGCCCATTGAGAGGCTATATCGTTGAATAACGCAAGATCATTTTTTGTAGGCTCATCTAACACCCTCAATACTATTGCACAGGCATCTTCGCCTGCCACCAACTCCACCTGAGGTAATCGACGGTGCAAAGAACTTTTCCCAATTCCCTCGCTTAACACACCGGGCAAACCATTCAATGGCTCAACTAACACACGGCAAGCAGCCAAATCCATTACATCCCGGGTTGCACGTTCCTTAAACCCTACAAGCACCCGCTCTTTGCCCTTCACATAGCTCACACTCAGATGTGCACGGCGTCGATAATGCCACTCAGGACCAAGAATAGGCGGCAACCACAAGTCCGGTTGTGCTGAAGCGATACGTGACAAGGCTTCTTCAACGATCTTCTGTTTAAAAGAAACTTGAGCCTCATACGAAAGGTGCTGAACTGCACAACCACCACATAGACCAAAATATTCACAAGGCGGCTCTACCCTCATGGGCGAAGGTTCAAGCAACTCAATCAGATCAGCTTCATGATACTGACGACGACGTCGGCGCGGAGCGATCCGTACAAGCTCCCCAGGCAACGCCCCTGGAACAAATACCCGACGCTCACCAAGATCAGCTACCCCTTGGCCATCATGGGTGAGGTCAATTACCCGAACATCTAATAATTCTGAATCAACCGCCATGGCTGATTTTTTTCCATGCATGAAGATATTCCTGCAAATGAGCGCTATCTGATTGCTCTAGTTTAGCCATAACTCGCCCTAGCTCATCCTCTAATTGCATTTCGCTGAAGATTCCCCGGGTAAGTTGAAAACGCAAGTAAATCAGATAAGTATTGAGCACGTCGGTTTCGCAGTAATTACGTATAGCAGGCAAATCACCCGCAAGATACTGCCCCCATACTTGATCGCCACTCATCCCAAGTTTTCCAGGGAACCCTAATAATGTTGCCACCTGGTCTAGGGATCCTCGACCACTCATCTGAAAACCTGCCAGCACATCCATCAAGTCTAGGTGACGCCAATGAAAACGACTTAAATAATTGTTATAGCGAAAATTTCTATCTGTCTCTCCAATTTCCCAGTAACGTTCAGCATTTATGCCATGCAAGAGAGCCCGATATTGCAATACAGGAAGGTCGAAGCCCGAACCATTCCAAGAAACCAGCTCAGGCGAATAACGCTCTAGCCCCTCAAAAAAACGCTGGACTATCTCCTTCTCAGAAGCCTCAACATCACCGAGACTAAAAAGATGCAATTCATCCCCAGAACGAAGTATTGCTGAGATAGCTACTATCTTGTGCTGAACTAAAGGCAAAAAGTCTGTCTGACGAGCCTGTCGTTGCTTGAAAAACATAATTCGACCAACGGCCTCATCATCAAGTTTTTCAACACCGTATAGTCGTCGGCCAAAGTCTGTATCCGGAATTGTTTCAATATCAAAAATAAGGGTGTTCAAGAGTGTTCATCCCTTTTCATCAAAACAGCCACAGCAACCACCAGCCCCGCCTCATCGCTAAGAGTAAGGTGCCCATCAGCAATCCCAAGACTCTCGCGCCTAACCTGCCCACGCGGGGAATAAATAACTTGTGGCTGTCCCCATTGGGACGGCAGTGTCCCTACATCCCGAATCCAAACTCCATGAGAAAAACCAGTTCCCATAGCTTTAACGATTGCCTCCTTTGCTGCAAAACGCATAGCCAAAAACCGTACTGGGTTATTCGCACAGACAAAAAGCTCTTTCTCCTCATCCAACAACAGGCGATCAGCAAAATGCATGCCAAAGCGATCCCAGGTTTTAGCAACCCGTGATTGCTGCACAATGTCTATACCCACTCCGAATATCACAACCGTCGAGCGTCCTGCATAAGAACCTTCATGCTTGATACCGACTTAATTAGGCCATCAAATAAGGCTTGAGCGATGATCGCATGCCCAATATTAAGTTCGACTATCGAAGCGAGAGAAGCAATAGGCTTTACATTGTGATAATTAAGGCCATGTCCTGCATGAATGGTCAGTCCGAGACTATCACCAAAATCAGCTGCAATACTCACCCGATCTAATTCTCTTTCCATCTCTGCTTGGTTTGGCGCATCAGCGTAAGCACCAGTATGCAGTTCCACAACGCTAACTCCGCAAGCGACAGCAGCCTCTAACTGCGCGGGTTCAGGATCAATGAATAAGGATGCTCGAATACCTACTGCCTCTAATCTCACGACAGCCTCTCTAATTTTTTCTATCTGACTCAAGACATCGAGCCCACCCTCAGTCGTGAGTTCCTCACGCTTCTCCGGCACTAAGCAACAGTCAACTGGCCGCGTGGCTATAGCTATCTGAATCATCTCTTCTGTCACGGCCATCTCGAGATTTACCCGTGTTGCAACCGATTTCTGCATCATTTCCAAGTCATAATCTTGAATATGTCTGCGATCCTCACGCAGATGAATCGTGATGCTGTCGGCACCTGCACGCTCTGCAATGAGCGCCCACTCTACTGGATCAGGGTATTTCGTCCCCCGTGCCTGACGCACAGTAGCCACGTGATCCACATTGACACCAAGACTTACTAGACAAGAAAGCTTATCTCCTGTTGTTTTTCCGATTTCTTTGATCATGATTCCAACCCTCGAGCGTAAACATCCTGCAAAACAGTCCGCGTGCTAAGGGGACGATTGCCTAAATAAATTCGTAGCACGTATCCTAGTAATCGCTTTGCTGCCTTGAGGCTAGCTAAGTCATCTAAACGCTCTTCTCTCAGTGAAATAAGCTCACGTCCACTAAAAACATCTAGCCCAGAATCCGATTTAGACTTCATGGTAAAACCATGCTCAGACTCGAACCCATAGGTGCCCTCAGAACAGATTGCTTCCCCTGTCTCAACGTCCTCTAGAAGACCTAATCCGTACCCTAAAGCATCTAAGAAGCGTAACTCGAATACACGCAGTGTACGAGAAGTATTAGATAGATCGGAAAGATCTGAAAGGCATCGGCTATAACAAGAAAAAACCAGAGCATTGGGATCCCCCCTTCCCATCAATCGAAGCAACAGTTCATTTAAGTAAAATCCCGCTAGAATCGCCTCACCCGATAATGACAATGAAGGCGGCACTACCTCTGCATGCGTTAGACGACCTAGCTCACTGCGGCGCACCCACGATAATTGCAGAGATGAAAAAGATTGAAGGACAACACGCCTATCAGATCCAACACGCCTTGATCCTTGCGCTACCAGGGTGATAACGCCGTAATTTTTGGTAAGACAGTCAATAAGCTGGCTGGTATTTTTATATGGACGTCGATGCAGTATAAAGCCCTGCTCTAGATGAACAGTTTCTCTGTCAGTCATTACAGATCAAAGCCCAACTTTTTCAGCTCCCTTTCGCTATCCGACCAATGCTCTCGAATCTTGACCCATAATTCCAAATGAACACGGTCAGAAAAAAACTCAATTAGTTCCTTCCGAGCAGCTTGCCCCGCCGCTTTTAAAACACAACCACCCTTTCCGATAACAATGGGCTTATGACTCTTACTCCCCACCCAAATAACCGCGTGGATTAACCACTGATTCTCTTCATTCCTACCAAGGTGTTCTACTTCTACCGTTAGACCATAGGGCACCTCCTTATGCACCAGAGACAACAGTTTTTCTCTAATAATCTCTGCAATCCTAAAACTATCATCTCTATCTGTAATCGTATCCTTAGGAAATAGTGCTGAACCTATCGGTAACCTGGAAAAAATCTCATTGGTAAGCCCCTCAAGATTCATGCCTTTTACAGCCGAAACAGGAACAAACGCAGAAGATGGTAGTTGCTGAGCCGCCTTATCGAGCGCTGGCAACAAAGCCACTCTAGAACCAACCATGTCAATTTTATTTAAAACCAGAATGGTCTTTTCTGTTTTATCTTGTAAGAGCCTACCTAGATAGAGATCATCCCGTGTCAATCTATTGGCTTCAACAACCATTAAAATGACGTCTGCATCTTCAACAGCCTGACTAATCGTCTTTGCCATGAAACGATGAAGAACACTTTTCTTGTATGCCGTTGACGCACTTTGCAAGCCGGGTGTATCTACGAATACTGCCTGCTCAGAGGAACGACTTAAAACACCAAGGATGCGGTGACGAGTAGTATGTGGCTTCGCACTCACAATACTTACTTTCTCACCTACCAACGCATTTAAAAGAGTTGATTTTCCAACATTTGGTCGACCAACAATAGCCACATAACCACAGCGGAAATTTTTTTCAGTTACCACTGGTCAAACTCAATAACATATATTTAGCAGCATCTTGTTCTGCGTTTCGACGACTTAAACCACGACCTATAACTGTGTCCCCGCCAACCGTACATTGGATCATGAAAATTCTTTTATGCGGAGGACCCTCCATGGACTTGACATTATACTCTGGCAAACCAAGACCTCGCGCCTGAAGCCACTCTTGCAACTTGGTTTTTGCATCTTTCAAGCTTGCTGCATCAGGAAGCATTTTGAACCTATCCCCTATGAGTCTGTTTATACATATCTCAGCTTCTGCAAAGCCGCCATCCAAGAGTATTCCGCCGATCAATGCTTCTACGGTGTTGGCAAGAATAGATGAGCGATGCGCGCCTCCTGAGCTCTGTTCGCCTACTCCGATAATCACATGTGGCTCTAACTCCAACTCCCTGCCGAGATCAGCCAATGTTTCTCCTTTGACAAGCGCCGCACGCATACGGCTCATATCTCCCTCAGACTCTGAGGATTTAGAATTAAAAAGCCTCTGAGCAACCACAAAACCCAGCAAAGCATCTCCAAGAAACTCAAGACGTTCATTGTTTTTTCGAGAAGCACTCCGGTGGGTTAATGCTTGCTCGAGCAATTCAGGATTTTTAAAGCGATACCCAAGCTGCTCATAGGCCCAACGAAGCCGAGTGGCAAGGGCCTTATCCGAACTTGCTTCTTTAGAGAGACTAGAAGTCAATCCTTTACAACAAGCAAAAAGTCATGGTCACATTCAATCGCCAAGCTGAAACTATCATCTGTTTATCTAATTTTAACATTCTATGAGCCAGCATCGAATACTGTTATATACCAGGATGAAAAATCACGATTCTTTCATTCACTCAATACTTTGACCTATGCGACCCCACCTAGGTCCTCCTTCACCAGGCCAACGCCAGTTCATCCAAATCCGCAAAGCCTTGCCTACCATATGATACTCGGGAATAAACTGAACACTTTCAAACCGACTGTCCTGACTATTGTCGCGATTATCCCCCATGACAAAGTAGTGACCTTCAGGCACTACATAAGTACCCCCTGGACTAAACCTACTGCGCATATGAAGCAAGTCATGCTCTTGATCTCCCAGCTTCTCTCTGCCCAGTTGCAGGCCTGGATTACCTTCATAGTCTCCAATCAGCTCTAGGGGAACTACCTCTCCATTAATGCTTAGCTCTTTATCGGCTGATTCATAAACCACCACATCCCCTGGCAAACCAACAATCCGTTTGATGTAATTAATACTAGGATTAGAAGGCAATCTAAAAACAACCACATCACCCCGCAATGGCTCTCCAATATCAAATATCTTGGTATTTATTACAGGGAGCTTCAACCCATATGAAAATTTGCTAACAAAAATAAAATCTCCATCTACTAGCGTTGGCATCATAGACCCGGAAGGAATTCTAAACGGTTCAAACAGAAAAGACCTCAGCACAAGCACTAGTAACAAAACAGGGAAGAAAGAACGAGCATATTCCACCAATATTGGTTCTGAACGGTGCTTCTGACCCAAAATGGACTCATTACCTCTTGCTATTCTACGGCGCTTCAGCACACAGCTATCAAAGCACCAGACAAGACCAGAGATAGCGGTAGCGATAACAAGCAATAATGAAAAGTCCAAGAGTTATCCTGAGTTTCTACGAAAAAACAGGAGACGAGTATTCGTCATTTTCTGTCGGTCTGCAACACGGCCAAAAAGGCTTCCTGAGGAATTTCAACCGAGCCCAATTGCTTCATACGGCGCTTGCCAGCCTTCTGCTTCTCCAGCAACTTCCTTTTTCTCGTTACGTCCCCTCCATAAAGTTTTGCAGTAACATCTTTCCTTAATGCCTTGACCGTACTCCGAGCAATTATTTGTCCTCCAATCGCTGCCTGAATGGAAACCTCGAATTGCTGCCGAGGAATAATATCTTTAAGTTTTTCCACTAACTGACGCCCACGTCGATCCACAAAATTTCTATGCATAATCATGGACATTGCATCCACTCGTTCTTTATTAATCATAATATCTAGCTTTATTAGATCCGCTGGCTCAAATCGAGAAAACTGATAGTCAAATGATGCATAACCACGACTTGTGGATTTTAGACGATCAAAAAAATCCAGAACCACTTCTGCCAACGGAAGTTCATATTCAAGGGAAATTTGCTTACCCAGATATTGCAGCTTGCGTTGTTTTCCGCGTTTCTCTTCGCAAAGCTTTAAGACGTTACCAATGAACTCTTTAGGCATAAGAATATTTGCAAGTATCAATGGTTCTCGAATCTCTTTAATTTGACCTCTATCCGGAAGTTGTGTTGGATTATCTATCTTTATAATCTCTCCGGTACTAGTTTCGATTTCATAGACAACCGTAGGGGCTGTTGAGATCAGCTCAATATCGTATTCTCTTTCTAATCGTTCCTGAACAATTTCCAGATGTAGCATTCCTAGAAAACCGCACCTAAACCCAAAACCAAGAGCGAGACTAGATTCCGGCTCAAAATTTAGGGCAGCATCATTTAATCTTAATTTCTCAAGCGCCTCACGAAAATCTTCAAAATCCTCAGAATTAATAGGGAAGAGCCCAGCAAAAACACGAGGCTGAATTCGTTCGAACCCTGGCAAAGGCTCTGTATCCTCAGACCCTTGTTCACGAATGGTATCTCCAACCGGAGCAGCATCAACTTCTTTTATACCCGCTATAATATATCCAACTTCCCCTGCTTCTAGATGTTTTCGATCAGTCATTTTTGGAGTAAAGACCCCAACACGATCAACCTTATAACGCCTTTCAGTAGAGAAAATTTCGATCCGGCTTCCCTTGGACAACTTACCGTTCACTACCTTAACTAGGGACACAACACCGACATAACTATCAAACCATGAGTCGATAATGAGTGCTTGTAGAGGAGCATTTGATTTGCCTTTCGGGGAAGGAATAGTGCTTACAATCTCTTCCAACAAAGCTTCAACACCTTCTCCAGTTTTAGCACTGATGCGCAGAGCATGTTGAGCGCTCAGGCCAATAATCTCCTCAATTTCATTAACAACACCTTCCGGGTCTGCCGAAGGCAAATCAATCTTGTTGATCACTGGTAAAACCTCTAAACCCAAGCTGATCGCTGAGTAGCAGTTTGCGACACTCTGAGCCTCGACACCCTGGGCAGCATCGACTATTAACAAAGCCCCTTCACATGCGGCAAGAGAGCGTGAAACCTCGTATGAAAAGTCCACATGCCCAGGGGTATCAATGATATTAAGATGATAGGTATCACCATTCTTCGCGCAATACTCAAGAGCTACACTTTGCGCCTTAATAGTGATCCCTCGCTCGCGCTCGAGATCCATAGAATCAAGAACTTGGTCAGCCATTTCTCGATCTGATAGACCCCCACACAACTGTATTAATCGATCGGCAAGTGTAGATTTACCGTGATCAATATGAGCGATTATTGAAAAATTTCGGATCCGTTCCATGGCCGAACAAGAAGTAGCGGAAGCAGAACACATTATACCCTGCTTGCCCTTCAGTCCTCTTATATGATGGATTTAAGTTGCACAAAACCCATTCAAGAATCGTAGAACTATTAACCCCTTTTAATAAGAGGCCCTAAGGATAAGGTTAAGTTTCTTGCTTAGACGTAATTATGGGCGATATATGGAGGTATGTATCGCAATAGCGCCCCAACAGCAATCCAGCCACAAACCCGCAAAAAGATCCAAGCAAGGTACTCAGATCATTCCCAAAACTCATAACGCCTATAGCGGCACCACATAAGAGTCCTAACCACGGCAATCCATACAGAAAAATCGTTCCAAGCATTAGATATTGTGAATTTACAGATACTGTGACTAGTTCATTTACATGCACCTGCAACGAGCTCAGTATCCGCAGTGATGGAGGAGACTTCCAACGCCAAAGGCATCCCCCTTCACACCCACGACATACCTTAGAGCTTAAAAAATCAAGCTCAACCATGCTATCACCATGAAGTGAGCCTACGCGAGCCTGTACGCTAATATAATCTTCCGATAGCGGAATCATGCTGTTTCTACTCTGCACTGCCAGTAAACCCCTAGGAAAATCTAAATGACCAGTCTGTTACGGGTTAATACCATTTTATTTTGATCCAAAGACTCTACAAAAAATCAAAGTCCCTATCCTCATCTGATTTAACAATCCAACTCAATTTGAACCAAATACACGCATACTCTGAAGAAGCTTTTCCAAACTAGGATCAGTAAATTCATACCTCCCTACAAGATGCGCATGAAGATCAGGATCAGGAAGCTCTAGCAAATCAGCAAAAAGTCTTTTTTGCTCAACGGGCAAATCTCCGTATGACTTGTTGAGAAAACTGACCAGCAACACATCAAGCTCTCTCATTCCGCGCCGACAGCGCCAGCGCAGCCTTGCAATTTCAGTTGACGCACGCTCCATCAATGGCTAACTAGTGACGCCGATCAGCAATCAGCTTTTTTATTTCAGCAATCGCTTTGGCGGGGTTAAGGTCTTTCGGACAGGCCTCAGTACAATTAAGAATTGTATGACATCGATAAAGTTTAAATGGATCCTCCAAAGAATCCAGACGCTCGCCCGTAGACTCATCTCTGCTGTCAACTATCCAACGATATGACTGCAGCAATGCCGCTGGTCCTAGATATCGATCCGAATTCCACCAGTAACTGGGACATGCCGTAGAACAGCACGCACATAAAATACAGGCTGACGGCTCATTGATCTTTTCCTGATCTGCCTTAGATTGAAGTCGTTCACGATCTGGTGGAGGGGGCGTCTTTGCCTCAAGCCACGGCTTTACAGATGCATACTGAGCGTAGAAGTTAGTCATATCTGGCACTAAATCTTTAATAACAGGCATGTGAGGAAGCGGATAAACCTTAACAGTACCGCTCACCTTGCTCACCGGTTTAAGACAAGCTAGCGTATTAACACCATCAATATTCATCGCGCATGAACCACAAATACCCTCTCGACATGAGCGGCGAAAGGTGAGAGTAGGATCAATCTCATTTTTGATCTTAATCAGAGCATCTAGCACCATAGGCCCACACTTATCCATATCCACATCATAAGTATCGATGGTCGGATTTGTACCCACGTCTGGATCATAGCGGTATACAGAGAATTTTTTTACGTTCTTTGCTTGGTCTCCCCCTACAAAGGTTTTCCCAGGCTTTACTCGTGAATTGATCGGAAGTCGGAACTGCGCCATTAGTTATCCTCTACTATTCCTATGCTTAATAAGTGCGCGCCTTAGGTGGAATTGGCGCGACATCATCCGTTAATGTTTCCATTTGAACTGGTCGTTCACCAAAATGAACCTCTCCTGATTCGCTCACCCACACCAGCGTATGCTTCATCCAGTTTTCATCATCACGCTCTGGGTAATCCTCTCGAGCCTGAGCACCACGACTCTCTGTCCTATGGACTGCAGACTTAATAGTCGCCATCGCTTGAGTTAAAAGATTTTCAAGCTCAAAAGTTTCCATAAGGTCGGTATTCCAGATCAAAGAACGATCCGCAACAGAAACATCTGAAAACGCTGAAAATATAGGCTCTAGAAGATCAATCCCCTTTTGGAGAGACTCTCCAGTACGAAAGACTGCCGCATGATTTTGCATTACCCGTTGCATTTGCAAACGTAGCTCTGCTGTCGAGACACTACCCTTAGCATTCCTAAGGCGATCCACACGATCAACGGCCACTTGACCCGCGTCCTTGGCAAGAGGTGCAGACCTACCATCAGGTTTTATTAGCTCGCCACATCGAATGGCTGCCGCACGTCCAAAAACAACCAAATCAATCAGTGAGTTTGACCCAAGACGATTAGCTCCATGCACAGAAACGCAGGCAGCCTCGCCAACAGCCATTAGCCCAGGAACGACAGACTCCTCGTTAGCACCATTTACGTTGATAACCTCTCCATAGAGGTTCGTCGGCACGCCTCCCATGTTGTAGTGAACTGTCGGAATTACTGGGATGGGATCCTTCATAACATCGACGCCAGCAAAAATCTTTGCCGTCTCTGCAATACCCGGCAGACGTTCATTGATAATGTCTGTTCCAAGATGCTCTAGATGCAGATTAACGTGGTCTTTCTCTGATCCAACACCACGACCTTCATTAATCTCCATGGTAATTGAGCGGCTCACCACATCTCTGGATGCCAAGTCCTTAGCATTGGGAGCGTAGCGTTCCATGAAACGTTCTCCCTCAGCATTTGTGAGATAACCACCCTCGCCACGCGACCCCTCTGTAATCAACATGCCCGTCCCATAGATGCCAGTTGGATGAAACTGGACGAATTCCATATCTTGGAGTGGAAGACCAGCACGTTGCACCATTGCATTACCATCTCCTGTACAGATGTGCGCCGATGTACAGGAAAAATAGGCGCGGCCATAACCGCCCGTTGCTAGGATGACCATCTTAGAACGAAACCTGTGCAGGCGTCCCTCAGCAAGATCAAGAGCAACTATCCCGCGACAAACCCCATCCTCCATAATCAAATCAATTGCAAAATATTCGATGAAAAATTCAGCATCATGTTTTAGCGACTGCTGGTATAGCGTATGCAACATTGCATGACCAGTTCGGTCTGCCGCAGCGCATGTGCGCTGCGCCGTTCCCTCACCATAGTGAGTTGTCATACCTCCAAAAGGACGCTGGTATATAAGTCCGTCGTCAGTTCGGGAAAAAGGCACACCATAGTGCTCAAGCTCTATCACGGAGGCAGCCGCCTCTTTGCACATATACTCAATTGCATCCTGATCACCTAACCAATCAGAACCCTTTACAGTGTCGTACATATGCCAGCGCCAATCATCATCTCCCATGTTTCCAAGGGCAGCACTAATCCCACCCTGCGCTGCAACTGTATGACTCCGGGTTGGAAAAACTTTTGAAATACATGCAGTACTAAGGCCTTGCTCTGCTAAACCAAGGGTTGCTCGCAATCCAGAACCCCCAGCCCCTACAACAACCACATCATAAGTGTGATCTATGAATTCGTACTCTTTAGTCATACTGCTGCCCCTAAAGCTATCTTCAACACCGCAAAAATCCCAGCTACTGCTACTAGGATGTGAGTGAAGGAGACTGCCACAATCGTAACAACCTTTAAGGTCGAGGCATGAACATAGTCTTCCACAACCACCTGCACTCCAAGTTGAGAGTGATAGGTCAGGGTGATCAATGCCAAAATAAGCAAAATGCTATTAACTGGGTGTCTAATAAATTCAACCACAGAACTGTAAGTCATGTCTTCCATGCCGGCTAATGCGACCGCAAACCATAGACCAAGAGGTATAAGTGCAACAGCTGATAGCCGCTGTACCCACCAATGTTCTGCGCCCTCCTTAGCAGAACCAAGTCCTAGAACTTTATTTAGCGGACTGACAAGACTCATCACCAAGCCCCTATAAAATAACCGCTAGGGAATAACTCACCGAAGCGATCAGAGAAAAAATAACCACGCACCATCCACTAACACGATACTGTCCTCGATCAAATCCAATCCCCACATCCCAGACCAAGTGACGCACGCCGTTGCCAAGATGGTAAAAAAAACAAAAACACCAGCCAAGATAAAAGAATTTAAAAAGCCAGCTACCTAGAACAACATGAGCGTTGATATAGGCCTGCTCACCGCCTGCAATGGAGAGCAACCAATAAAGAAGCACGAAAATGCCTAAAGACAAAGTGACCCCCGTCCCCCGGTGCAAAACAGACAATACACTGGTGATCTGAGGGCGATAGACCTGCAAATGCGGCGATAAAGGCCGCTCAACCCTGTTCATAGTTTTTTATTTCCTTGCTTAGGGCAACGCAACAGCGGCACGAACGCGCCCGCTTCTGCTTCCGTTAGAAATCAATGCAGCGGCCTGCTCGCTCCCAATCACCGAATCGAGTTGGTTCTGGTCCTTTAGGTCCGCCGATCTCTCTAAGCCTTTCTGACTGCCCGCTTCCAGCGGTTAACAAGATATCATCGTCGTTCCCATGCCCGGTTTCCATACCGACTGCAACTGCGCTCTTATGCTTCTCATCTGCTTTCTGAAATCTGTGCATTTAATCAGTCTGCCAGAAACGATCTTTTTTCGCACCATCTAAGTCCGTAAAAAAACAGAACGAGTTTATAGACTAAGATATCCATCGTGACAAACACTACACCAACGGTATTACACCTACTTCCCACCATTCACTTTATTCAAGTGACCGGTGCTGATGCAAAAAAATTTCTCAATGCGCAGCTGAGTCAAGATATTACTTCAAAAAAAGCCACTCTTGCCGCATGGCATGACGCTAAAGGACGTGTCCTTGCTCTGTTACACACCTTTCCCCACGACGACGGCTGGCTTCTGATGATGCATGGGGATAATCCGGATACTCTCACTCAAAAATTAAGATTATTTGTTTTACGAGATGAGGTTGAAATTTGTGACGTTTCTTCAAAATGGTTTGGAGCTCTCCTGCCAAGCAAGACTGAGCAGCGGCTTGAAGGACCTAGTAAAACCTTAGGCCAAACATCTGAAAATATTATTAAAAAAGGTACTGCTTTAACATTTACAGCAAGCCCACATGCTACATATCTTGTGGCACCAAAGGATAAACAGCACTCAATTGAGTCAGAATTTGAGGTTTCAACTGATCTGAGGGGAGAAATAGTTGAAATTCAAATGGGTCTAATCAATATTTCATCTGCCCTAAGCCAACGTTTTACACCCCACATGCTAAACCTCGATAAACTTGGCGCACTATCCTTTGATAAAGGCTGTTATCCAGGACAAGAAGTCATCGCACGCGTTCAACACCGCGGGAACCTTAAACGCCGAATATTTCGATTCTCAGGCGTATTATCCGATACACCAAGCATCGGTAGCGTATTAATCGACCTGACAGGAGCCCCAGTAGGAGAAGTCGTACGCAGCGCCCGAGCAAACTCACAACGTGTAGAACTACTCGCCATTATAAAAATTGATGCAGCTAAAAAACATCTAGAGCTAGCTGAAGAGCCACAAAAACGCTTAACAAGGGAACCCTTACCTTGGGAAACTGTTTAAACCTCAAGCTTTAGAGTAGGAAACAAAACAACGTCCCGAATCGATGGCGAATTAGTCAACAACATTATTAGTCGATCAATACCAATACCTAAACCAGCTGCTGGTGGCATTCCATACTCTAAAGCTCTGATGTAATCATTATCGAAATACATCGCTTCATCGTCTCCTCTTGCCTTCGCTTGTGCTTGGTCTTGGAATCGCCTAGCCTGATCTTCTGGGTCGTTTAGCTCAGAAAATCCATTGGCTATTTCTCGGCCAAAGATAAAGAGCTCAAATCGATCCGTAAGAAAAGGATCATCATCTTTACAGCGGGCTAGCGGGGAAACCTCTGCTGGATACTCAGTAACGAAAACGGGACCTTTCAGGTGCCTTTCAACCGTTGCTTCAAACAACTCAATCTGCAACCTTCCTGCGCCATAGTCCTTCTCATATTTAATCCCACGCTGATCACAGATAGAGCGTAGCTGCTCGAGGCCTCTAGGATTACCAGCCAAACCAGGATTATGCTGAATAAGCCCTTCTTCAATAGTCACAATCTCAAAATCACTCTTCAAATCAAGCGTTTGCCCTTGGTAGTCCAGCTGATCAGTACCAAGAACCACTCGCGCCGAGTCTCGAATAAGCGTCTGAGTAAGGCCTATAAAATCTTTATAGTCTGCATAAGCTTGGTAGATCTCTAGCATTGTGAACTCAGGATTATGTTGGGTTGAAATGCCCTCATTACGGAAGCTTCGATTTATTTCATATACACGATCCAGCCCGCCAACAAGCAAACGCTTCAGATAAAGTTCAGGAGCGACACGCAGATAGAGCGGCATGTCTAGTGCATTATGGTGAGTTTTAAAAGGCTTAGCGAGGGCTCCGCCTGGGATTGGATGCATCATCGGCGTTTCAACTTCCGCAAAGCCCAACGCGTCAAGGGATGACCTAAGAAAACGTACAATCTCCATACGAATTTGAAATCTTCGACGAGTTTCTTGACTAACTATCAAGTCCAGATAACGTTGCCTAAGCCTTAACTCTGGATCCACGAGACCATGCCATTTTTCAGGCATTGGACGAAGAGACTTTACAAGTAACCGTAAGTCATCTGTACGCACCGATAACTCACCAGTCTTAGTCTTAAAAAGACCCCCCTCAGCCCCTAAAATATCTCCCACATCCCAAGACTTAAAGGCTTGGTAGGTCTCAGTAGAGACACGATCACGCTCAATAAAGAGCTGTATATGACCAGAGCTATCCTGAATCTTCACGAAACTGGCCTTGCCCATAACGCGTTTTGCCATCATACGACCTGCAACGCGCACGCGAGGAGATTGAACATCAAAATCAGATGCCGTTCGGTCCCCATAGGCAGAAAGCAGCTCATCTGCTAGAGAGTCACGACGAAAATCGTTTGGAAAAGCATTTCCATCACGCAGCTTACGAAGCTTCTCACGCCTCTCCGCTATAAGCTTATTTTCGCCTGATAAAGTTTTATCTATTGATTCCGACATTTCTTATAAACCCTGTTTCAAACTTTCCTCAAGAAAAGGATCAAGGTCACCGTCTAGTATGGCGCTAGGGTTTCCGCTTTCAAATCCCGTTCTTAAATCTTTAATTCTGGATTGGTCAAGCACATAGGAACGTATCTGGCTCCCCCAACCAATATCTGCTTTACCCTTTTCCAACAATTCTGCCTCTTCTTGACGTTTCTGTTGCTCCTGCTCATATAACTTAGCCCGCAGCTGCGCCATTGCTGTTGCACGATTTTTATGCTGCGAACGATCATTTTGACACTGAGCAACAACTCCAGATGGCAAATGGGTTATACGCACAGCTGACTCAGTCTTGTTGACATGCTGACCTCCGGCCCCACTTGCACGATAGACATCAACCCTAAGATCACTTGGGTCTATCTCGATGTCCACCTCATCCTCAATTTCCGGCGAAACAAAAACGGCAGCAAAAGAGGTATGGCGTCGGTGGCCTGCATCAAAAGGTGACTTTCTCACTAAACGATGAACGCCCGTCTCGGTTCTAAGCCAACCATAAACGTAGTCTCCGCTTAACAAGACAGTTGCACTTTTAAGCCCTGCAACATCGCCCGTGGAGTACTCCAGTATCTCTGCTTTAAACCCACGAGACTCTGCCCACCGAAGATACATTCGAAACAATATCTCAGCCCAATCCTGCGCTTCAGTACCGCCGGATCCAGATTGAATATCGAGATAAGCGTTATTCGCATCCATCTCCCTAGAGAACATACGCAAAAATTCCAGGCGCTCAATTTCCTTTTGGGTTTTTACAACTTCATTGGCAATATCCTGAAGAGCCTCACCATCGGCCTCCTCTCGCGCAAGCCTAGACAGCTGATCTGAATCAGTCAAAAATCGATCTACCCCATCAAGCGTAGTAATAATCAATTCAAGATCAGCCCTCTCCTTTCCAAGACCTTGGGCTCGACTTTGATCTTCCCATACAGCTGGGTCTTCGAGTTCTCGATCAACCTCCTCAAGTCGCTCCAGCTTCCCATCATAGTCAAAGATACCCCCTAAGGGCGCTACAACGTCCCTGAAGATCAGAAATTTTTGAGTTAAGCTCACCAAATTCCATTTGTCACACCGATACCGAAGGCGCTGAATGATAGCGCAATCGAATCCCACTCACATGATTGCACTTTTAGAGGGCTCGATATATTCGACAATTAGTTGAACCCTGGGTGAAGCGTAATAATCATTCACGCCCAATCGGTAAATAAGATTCAAAGAATCACCCACCTGCCAATTTCCCGGAGAAAAATTAAATGCTATCGCATCTAAGGGATGCTCATTTCTATTAACTTTAACAGTCATTTTCAGATGTTTATCACTCAATATCCGTTGATTGATCAGCACAAACGAGCCTTCAAAAAGAGGCTCAGGAAACCCTTGCCCCCAAGGCCCAATAGCATGTAGCAGCGATGCCACCTCTACGGTAATATCGCTACTTGATAGCACACCGTCAGTCGAAATTTTCTCGTCAAAATCTTCTGGCCCAAGTCTTTCTTCACCCAATGATTTCATGGCTGCTCGAAACAGAGAATACCCATTAGGGTCTAACGTAAGACCCGCAGCCATTGCGTGCCCTCCGAATCGGTCTATAAGTCCAGGATGTTGAGCATCGATCGTCACAAGTGCGTCTCGAAGATGGAACCCAGCAATAGATCGACCAGACCCTTTTAAAAACCCAGACTTCGTATGAGCAAATGCAAATGCGGGACGGTGATATCGATCCTTAATCTTGGAGGCCACTAAACCCACCACTCCCTCATGCCAATCATCTCTTAATAGGCAAAGTATGGGAGACAATTCTCCGGCTGATATAGAGGTTTCAGCATCCATCAATTCTAGAGCCTCCGCACGCATTCTCGACTCTAATACTCGTCTATCTTTATTAAAGGAATTCAACTGATTTGCTAAGCTCAAAGCTTCTTTCGGAGAATCCGTTAATAAACAACGCACACCTATTGCCATGTCATCGAGTCGACCAGCAGCGTTCAGTCTTGGGGCGATTTGATAGGCTAACGTTGTTCCTGTGACATCATGATATGAAATATTAGCTACCTCACATAATGCTAAGAGCCCGGGGCGACAGCGTCCTGCTCGCACTCTTGCAAGACCTTGGCCAATCAATATGCGATTGCTGTGATCTAATTTCACTAAGTCAGCTATAGTTCCCAGAGCAACCAAATCCAAAAAATCAGGGATGATTAAAGAAACACCAAGGCGACGCCCTAATGCCGCTAAAAGGTAAAAAGCCACACCTACCCCGGCAAGATTTTTGCCAAGAAAAGTGTTGCCTATAAGATTTGGATTGACTATCACATTTGCAACTGGCAACTCAGCGCCTGGCAAATGATGATCGGTAACTAAAACATCGATGCCTAATTTCCGCGCAGCGGCCACCCCAGCCACGCTCGTAACTCCATTATCTACAGTCACAATTAAATCAGGCTTTTTGATGAGTAATTGGTCAACCAACTCGGTTGTAAGTCCATAACCAAGTTCAAAGCGGTCTGGAATAAAAAATGAAACATCACTGAAACCAAAAGACCGAAGACAAAGAACCATTAATGCGGTACTAGTCGCACCGTCTGCGTCAAAGTCGCCCACTATGGTGATTCGGCTATCCCTATGACGAATCATTAGATCTACACCCTTATCAAGGGATTGAAATTCACCTACTGGACGCAGCCCACTAAGAGATAGATCAATCTCCGATGGGGACTTTATTTCTCGACGAGAAAGGACTTGCCGAAGTACATGATGAGTACCTTTCGGCCACGACCAATGGTTCGAACCCGGAACTTGT
>Ga0115002_10002689_pt1 | contig 22910 bp, 20 predicted proteins | sample ArcticOcean_MG_C_8_FD_89576 | JGI IMG/M metagenome (GOLD analysis project Ga0115002, IMG submission 89576) | Marine microbial communities from western Arctic Ocean - ArcticOcean_MG_CB11_86 | ecosystem: Environmental > Aquatic > Marine > Oceanic | place: Arctic Ocean: Canada Basin | collected... | reverse complement strand
TTTCTGCAATCAGCACGATTTATCTTCGTGTTAAACTGAAAGCAGTTTGATCGACGTGCATACCGCCTTACGAGATTGGACGAAAGTTGCCTTAAAAACAAATGGCGAGCACCAAGCTCGAAATTGTGCGATCAGCCTTAGTCTCATTGAACATCTAAAAACCACAGGAATTTCCATCTCCGACGAAGCCGTCTACTCTGCCCTGTCTCAATGGTCTCTCCCATTACGGGTTGAAGTCCTGCTCAACAAGCCGGTCTTCATCGTCGATGCGGCCCATAACGTTGCTTCAATTCAAGCGCTCTTAGAAACCATTGAAGAAAAAGGACCGTATCACAACAAAACACTCATTTTCGCATCGACCCAGGGAAAAGACGCATTAAAAATACTCGAGCAACTTGTCCCCGAATTTGACCGAGTGATTCTTACGGAGTACAAAAATAACCCTCGATCTATTCCATTGAAAGAATTAGAAGAATGCCTATTGAAAGTGAGCGCAAAGCCATTCGAGGTTGCACAAACGCCCCAGGATGCACTTCAACGAGCAATGGAAAACCACGACCAGAACGACCTGATTTGCACAACAGGCTCATTCTTCATCGCCGCTGAGATGCGAAACCTTGTTCAGGTCAGTCAACCGACTGGCTGCTCAATTCGATGACATCCAACCCCGGTCTCAAATTCACTTCAAACCGCAATGCCAAAACATTACGGAGCAACTGCTCCTGGAGCCGCAGAACCGCGGCGATTCGACGTTTTCCTTCTTAACGGGTTTCGGCGACCACGGCGACCAGCCTGCATCCCTTCCATCATGGCAGGCATCATACCTGCTGCACCCGCCATCGCTGGATCGAGCATCGCTTCAAGACCAAGTCCACCTGGACCCTCAGCAGCTGCAGCTTTTCCCTTTAGAAATTCAAAAGGTTTTCGTTCACGTTCATACCGGTTTTCCGCCAGACGACGTTCTTTGGATGATGAAACAGGATCAACGGCGACAAGCTCACCATATCGATTAACGACCAACGCTTGATCAACAATACCCACATACCCGCGAGAGCGTGAAGAGATTTGTAAATCGGGATGTTCGTCGATAATAATTTTGGGGGCACTGTAAAGGTCAACCAAAACTCGACCCGTTGAAAACTCAACGTCATCTTCTTCTTCGAAAGTCTGCTTTGCCGGACGAAGCACATCTGCTTTAGACAGCCCGCCAATCATCTGACCGTAAGATGTTTTCAACGAACCGTTAATCGTTGTCCCGGCATCAGAATACCACTGAAAGACATTCATGTTGACCGAAGGAAACACGCGCGACCCACGAGCCGGCGAAACTTTTCCTAAGAAGAATTTTACATCGTCACCAATCATAACCGTATTGCTGGGCTGACTCCAAGGGGTGTCACGAGTTTCACCGTCTGCCACCGATTGATCGACCACTTCGTCATATCCGCGAAGGTAATTTGGATTTCGAAGTTTCACCTTAACGCGATAGCGATACGCGTTACCTGGTTCAATGGCAAAATCAAAATAGCGGAATAACAGTAGTCGACCGGAAGCAGTCACTCGGTCTTTCATTTGATTGAATGCGTTACGGTTTTGATCGTTGGGATCCATTTCCGTTTGGAATTCGCTCCAAAACTGATTCATTCCGGCCATATCACCCATCATGTTCTGACGAATATCTCGAATCGCATGTTGGGTCTCTGCAAAACCGGCACGTTTTTCCTGCTTTCGACGTCCCATAGATTGTTCTCTTCGTTGCTCTGCTTCAATATATTTCTGGTTGATTCGGGTTTCTTGCGCAATTTCTTCCTGGCTCAACTGAAAGTTTTTCACCCGAAAATGTGTTGCATCATCGCCCCAGTAACCCACCACACGGCGAGCTAAAGGCATGGTGATTACGGAATCGGTAATGCCACTGTCTATAACATCGGGATCGAAGTCGGCCACTTCGTCTAGCAGGTCGAGGGCCACTTGAATGTCAACTTCTTCCCACGCGCCAGCCCATGCATCAGTTTCTGCTTTTGCAGTTTGACGTTCAAGCTTAAAGTCTAGAATTTCAACTAGTTGATCAATCGACTGGGGCGTCACCGCACCGTGCAATGCTGAAAGAATTTTTTGAGCCTGTTTTCGTAATGGATAAACACCTCGGATCGATGCATACCTTAAACCCCTGGCATTCACGACAGTCCCCGAGCCCATCATCATACTACCTCCAACCATTCCTCCTGCAAAATCAGCGATTCCACCAGCCGCAGCAGGATCCGGTGAGGCCAGACCAAGGCCAACACCAGGCCCAGGTGCACCAGGAAGTCCTGGGCCTGCTGCTCCATTGCGAGCGGCTAATCGCGGATCGCCGCCACCACCACCCCGGGGGACTAATCTGTTATCAACGACTGCCCCATCTTTGTCTGCGTCTTCACCGGCGACTAGAAGTCCATCACCATCTTCGCCCTCTAACGGATCGGGAAGGAGTTCTGCCAAGAAAACGCCGGCCGAAACGATGAGGTCTTCTATTGCCAGCCATTCCGGTTCGCTAATGGGTTCCTGTCTGCGATAAAGTGGATAACTAGGGGTTGTGCCACGGTATTCCCAAACTGAAACATCAATGGGGTCCATCAATCGTCGAACTTTCAGACGAATATCTTCTGGGGCCGCAAAACTTTGTCGCATCTCATCGGGCCACTTCCCTGCAAGCACCTCGTTCAGAGATTTGTCGGCCATAGTACTCAGTTCGCGGGGTTGTTTTTCGTAAGAACTCCAGCTTGTCTTGAGCAATGCGACCATTATGCATAGGACAACGACCCCTAATACCATTTTTTCAGCATGGTCAACCAGGAGCATTTTATAGTCCAGGCCTTTGAGTTTTGCGCCTAGATTTTTCATTGCCATTCTCCTATTGCGAGACAAACTTAGAACTTAAAAAGTTGTGTGGTTTTAACTGGTTATCGATTATCGTCGGGCTTCTCACCGCCATTTGCAGCGGATTCCGGTTTTGTATCATCCGGGTTTTGGTCCGGTTTCTCGGATTTGGGTTTCTCGACAGCCGGGGTTTCGTCTGATTTCTCAGCGGGTTCAGGTGTTCCGGGCTTTGAATTTTCTTCAGGTGCCTTTTCAGGCGTAGCACTTTTAGGATCAACATCGGTGCCTTCCGGGCTGGCAGTTTCGGATGAAGAGTCCGGTTGAGGTTCAGTTGTTGCAGGTTCTTGCGGAGCATCGGGGTTTTGACCTTCCGCGGCAGGTTCGGTGCCGTCTGCAGCCCCCTCGGTCGCGGCTTCTTCCTCTTCAACCGGACGGTAAAGGGTCATCAGCCCCGCTACAACCACTTCGACCAAGTTTGGATTTGCCATGGCTGCCGCCTGGGCGTTCCGAACTTCCTGAGCGGCTTGACCTGCTGCCGAATTCTCGAATCCGCCAGCAATCCCTATGCCCTCAGGACTGCCGGAGGGCTGCCTTGCTGGTGGTTGAAAAGCCGAGCGTCTAGCACCTCCTCCGCCTAAACCGCCAGCAGCTGCTGCTGGTCCTATACCAACTCCTCGACGGCGTGCTCCACCACCGTTTGAATTAACGGGGTCAACATCATCGCCATACAGATCCGACTGATGTAGCCGGACCACACGCACAGGCCAGGATGAATTGGTTAACTCGACCATTAAATCGGGAACTCGGGCATGATCCATAATCACTTTGATATAAAAAGCACGCGTTTTAAAAGGCATCGATTCATCATCATCGACGTAACGTCGCAAAATTGCTGATTGTCCCATCCCGGAAAAGCCGCCTAGGGCCGCGGCGCCTGCTGCAGCGGGATTTGCCGCGTCGCCTCCCCCGCCACCGGTTGCTTCGCCAGCATCGCTGCCGAATTCTTTTTCGGGGCTAAAATCGACCGATTGAGCCCCTTTATTTCCACCGGCTTGCACTCCACCAGCACCACCACCAAAGCCGCCAAAGCCATCATCCGCGCCAGCAGCCATTGCGGCCATGTCACCCCCACCTGCTGCACCAGCATCTCCGACTCCACCTGCACCCGCACCAATGGCATCCCGGTTTCCGCCTCGAACTTCGAGGGTTAAAACCTGTTTGATTGGGGCTTCAACAATGGTATCGCTGTCAGCGTTCACCCGGTTAAGGGCTTGTAACAAAGAACTAACAAGCCAAATATCTTCTTGTGCATCCCACATTTCATCAGAGGTCGGAGGCAGGTCTTGCCATTGTTCACGTTCAATTTGAGGAATCATTTCCAAGGTCAAATCGAGTTTTCCTGACCCCGACTCAAAATCGAGCGGATCCGCCAATTTGTGTGTTCTTTGCAGCTCGAACCAATAGCTCGAACGGTAAAGGTCACGGGCAACGTTTGGAATTTCACCTCGATAAGCAACCTTGGACATAATGTCTGCGATATCGTTCGGCCAAACCATCAAACCTCTCTGCGTTTGCCGAAGATATCTTTCAGACTCGTGATTTCTTTTTTCACTCGCTTCGGTAAAAACCTTGATTCCTTGGACGTAATCGTCATTGGGGGCATTGGCCGAACTAGGCACACTTCCAAAAGCAGAATCTAAAGCAGACGTCCGAGATTCAATTTCGGCAGCCAGTTCGCCGGTTGCCATCCACCAACCAACGACCGGCAGCAAAATAGCAACAACGGACAGAATCCAAAATTTCTGAGCAAGAATCGGTTTGAGCTTATCCATGGAAACTACTCTTGTTGGTTCAATTTGAAAGTTGAATTAAAGGCATCTAACAACAAAGGGTCTATTGTAAAAATCTAGCCTTCGGCTGGCTTGTCTTCGCTTGCTTATTCCGAGCCGGGCATTTGAGGCAATCGTTCAGAAACAGACGTGGGCTTCCAAATAAATTGCAAAGTAAATGTTGTTTGAGGAATCTCAAGAAACTTGGGTTTCCCATCATCGGCATCGGTGTTTAACAATATTTTTGCATTGAGGCCAGGACGCCGTCCAGTTCCACCCGCTAAAGGATCACCTGCTGCTGCTGCTGCGGCCGGCGCTCCTGCAAATCCAGGAGGTTGACCTCCAGTTCCTGCAAATTGTTGAGAACGATTTTTCCCTCCCGGGTAAAATCGAATCAAATTTTTTGAAGAACGAATAACCGTCGCATGTGTGATTCCTAACTGGCGCACGGATACCTCGGGCGTCCCCGGTTGTTGGACGGTCCAAGATTGAAGATTTTTCAGCAACGTGTTAACGACATACAATACGCCCTGCCCTGCTGTCGGGTTCTTGGGCTCGTCGTGGTAATGAATACCTTCCAGCGTAAACAAATACCCCTCACCTTCCGGTGCGGTTTCTTTATCTTGGGCAAGCATTCTGTCTTTCGCCGCTGGACGCAATTTGTTGAACCACTCGGACAAATCGTCTTCGCGAACCGCGGTGATACTCGGCAACTTAATGCGATTCATTTTTGTAATTTCAGTCACATCCAGTGCATCGCCAGTGTCGCGTGGTAGGCACTGGTTGAGTGCACGATACAACTCCACCCAATACTCGCGGGTTTCCAAGTTTTCAACAAGCTTTAAGCCTTGCTCTTCAAAGCCAGTAATTTTCCCCTCTTCTGCAGCATAAGCTGATGCGAAACCGGAAACTTTTCCCTTCACTTCTTCCAGACGTGACTCGGCTTCACCAAACCGGTCGATACTGACCGAGCTGGCCACCTTGCTGTAACCCACCGTCGATGTCGCCAAACCAAGTAACAACGACGCGGCTGTTACAACGGCCCACGGTTTCTTTCTGCGAATCTTCCGAGCCGTAGCGATTTCCGGAGGTAACAACGTGGTTCGAATTTTAGTGAGCTGCAATGTCTGCAACGCCAAACCATAAGGCACGGCAAAACTCAGTAGATTATCTTGGAAAATCGGTGAATTCAAAACTCGATCACCGACCAAAGCCTGAAAATGATCGACCCGCTCGACATCGTACTGCAAATTCTGCTGAAGAAACTTCTGCAGACCGGCAAGTTTGAAGCCGTTACCCAAGCCTAAAACTTTGGTAATTTTGGCGTCTCGATTCACGCTCGAGAAATAGCCGATCGACCTTTGGATTTCAGAAACGTAATCGTTGAATACGGGCCTCAAGGCTTGGAAGACCGCTCGTGGATCGGGAGATTTCGTTGCGTTACATTTCAGGTGTTCGGCCTTGGCGAAGGTTAACTTCATTTCTTTGGTGAGAGCCCGTGTGAAATGGTTTCCGCCGATGGGTACATTGCGAATCCAGATTTTCACGCCGTTAGAAACCAGAAGCGTCGTATTATCGGCTCCCATATCGATCATGATGGTGTGCTCATCACTCTCTTCTGGTTCGTCGCCAGGACTAATTCCGAGATGATCGTAGCACAGAAAATTATAAAGCCCCAAAGGTGCAATCTGAATCAGTTCAACTTCAATCTTGGCATCGGTGTAAGGCCGGAGGTGTTGCATAATCTGATCGCGTTTCATGGCGAACAAACCAACCTCGGCTTCAAGCATATAGCCCGATTCTTCAACACCGCCCGAGATGGGCTGATAATCCCAAATCACATCTTCCAAAGCGAACGGAATTTGTTGACGCGCTTCGTACTTAACGATCTCGGCGACCTTGCTCGCTTCAACAGGCGGCAATTGAATAAACCGCGACAAAGCCGTCTGCCCAGGAACACTGATTGCAACCAAGTCGCCTTGAATATCATTTCGAGAAAGAAACTTCTCGATTGCCTGAGGAATTAATTCTTCAGGGATGGCGTCTGGTTGACTTAAAATCTTCGCATGAGGAATGTAGTCGAACGCGACAGCAAGAACCTGGTCGGCGGCCTCCGCATAGCGGAGTTTAATTGCCTTTAAACCTGCTTGTCCAATATCGATGCCCCAAACAGCTCGATGCTCAGCCATGAACTTTCGTCCTTACCCAAATGAAGAGAAGGTGACAGCAGCCTGTCCAAAGTGTTTTACGAAACCAATCGCCCTAATATCTACTTTCGAACGATTTTATCCTCGAAGAAAACCGCCCCACCATCCCTTAGAAGGAAGAGTAATAGGCAGACGGCAATAATATAGAGATGATTTCGAACGATTTGCCATAACTAAGGATATTACATAGCTTTAAAAGCTGTCAACTAAAAAAAGCGTATAAGAATGACTTCGGCCAGATTGCAACGAAATTCTACCCAATGTTAACAGAATAAGTTGCTCGACCAACGGGAAGAAATTGTAGCTCCTACAACTGGTATCAAACTCATGAAACAGCCAATATAACCTGAGTTTAAAGCGAAACATCATAACTCAAGTAACGAAAGTCTCAGCCAATGTTCCACACCAAAACTTACAATGAATGAGACGGACTGGAATATCAAAGAGTTCCGTCGAAAATCAGTTTTTCCCTGAAACTCTCAAAATTCATATTGAGTTGCTATCATCTCATTTAAGAACTACTGCAAGAACATTAATATGCTAGAGAGATTTTAGACTCGGTCATATCTGTAAGGTGTTTCTGTAAAATGACATACGAAGATTTATTCATCCTCATTTCCAGCCATTCCTTAGAAGATTTTCCTACGGAGCTTGGTGAAGCCGAGGCCGCTGGCTTGTTGAACGCGTTCGCGGTTCCCTGGCATCCGGCCCTTTTGGCATCGGCCCGAGTCATTCCCAGTTGGCATCGAGCCGACGATCCGCCTCAGCTTTTAGAGAACCGGCTCGTCATCATTCCCCCCAATTGCGATGAGTGGATCCAATCCGGCTGGGCCGATAATGCCCGTTCTTCCGGCGCGGTTGTGCTGGAAGGCCTTAGTGACCGCGATGAAATGCTACAAGCGGCCTTACAGCCTTTGGAAACCCAACCAGAGCTAAACGCTGACCTCGTCAAAGACTTTTTAGCCCTGGGAACAAATTACTTGATGCTGGAACTGCTAACGCGTCACATGCACCACTTCAGCAACCTGGATGAAGTCTACCTGCAACGTGAAGCCTTAGCCGCCGCCGATGCAGCCTTGGCCGACGATGAGACAGCCGCCAAAACCCATCTGCGTGCTTGTTTCGAAGTTCTCACCGAAGCTCGGGAACGGTTCTATCCCATCGACTGCTATCTCATCGACCTTTGTCTCATGATGCCGGATTTGGATGATGAACACCTCGATAAAACGGTCTCAGAAACCGAGAACATCAATTACTTAATCTCCGGAAAAGATCTCGAAAAACTCGCTCAGCAAAAACCGAACATTGTCGAGCAATTGAAATCAAAATGGGAAAACGACGAAATTGAGATCATTGGAGGCGAATACGAAGAAGGGCCATTGCCTTTGCTGCCTATCGAATCGATCTTGTGGCAATTTCAAAAAGGGCGCGAAGTCTACCAAAGTCTTTGCGGTCGATCTCCAAACACATGGGGTCGCCGGCGTTTCGGTCTCTCGACTATCGTCCCACAAATTCTCAGTCGGCTAGGGTTTCAATCGGCACTGCATCTCGTACTCGACGATGGCCTGTATCCCGACCAAGAACAAAGTAAACTTCGCTGGGAAGGCTCCGATGGTTCGGTCGTCGATGCCATCAGCCGAATTCCATTAGCCGCAGATAGTGCGTCCAGCTTTTTGCGATTTCCTGTTCGCATGGCCGAGTCGATGGAGGAAGATCATGTCGCGGCCCTCATTTTCGCCCGTTGGCCGGAAGTCAAATCGCCTTGGCTTGATGACCTGCGCAGAATGAATGCCTACTCGGCCTCGTTGGGAAAATTTGTCACCTTCGATTACTTCTTTCAAAACACTGACGATTCGGGCAGGCTGTCATCCCATGAAGCCAAAGAGTACTTCAGCCCCTTTTTAATTCAGTCCGTCGCTCGACAGGAAGAAAACCCGCTCAACCGATATCCGTCGTTCTACACGAACAGGCATCGTTTCGACGCAGCCTGCTGGTGCCGGACAGTCGCAGAGGCCCTTCAGCTAAGCCCCATCAATGACTCGTCACGACAAGAAACCGAGTCGATTCTCGAAATCTCAGGCCACGATGCAAAACCTGAAGAACGCCAGTCCGCCCAGAAAGCACTTGAGGAATTCGTGCCTCAGTCAATCGCCAAGCTGAGCAATCTCATCATGGGTGCCGCCGGCCAAACTCCAGGATTTCTTATCCTGAATACACTTTCATTTTCACGCCGGGTGAGTGTCGAAATCCCCAACCTTACTTCTCCCCCGTCAATTGCAGGCCCCGTCAAGGCGGTTCAATTTGGCGAACAACAAAAATCGATCACCGTCGAATTGCCCGGCTCTGGTTTCGTTTGGATTCCTGCAGAATCTGAGCAGACTACTGAAACAGCTCACGAGAAAAGCCTGACCGCAGAAGAAAACGTTTTGCGAAACGAGTTTTTCGAGGTTTACATCAACGTCAAAACAGGGGGCATCGCTAGAATCAAAGAGTACGGGCGTAAACCAAACCGGTTGAGCCAACAACTGGCATATCGATTCTCGCGAGAGCGCACCGTTTTTAAACAAGGCGACGAAGACGCCGTTCCCGAAAAGACTTTCTATTCCGAAATGCGCTGCCAGTCGATCGAAATCACCTGTGACGGACCTGCACTGGGCGAAATTATCACGACAGGAGACATCGTCGATCAAGCAAACGACATGCGCCTAGCCGGTTTCAAACAAACCGTTCGCGTGTGGAGAGGCCGGCCATCGGTAGAAATCGAAATTGAACTCGATGTTGAAAACCCTCCTGACGGCGACCCCTGGACCAATTACTTTGCTAGCCGCTTTGCGTTTAACGATAGCACCGCCTCATTAACTCGGTCGGTGAACCAGGGGGCCCATAGTTTTCTGGGCGAGCGATTCGAAAGCCCGTACTACTTAGAAATCGCCACGCCTGAAGAACGCACGACAATTTTAAATCACGGGAATTCGTTTCATCGAAAGACCGGCCAACGAATGATCGATTCGCTGCTGGTTGCCGCCGGTGATACGCAGTCAACGTTCCGCTTTACAATCGCCATCGATGAGAAATATCCGATGACGGCTGCCATGGATTCGTTAACTCCTCCGCTTGTCATTCCGACCACGGTTGGTCCGCCTAAATCTGGTAATTCTGGCTGGTTCTTCCACCTGAATTCCAAGAATGTGCAGATCAGTCGTATTCTAGGACTGACCGATGAACCCGATCGAGAACAACACCCGTGGGAAGACCACGACCACGCAGAACCATTGCCTGGCAAAGGGTTTACAGTCAGACTACTTGAAACGGAAGGCCGCTACAGTAGTGTGAAACTTCAATGTTTCAGAACGCCAACGACGGCTCGACAAAAGGACTTCCAAGGCAGAACCATTACCGACCTCAGAATTGAAGACGGAGCCGTGATGGTTGAAATGTCCGCCTTCGAGATCTGTGACGTCGAACTCCGATTTGCTGACTAAATAATTAAAATCAAATATCATAATACAGAAAAGAATCGCTGCCATGCAAAATCATCGGGTGATAGTATGATCGTCACCATCGACGGACCGGCTGGTTCCGGAAAAAGTACAGCCGCGCGGACATTGGCCACTCAACTGGGATACCGCTTTCTCGACACGGGGGCAATGTACCGCTCATTCGCCTTGGCGTGCTTGGAGCAGAAAATTTCGCTGGAAGATGTTCCAACCGTTGCCAAGGTTTGTGCAGCTTCAAACCTGGAAATGAAGGATGGTGCATTTTTCTTGAACGGAAATGACGTCTCACAGGCCATCCGCACTCCTGAAGTCACTCATGCTGCATCCATCGTTGCAGCATATCCTGAAGTCCGTTGCTTGATCGTTCCGATCCAGCGAAAAATTGCGTCTGCCAAAAACATAGTGGCCGAAGGACGTGACCAGGGGACGGTTGTTTTTCCAGATGCTGAGTGTAAGTTCTTTCTAACAGCATCCATCGAAGCGCGTGCCCAGCGTAGATACCAAGAACAAATCGAAAAAGGCCAAACAACCTCGTTGGCCGAACTGCAACAAAAAATTAGCGACCGCGATGGACGTGATCAAAATCGAGAGCACAGCCCACTGTTTCCCGCTGAAGACGCCATGCAGATTGACACCACGAATCATTCCATCGAAGAAGTTCTTGAACTGATGGAAAAGAAAATCGCCGAGGTGCGTGCAGCGTCGGAACAATAATCCGTTCAACGAGCCGGGTTCTCATACCAGAGAACGCCTAAGTTGTGGCGTTCTTCACAGGTTAGAACGTCGAGGTCACCGTCACCGTCGAGATCGACCAATTCAACCAAGTCGAATTTCACTCCGCCTTTTTTGCCGCTGATCTCATGGGCGGTCCAATCGGACGAGTCCTGTGGCCTTTTTGTCGAAGACGACAACCAAAACACGCCCGACTTCTTCTCAGAATGCTCGCAAGTCACGACAACATCAAGTTTTCCATCAAGGTTGATATCCCCGACAGCGATACATTTTCCTGTACCGGTTTCTGCAGGCATGGCGATTGAAAACTCTTCCCATTGAGCAGGCGTTTGGGCTGTTCGCCGCATATACAACAATGCATCGTTTCGCACCGCACAAATAACGTCTTTTAAACCGTCCTGATCAAGATCAGGCGTTTCCAAAAACATCACCTCTTTCCCCAGCCCGCCGATGGAATGCAGTTTCCATTGTACTTGTTTTTCAACTGAGTTATGGACTTTCTCCAGCCAGTAACATCCGGATTTCTTGCCTTTCCGGTCGGTGAACAGCACGTCGGAATCCCCGTCGCCGTCCATGTCTTGGGCAATAATCGACATGATCCAGGTACCTGAATACAAGCGGTGATATTTCCACGCGGCCAAATCCCTCGCATTCTGTGGGGCTTCCAGCCAGCCGATGCCTGCTACTGGGTTTTTGGAACCCACGATCAGATCGATTCCGTTTTTCCCATCGACGTCCATCGGTAGGCAGAACATCCAGCGTTGTTGTTTTACCGTGGATGGAAACGTGCCGGTTTCCCATTTGCGGGCATTCAGATATTCAGTTTTATCTTTGGGTGCCCAATGCACATTCACCGTCTGCTGCGAGCCTTCGCAACTACTGACAACATCAACGGCACCATCGGAATCGAGATCAACAAAGACCGCATCCTCGGGAGATTTAACGTTTCCAACAGTGACAGCTGGCCATTGCAATTTAGATTTTTTGACTCCCGGGTTCAGATAAACACGAATCTTGCCGCCTTCTTCCCAACCGGTTGTTAAGTCAACAAGCTGGTCTCCGTTCACATCAGCCAACCGAACTCCGTCGGCTCCCCGGGAAGAATTATCAATGGTGTGCCGCGTCCAAGGTTTGCCTCGGTCATCGGCGTGAAGAGAAACAGCCTGGAATAAAATTATCGCAAAAGACGCAAGAGTGAAACGTAACACCGTTTGCTTCCCATAATTCAAGAATAACTTTGAATGGAATCTTTATTACCGCAGCATTCCTCATTCTGCACACAACGGCAAGTGAACACAGCAAGCGAGGCACCAATGACCGGGGCCAGCAAATAAATCCAAACGTCTTTCAACTCACCACTCACAACCGCCGGTGCCAATGAGCGGGCCGGGTTCATTGAAGCCCCGGAAACTGGTCCGGCAAACATGGCTTCAAAAGCAATCACTGCCCCAATCGCAATCCCGGCCGTCATTCCCTTCTCTTTAGCGCCGGTGGAAACGCACAAAATGACGAACATCAAAATACCCGTAAGCACCACTTCCATAATAAAAGACTGCCACCAATCTCCGCGCGGAATGGTCGCTCCTAAATTCGGATGATCGAGAAACATCACTCGAAGCAGCAAACTCGCAGCAAACGCACCTAACAATTGGCTCACAATATAAGGAGCGACCGATTTCCCAGGAAATCGCTTCGCGGCCCAAAAACCGATAGTCACAGCCGGGTTTAAATGGGCGCCAGAAACATCGCCCACGGCGTAAATCATCGCCATTACCACCAAGCCAAACGTCAGTGCAATTCCGACATGCGTAATTTCGCCGCCGCTTACATCATTAATCGTTACCGCACCGGTGCCTGCAAAAACCAAGGCAAATGTCGCAACCCCTTCTGCCACGTACTTATTCTTCATTGATTTAAAATCCAGATTTCCCGTAAGAACTATTTTGATTCTGACTGGTCATTAAAATACTTTTCCACAATCCAAGCGGGCTGATGCCGGTCGGCTTTCCGTTTCACTTTACTGAAATCAATGATCGACGATTTTGGATTTTTGGAAGTCAACGGCTGCCCGTCGTCTGTTTTCTGTTGCCAGTCTTTCAGCAACGCCATCAATTCATCAACGCGTTTCCTATACTTCGGATCGTCAGCCAAATTGTTTAACTCATCGGGGTCATCTTTTAAATTGAACAGTTGGGTTTTATTAATTTGCGTGTAGCGAATCAGTTTCCATTCATCCGTCCGCACGGCTCGTTGAATGTCTTCATAAGTGGTAAACAACGAATCACGGATCGATTTCTTTTCGCCTTCACAAATGGGAATTAAGCTTTGACCTTCAACTTTTTCTGGGACAGACACACCCGCCAATTCACAAACAGAAGGGAATATATCATACAAATACACCAAAGCATCACTCGATTTTCCAGACGGAATTCCTGGCCCAGACATAATCAGCGGAGCCCCCATGCTGTGTTCATACAAATTTTGCTTGCCGAGCAAACCGTGGCTACCAACCGCTAAACCGTGATCAGCCGCATAAACAATATAAGTATTCTCAGCATGCCCCGACCTTCTTAACGTTTTAAGAATTCGCCCCATCTGCAAATCCATGTGGGTAATCATACCGTAATACTCGGCCAATTGGCTGCGAATAATTTCCGGAGTTCGCGGCCACGGCGCCAACACTTCATCGCGGCCCGTCATCCAACCATTGTGGAACGGGTGCTGCGGCTTAAAGTTTTTCGGCAACGGCAAATCATCCGGGTTGTACATCTCCATAAATTTCTTAGGCGGCTGCCTGGGGTCGTGCGGCGAGGTGAACGACACATACGCATAAAACGGTTTTTCGGAGTCATGGTTCTTCAGAAAATCGATGGCCGCATCGGCAAACAGCCTGCTCGAAAACTTCTCACCAGTGCGAGTTTTCGTGAATGTGCCGTCTTCTTTGAGATCAACAATGGGAACTTTCATGTGGTTCGACATGCCCCCATAAAGGCCGCTTTTGCTTTTGAAAAACCACGAGCAAATGAAGCTTGTTTGTTATGCCACTTCCCGGTGCCGAACGTTTCGTAGCCCGCATCGCGGAGAACTTCGGGTAGAATTTTGACGTCCTTCAAGTCCATCGGCACCCGGTACAACGTGCGTCCGCTGTTCAACATGGCCCGGCTCGGCTGGCAGACCGCCCCGTGCATCGAACCCATGCAATACGCCTGCCGAAAGCTGAATCCCTTCTTCACTAACCGATCAATCGTAGGCGTTTTAATGTGCTTGTTGCCGTAGGCAGCAATTGTGTCGCGTCGTTGGTCATCTGCAAAAAGGAATAGAAAATTCGGCTTTTTCTTGTCGGTTTCAGCAGCGGCACACGGCTTAACAGCAACACCAGTCGATATCGAAAAACAAAGGACAGTCAGTATCCACCGATTGGCAATGGGCATTGTGGTTCCTTATTAAGAATGATTGATCCATAGGTTCTATCTTACCGTTTCTTCTTTTGTCGCTTTTTCTTTCCAGTCGCAGCCGACTTTGCTTGACCCGGTTTCTTGTCCCACGGTTGCGCCGGGGTTGGCGTATATCGGGGCCGATTGTCGTTTTTGGGAATGCCCTTTAATTTCGCTGAAAATTTCGCCTTGGCACGTGTGTCAGTGCCATCGGAAAATAAACTAGCATCGGTTCATCTTTGTGGCGTTTCATAAAATCAATCAAATAGTCGGCATAAATGTCCGGGCCGAACTGGTCTTTGTACGTCTTGCTGGGCGTTTTGTCGGTGTAGATGTAAGGGTTCCAATACCGCTGACCGCTAGGCGGGTTTTGGGCTTCGTAACCGGTCCACATACACCACGCATCAACATGAGGCGTCTCAATCGACTCACTGCCATAACAGCTAATCCACTCAGACCCCAAATCGTCAACCAAAATAAACAGAATATTGGGCTGCTCAATCTCCGCCGCGTGGACTGAATTATCCCCCCCCAACCCAGCAAAAACCACCCCAGCCAAAAACAAAACGACAGACAGTTTCGTCAAAGTTTTCATGAAACGGAACCCGGCAATAGAAATGATTCAACGATGTGCAACAGCAGCAGACAAGCTACCAACCATCGTAGAAAAGAAACATTTGAGATGCAACGAGAAGGTGGGGTACCGTTTGATGTCACCTTAAAGAGAGGCAACATTCTTGAGGGCTTTGTGCGTGTGGAGTTGAAAAGTTACTACCGTAGTTTTCGTTTCACTTCATCGACTAGTTTGTCGCAACATCCAGAAATTTCGAAATCAATATCATTCATCGAGCGGCCGCTCGCCACAATGCGGGCGTATTCTCCATGTTCAGGGCAACGAACATTTTTGACGAGGCTTGCGATTTCTTCGGACGCTGCCTGCATTACGGCTTTTTCGATATCATTTGCATTGAATTTGAAATCGATTTTGATCATGTAAAAATCTCCATCATAGAGTTGTCGAAGATGATTAATATTTTTCTTCTTCTAAATCGCTTACTTTGATCTCAGGATGCAATCCGCCACCATGCCATTTACCGGTAATTTTCCATAATTCATAATGAAGTAACCATTCTGAAGTCCAAGGAATTATTGTCTTTTCCAATAACATATCTGCTCTCCATTCTTGTGATAGGTGGAGGCATAAAGAATGGTCGCCGAACATGTGGATTTCGGTGCATTTTTGAGGTACATCCAATTCTGGTGCTACTACTTGAACTTTGGGACGTTTCCCAATTCGATAATTCATCTGAATGGAATAAGATTGGCTAAAATGAGAAGGAGTTAATTCTCCATCCCATTCAAGTTCAGAATGCTTATTTATGATTCTTGTAACTGAATTTGGAAATATATGCTTCAAGTGCATTTCCTGGATGGCCAAATTTAATTTTTTAGTCTGGGGTATCGCCGCCATAAAAAATATGATCCTTCACTTTAATTCCAGCAGACATTACACCAATCACTCCTGTGCCTGGGTCCATTTTTAGTTTTTTCGACTCACGCATATTTCGATTATGGAGTCCCAAATCACTAAAAGCACTTTGAACAACACGCGAGCCAAATAATGAATCAAATTTGACTGATAGATTCAACATACTTTTTTCTGCCAACAATTGTTCGACGTCTTCTTTAAGCCAACCGATCCACTGAAAAAATGCGTCAGCCCGATTGCTGCCAACCTCATTCCATTTGTCTGCATAGTTTTCACCTTCTGGATTCGACGGCGTTACCGGATTGACAGGATTTGAAATCACCCACTCTCCATAGTGATTTTTCACAATTAATTGTGTATGCAGATATTGATCCACTCGGTCTGCAAAATTCAGCAGAGTTGAATAAACATCTTCCTCACCCTGGTAGGCCAAGGCTGCTAATGTCGAAATGATCATTGAGATGGGCTTCTCTTTTTCCCACTTGTGTCCCGCAAACCTCATATCGCGGTGTCTTTTCATAATTTGAATTGCTTGTTGTAACGGCGTTCTGATCATTTCGTTAGGAACGTCACCGACACTTGCGTAAATTGATCTATTACTCTCAAACAGAAGATGTTTTTGCTCAATCACCCGTCCGTCAAAGTCTGGCAACACCTTCATGCGCTCTTCGAACCAGTCAGCAAAACCGTTTGGATTACTCGACTTCCAGGTATAGTTGCTTTGATCTTTATCTGTGATTGCTATGGCTGCTTGAGCAAAATCAGACCGAACTCCAGACTCTCTCAAGATTTCAATCTTCTCACTGGTTTCAGATTCAGAAGGTAAGATGTCCATATGGAATCCGATACCATCCTCTTCTGCGTATTGTAGAGTCCAACACCGCTTGCCTTCTTTATTCTTAAGTAGCTTGCTGTACGTGCCATGGGACTTCAATTCATCACCGACCAAATGTTTTAAGTCACGCGCCTTTTGGACAGTCTGTGGTTTTTGTTCAAGCGCTAATTTACAAACCAAATCAATGTCGTAATCCGACTCAACCCCATCTTTCAATGGGCGAACCACTGTTCCTAACCGAAAAGATCCTTGGCATGTAACGTGATGCTCACCATTAATGCCATCGTATTCAGCTTGTTCGAGATGCCCCCCAACACTTCCATATCTCTCAACAGCCTGTTTATATTTACTCGGAGGGATGTCTAAAGATTTCGCGACACGTGTTAAGATATCGTTGAATTGTTGTTCCTTGGCATTTAATTCCATATTGCATTTCCTCCAGTGAAATCTAATTTACGATTACATTTCTAAAAATGTTTTTATTCCTTGTGAGAGATGTGTAAATTTCTGGTCTGCTCGGCTGATTAGATCATCAAACATCGACGGATCGTCGAGAGACAACTTCGTATCTGATTCGAAATTTACTGAAAAGACATGCTCTGGTCTCAACAACAACCCCAGCATGTTGCTTGCGGTTTGAGACTGTAAATTCAATATCATGTCGATGAATTTGCCCCTTCCCCATCGCGTTGCGATTCCCCAAAACCAACTTTCAGCATGTTTGGAAGAATAGAAATTCTTTCCGATTCCAGTGCCGATGGAGAGAATCTTTAATCGATCCAGATCGATACCTAATCTTTTTTTTGCGTCTATTGCTGCAACTAATCCCGGACTGTTTGCCCAAAGGCCTCCGTCTGCGAGAAAGTATTTGTCTGTTTTAAAAGGACTGAAGTATGTGGGAGCAGAACAAGATGCTAGGACGGCATCCTTAACGAGAACGTCCTTATCTCTGAGAAACTGGTTTGAGTAAGAGGATTTAAAGACATGTACTCCACCGTTTCCAATATCAGTGGCAGGGATGATCAACGGAAGATCTATCTCGCCTAAAGTAGTCTCGCCAAAAACAGAATCCAAGACAGTATGTAGGCATTTGTTGGAAAACTTGCTGCTAAATAGTCCTAGTCGAGAAAATGGACGCTTCCAAAAAATACCGCTACCGTTCTTTTCGTATAGATCGAGGATGTTGCCGGACGAAATGCCGGATGCAATGCCTGCGGCTATGATGGAACCTGTACTAGTTCCGGCAATCATTCCTAATTGTGACCGCCAATCAACTTTGAACTCTTCCTCTATTCGCTTCAGAACGTGAGCGGAAAAGGCCCCTCTAAAACCACCGCCATCGATCGACAAAATTAAGAATGAATCTTGCAATACGTACGCTCCTCGTAAGTGGGATAAGCATTGCTGATGAAGACGCACATGCATCCCAGAAGGAATTTGAAAATGCAATCAAGAGATGAGCATCAGTAGGAGGCAGGATGAATACTTTGCAGATCTTATGCCAAACAGGAAGTAAGGAAGCTTGGGTGAAATAATGAACCTGGGACAGCATTTTTCTGAAGGTTGATCGAGGCTAGCCCTGTAATTATGCTATGCACGCTAATCGCTTATGCCAGATTGGCATAAAGATACGTTTTCCCACCAAACAAAAACTGCCATAAGATCCGATTACTCTACGGCGGGTGGCACTGTTATGGATCTCCTTTGTGTGCCACTGGCTTTGCCAGTGTTTTTCAAACTGGGTTAGAGATCTATTGGTCTTAGATTTTTAGCGAGAACAAAACCGGTTCGAAGAGTTTGAGAAGGCATAGTGCAGTAGGTCAGGCTGTGCCTGACGCCGATTGATTGTTGACGTAGGAAGACGTTTTGGTCACCCGAGTCAGGCACAGCCTGGCCTACATAACAAAGCCAGTGGCACCTGGCGATATTCCTGGAATCTTTGCCGGGTATTGTTTACGATTCGGTTACCATACTTCAACATTTCTTTTTCTGCTTCGTGACGAAAGAATGCCCAATGCGTACCTGCTTCGCTGTTTGTGTTTTCACTGTGCTGGTGCATTGGTGCCAGCCAACGATTGCGGCCGACGTCAAAACGTTCTTGTTCGCCAAGGCCGACGACACGATCGTCCGGCATTCGGAAGGATCCGCAGTCGAACTCAAAAACGGAAAACTGATGCTGGTCTGGCAGGAATTTCGCAAAGGGAATGGGAGAAACGATTCTGACAATTTTCCTGCACGAATCGTGGCGAAAACATCCTACGACGGAGGGAAAACCTGGAAAGATTACCGCCTGCTGGTGGAGATTGCCCCTGGGGATCTAAACGTCTACTCTCCCAGCCTGTTGCGATTGAAAAATGGCTCGATCCTGCTGGCGTTTCTCCGCAGACACGATTTTGAAAAGCCGGGCGATCAGTACGCACCGACCTCGGCGTTTACCATGATCTCACGCGACGACGGTCAGACGTTCCAGCCCTGGAGTACCGTCTGGCGCCGAAAGCGGATGCACCTCTGCAACAACACGCTCAAGCAGCTTTCGACCGGACGTATCGTGCTGCCGACCGATCGCGACAACAGCAACCGTGACCGTCCCGACAATTGGGCCTGCGGCTGCGTCTACAGCGATGACAACGGCAAGACATGGACCGTTAGTAAAAATTTTGTCACGCTCCCCAAACGGGGCGGAATGGAGCCGCATATCGAGGAACTGAAGAACCGCCGACTGTTGATGATTATGCGCACGATGCTTGGTGCGATCTACAAGACCGAGTCGGACGACGGCGGCAAGACGTGGTCGCCCGGCGAATCGCTCGGCGTCGAATCGCCCCAATCGTGCCCGGAACTCTTGAAGCATCCGCAGACGGGTGATCTAGTGCTGATCTGGAACGCGGCGAAATACGATCCGAAGTGGTACTCGCACCAAGGCAAACGGACGCCGCTTAGCGCCGCAATTTCCAAAGACAATGGAAAGACATGGTCTAAGCCGAAGCACATCGAAACCGATCCCAATGCGGCTTTTTCCAACCCAGGGGCGTTCTTCACCAGCCAAGGGACGATGTTCGTCAACTACTGGACCTGCAAATATAAACCGAACGGCGCGTTCGTCGGTTATCCCATCGACTTGAAAGTCGCAATCGTACCCGGCGAGTGGCTGCTGAAGTGAAGTGACGTAGGCCCGGTTTATACAGTGTCCCGACCGAGGCTGTTACGCGATGAATTCTTTACATTGAATTGACGACGTTCCGAAAGATAGGGATACGGGGCTGGACTCTACCCGCCCGATCTGTCCGGTTTATACATTCAACCGGCCCTACCTGTCGGCATCTACAAAAATCTTTTAATCCGGAACAGCCTGGTGAAGAGGATGACCGGGATGGAGAGTATGAGCAGCCAGGGGCCGATGACCACGATGCCGATGACGAGGCTCTTGCCGGTGCTTAATAAGGCATCGAACGTGCTGGTCCAAGCCCGGGCGATTTGGTTGCCGAACGTCGGCGCTGCGGGCGGAATGTATCCTTTAATTTCGTTGACGGTAAGCGTAATCGTCGAGAATGCAGTCAGGTCGGTCAGCACCCGCATGCGGCCCTGCATGCGTTCGACTTCTTCGCGAACGCGTGCCAACTGTTCCTCAACCTGTAAAATGTCCTGCAGTTTTCCGGTGCGTTTTTCCAGAAGTTCCAGTAGCCGCTGTTCCTGACGCTGCTTGTTTTTGATTCGTGCCTGCACATCGTAATACTCGGCGGTGACCTCGCGCGACCCGGTTGTCAGGCTCTGGAATTCTCCGAGCATTTTGACCGCTTCGAGAAACGTGCCGTACTGCCTGATCGGCACGCGAATGGTCCAGGTGCCGCTGCGGGGTGAACCACTGCTACCCTGCAGACTTGAGTTGGCCACAAATCCGTCGTGTTCGCTCAACAGTTTTGTAACTTTTTCGGGTAGTCCGTCGAATTCTTCGACGACGAGGTTAAGTTGTGCCGTGTAGATAATCTGCCGCTGGATTTTTTCTGGTTCGACGCCGTTTGCTTTCGCATCACCGTCCTGGCCGATCTGAGATTCATCGACGGTTTGGGACAACTCGGCGGTGTTTGTATTGTTCGCCGAGTCCATAGGTTCGGCTGTCATAGCCGCCTTCTCATCGCGGTTCATCGACATTTCATCCATACCGCCTCCACAGCCGACATCGACGAAAGCGAGCATGCATAACGAAACGATAGAACAGGCGAAAGACTGCATAATGATCTCCTGCAATGGACATGATAATTAAAAACATCTAGGCAAACATATGATCCGAGCAAAGGAGATATTATTCCCGAGGAATGAGAGAATACGCGAAGAGACGCCGGGTGGCACGGTTTCAAGAAACCGTGCAGACTTAAGTGAGCAAGAGTCTTCGGCAAACAATTCAGAGATTATGATCTGGCTGACCTGAGTTTTTTCTCAAGCTCATTGCAGTCTCTTGTACTTACAGCACACCGGAATAAATTTCGGTACCACCCGCGGAGTTGTGATAGTTACAAGAGGCTGGGCCAGCATGTTCGATTATAGATGCCCCTACTTAATTGAGTTCAACGTTGAATCACAACCTCGAGTCAGTTGCAAAAGCCGCTAAACAAAAAAAGCCGGGTGTCAGATATATCCTGACGACCGGCTTTGGTTTTAAAAGTGTTTTCGTCAACTACGCAACTAGACGAGTTTTTCTTCTGCGGTAGGTCGCCACAATTCCAAGGGCACCAAGGCCGAACAAAATCAATGAAGAAGGTTCGGGGACGACGACTGATTCAATCAAAATGGGTTGGATTTGAATGAATTTATTAACGTCGCCTTGAACGAACGATGAAGCGAGAATTGTCGCAACTTCCAGGGCGGTCAGCGATGTTTGGCCGTTGATTGTTGGTCCCATTAATCCGGTGCCGCCTGTGTGGCCTAAGCCAAGGTTGTGACCAAGCTCATGAGAATTGAGTTCGGCTCCGCTACCTCCAGATGCAAAAATCGATTCGACAACGAGCTTGTTTCCTCCGAGCTGACCGCAGCCGACGATGCTTGTATTGAAGGAACCCCCACACCAATCGACCGTATCGACATAGAAGAACGAGATAACCGGGCTTGACGTGCCGAGCGAGAACAGCGTGTTTAGCTTGGAACTGTTGTTAATGTTTAACAAGTTCGCGTTGATTGATTGGGGTGGCAAGAACTGGATATCGATTGTGTTTGAGCCAAAGCTGGCCTGTGAAAACACAGCGTCCATTGCCGCTTCATTCGTTGTGATAAACGCTGCGGAGGTCGTCTGAACATATAAAAACGAAGTAGACAACGCTGCACACAAGATAGTAGAAGCTCTTAGAAACCGTTTCATTCCTCAATCTCTCCACACAACACGGGCAACTCATAGAATCGCAACATTTCGCCTAAACTGCTTGTTACATATGATTCGAACACAAACAGATCGGCAACTCAAGGATAAACTTCGATTTTCCGTATATTTCCTATTTTGACATATTTGTAGCGTTGTAGCACCAAGCCATAGCATGCTCCTTCATTTGAGGTTGCATACCAGACTGCAAAAGTGTTACCCATGTGTCCGAACGAGTGTTACCGATCTATCCGGTTTTTACACTCAGCGGCCCATATGGTGCTCGTCAATTCGTGGACACGCCGTATAATTACCCAAAAACGGGACACGTTTGTTGGTACATCCCAGCGTGTTTCAAAAAACGCTTCTCTCGAGCAATCTGGGACTGAAGGCGTGATGACAACTTCAGCTCGCCGTTTTTAGTGGCGCATTAATCCAACGATTTACGACATGGTTCCCGTCGCCCTGACGTGAAATCAGAACTGATCGCTACATCGAGTTGCCGGCAATCCACGCTGTTGTCCACGCGTTCTGAAAATTAAAGCCGCCCGTAATCCCGTCGATGTCCAGCACTTCGCCCGCGAAATAGAGGCCCGAGCAAACTCGACTTTCCATCGTTCGGAAATCGACTTCTTTCAGGACCACGCCACCACAAGTCACGAACTCTTCTTTGAAAACGCC
>Ga0115002_10002688_pt1 | contig 22929 bp, 23 predicted proteins | sample ArcticOcean_MG_C_8_FD_89576 | JGI IMG/M metagenome (GOLD analysis project Ga0115002, IMG submission 89576) | Marine microbial communities from western Arctic Ocean - ArcticOcean_MG_CB11_86 | ecosystem: Environmental > Aquatic > Marine > Oceanic | place: Arctic Ocean: Canada Basin | collected... | reverse complement strand
TCGGGGCGGGGCTGATCGTCACGGTCGACAATGGCATCTCCGCTTTCGAGGCGTTGGAATTGGCCAAGCAGGAGGGGGTGGATGTCATCGTCATCGATCACCATCGCCAAAATGCTGACTTGCCACCGGCTCACAGCATCATCAATCCAAACCGACGTGACTGCGACTATCCCTTCAAGGGACTGGCCGGTGTTGGGGTCACGTTCAAGGTGGTCCAGCTGCTGAGCGAGGCATTTCTGGCTGCAGACGAGCGCCGCCGCTATCTCAACGATTTACTGGATCTCGTCGTGCTCGGAACTGTGGCCGATGTGGTGCCCTTGCTGGACGAGAATCGAATTCTGGTGAAATACGGTTTGCGTGCTGCGGAACGCACGAAACGACCGGGTCTGCGTGAATTGCGTACCGTGGCTCGTTGTGATCGTACCGCACTCGATACACAGGCGATTGCATTCTATCTGGGACCGAGACTCAATGTTGCGGGGCGTCTGGAAAAACCAGATCTGGCGTTGGAACTGCTACGCACGACCGATGCAGAAGACGCGCGTAAGCGAGCGACCTATTTGCACGAACTCAATCAACGCCGTCAGAAGTTAGAGAAGGAGGGGATGCGGGAAGCGGTAAGCCTGGTGACAGAGGCAGATCTGGGGCGAGATCGCCTCCTGTGTACCCTCGGAGAGTCTTGGGATCTGGGTGTGATTGGTCTGCTTGCAAGCAAGCTGGCCGAAAAGCACTGGCGTCCCGCCATCGCCGTCACCGACGTGAGACGTGATGGGTTGTACGTAGGGTCTGCGCGCAGCATTCCAGGCTATGACATCAATGATGGAATCGTCGCCTGCCGCGAGCATCTGGTGACATACGGTGGCCATGCCGCCGCAGCTGGATTCTCACTGGAAGCGGATCGCTACGAGGCATTCCGCGCCGAGTTGATCGATCACGCGAATCAGCACATTACCCCCCAGCAGCTGCAGGCGCATCTGGATATCGATGTAGAGCTCGCCCAGGTCGACATCGATATGTCCACCGTCGAACAGCTGCGAGATCTTGAACCCTTCGGACAAGGGAACCGAACACCCGTTTTCTGTTCGCGCGATCTGGAGATCGTGTCACTGACTCGTGTCGGCAAAGAGGGGGAGCACCTCAAGCTCAGTCTGAAGGTCAATGGTCGCCCTCGTACAGCGATGTGGTTTCGCCAGGGCGAGCGTGGCAGAGAACTTCGCATCGGGCAGCGCGTCGACGTCGCCTTCGAACTCGCAGAAGATACCTTCAATGGCATGGGCATCGTGCAGATGTTACTGAAGGATATAGATGCGGGTGTCGTTGTGAATGTGCCGGAATCGAAGGACTCGGGCGTCGTCGCGGCGGCCTGATCCGTTTTACCAAAATGATGCGTTCAACGTAGAGAAAGTCGTCGAATGATCAGTTCGAATTACACAGCAGATCTGTGTGTGCGCGACGCCACTTCGCGGATTGTCCTGCTTGTCATCGATGGCCTCGGTGGTTTGCCTCACCCGGATACGGGGCGCTCTGAATTAGAGACGGCATCCCTGCCAAATTTGGATGCCCTTGCTGCACGAAGTTCGTGCGGCGTGTTGTCGCCACTTGGCCCGGGGTTTACGCCTGGCAGTGGCCCTGCCCACCTGGCTCTGTTTGGATACGATCCGTGGACCAGTCATATCGGCAGGGGGGCCCTGTCCGCGCTCGGACTCGGTCTGGATTTCGCACCTGCCGACGTCGCTGCGCGCCTTAATTTTTGCACAATCGACGCCGCTGGACTGGTTACCGATCGCCGTGCCGGTCGGATTCCGACACAGGAGTGCGAGCGACTGTGTGCGATGCTCGGGCAGGTTCACATCGATGGGGTCCAGATTCGTGTGGCTCCTGAAATGGAGTATCGAGCGGCCGTCGTGTTTCGTGGCGACGGACTCAGTGCAGGCGTCACAGATTCCGATCCACAAGTGACCGGTCACGCAACACGCCCACTGTGTGCCTCTGCAGCGGCAGACGCACGCATGGTGGAGGTCGCAGAGGAATTTCTGCGTCAGGCTGGAGATCTTCTTGCGAATGAGTCACCTGCCAACATGGTGCTTATCCGTGGCTTTGGCGCGTATCCAAGTCTGGACACGATGCAACAAGCCTATGGCCTGAATCCAGTAGGTATCGCTGGCTACCCCATGTATCGCGGTGTCGCTCGTGCCGTGGGCATGGAGACCCCCGAAACCGCTTACGATCTGGCCTCCGAGACGCAGCTTCTTGCAAGACGGTGGAAGGAAATGCCCGCTGATTTCTACTACGTCCATGTGAAGAAGACGGACTCTGCGGGGGAGGATGGTGACTTTGACCTAAAGGTGAAGTTGCTGGAAGAAGCTGACTCATACTTGCCGGCCATTACAGATCTCGAACCGGACGTGTTGATCGTCACGGGCGACCACTCAACGCCATCGATCATGGGCAGCCATAGCTGGCATCCTGTCCCGGTGGCCATCGCCAGTAAGAATGCCTTGCCGATGGGGCCCGCGACCTTCGACGAGCGTTGTTGTTCTGCCGGATCACTGGGGCACATACCCTCCTCGTCGCTGATGGCATTGGCTCTGGCGCACGCGGGGCGACTGAGCAAGTTCGGCGCCTAGTCGACTATGGCTCACCCACTGCGTATCGCCCATCGCGGTGCCTCACTGGTAGCGCCCGAAAACACACTTGCCGCATTTGAGGCGGCGATACAGGAGGGCGTCGATCTGATTGAGATTGACGTGCACGCCAGTCGCGATGGCGAACTGGTCGTCATTCACGATGCGAGCCTTGATCGCACAACCGATCGCACGGGTGCCATCGCCGAACTTCCTTTGGCGTCTCTGCGAGAAGCGGATGCGGGATCCTGGTTTGATCCGAAGTTTGCTGATCAGCGAGTCCCGATGCTTACAGAAGTCCTCGATCTGGCACGACATCGCGTGCCAGTGCTCATAGAGGTCAAAGCAGAGCATCTGTCGCAGACTTTGCTGCAGCAGGTCGAAGCAGCCGGTGCCAGCGATGAAGTCGTGATACAGTCTTTTCATGCAGACACCATTCGCTGCGTCAAGCAGATCAATCCATCCGTGCCGACGGCGTTGCTGAAGGGACGTCTCCCAGATGCACTGTCGCGCTCGGCTAGGCTTTACGTAGCGCGCGAGGTCTTGGCTGTCGGTGCCAATGCATTGGCGATCTGGCACGAAGCGTTGACCCCCGGACTCTTCGAGCACATGCGCCTGTGTGCGATCAGTGTCTGGGTCTGGACTGTGGACGATGAACTGGCGATGTCGGACAAGGCAAACCTCGGGGTCCAGGGGATCATCTCGAATGATCCGCAACGGCTCAATCGCGTCCTGGCAGATTGCGCAGGCAACCGCGACATGTCATCCTGAGGCGACGTCGCCGCCTCAGGCACAGATGTGATCGAAGCTGACGTCGGTGGAGGATTCGATTCTATAGATATTTCGATCTCCACGTTCGTCACAAGTTCAGCATTATGAGGTAGTTGCGACGATTTTAAGCTTGACGATGTGAATTCCGTCCTGTTATATTTTGGAACGTAGCCACTTGCGCTGCAGTGGCGACCATCGCTGTCGAGTCATCGTGCGTAGGGTAGGTATAACAGGAGCCGCAGAAAGTGGCAGACACGGATTTCAAACATTCTCCCCTTCTGGTTGGCTTGACTGAAGAACAGGTCGAGTCTCTTCTGGCTACGGGTGAACATCGTTCCTACGTCGATGGGACCATCATCGTTGAGCAGAATGCGCCGTCGGATTGTCTATATATTCTGACGGGTGGTGCGGCCCAGGTTGAGCAATCGAGACGGTGGTCAGACCGTTCCCCTGGCTCGGTTCGACCAGGTCGGCGAATTCTTCGGAGAGATGTCTCTTATCGACATGATGCCACGTTCAGCCGACATCAGGGCTTGTGGACTCACATCGGTCATGGCTTTTCCAAAACAGGGCCTGACCGCTGTTTTCACTGCAGGGCCGCGATTACAGATGACACTCATTCTGAATATTTCGAGAACTCTGTCCCTGCGTCTGCGAGAGGCGGATGCGCGAATTGTTGAATTGTCGCGCCAAGGATAGGGAGCGTGTTCTATGGCTCCGTCGCATTCGCCATTTTCCTTCTCCTCGTTGTGGCCATCAAATATTTGGCCCCAAAACCGACAGGTTGTCCCCAGTGCTCAGCGCCTCGACAGGGCGATCATCCTCTGTGCACCGAGTGTGGCTGGATCTTCGATGTCGAAGATGACGATGACGATGACGATGACGATGACGATGACGATGACGATGACACAATTACGGGAGGGGGCGAGGTCGAAGCCCCGTGGACGTCATGAAACCGAGATGATGCAGAATATCACTATGGTACGTGCACAGGATCGGGATCTGTAGACCATGGAATGGGTTCTTTCCCTGCTGGCAGTAGGCTGCCTCTTCTTTGCCGCGCAGGTCGTGATCGACTATTACCGCTACAAGCGTGCGATTGAGCCACGCCTGGATCGGGCAGACGAGCTGCGTGAGGAGTTGCAGGGAAAAATCGAACATGCCAATGAACAACTGGAACAGACCCAGTCGACTCTGGAGCCGGCCCGGGAAGAGGTGGCTCAGTTGGAGCGTGAATACTCTGAGTTGCAGGACCAGGTCCGTCTGGAAACCGACCAACAACGACCGACGAGGCCGAATACCAAATTGGAGCGTTGAGGACAGCGTCAGGGCCCCCCTTTGGCCTTGACAAGCCTTCCATTCGGTCTGTAGTTTGTGCATACCTACATAAGCCATATTCACAACAAGCAGTTACCGCCATATCGCCGGACCAACTTTCGCTCGAAAACTTTGGTTTGGACTTTGGTTTGGCGCCTAATTGAATGACCGGTTTGGAGGACTCATGATGCGGGTATCGTCCCGGTGGATTTCGCTCGTCGCTCTCTGTGCCATAGCCATGCTGGCTGCGTGCGGCGGTGACGGCCCTCAGGCGGACCTTGACGCCGCCAAGGCAGCTCTCGACGGTGCCAAAGCGGCAGGCGCCGAGACCTACGCCAGCAGTGAACTGTCGGCTGCGCAGAGTGCCTATGGCACCGCCAAGGGCGCCTTCGACGAAGAGGCAGGCAAGATGTTCAAGGACTGGGAGCCGATCGCTTCTCAGATCTCTGATGCCAAAGCGAAGGCTGATCGTGCCAAAAGCTCCGCCTCTTCAGCCAAATCTCAGGCTGAGAGTGGTGCGAATGGTGCCCTCGCCGCTGCTGCAGCGGCCGTTTCGGGTGCTCGTGAAGCGCTTGATGCTGCACCCGCTGGTAAGGGGACAGAAGGCGACATCGAAGCACTGGGTGTCTCCCTTGACGCAGCGGACGCTGACTTAAGTGCCGCGCGTTCAGCCTCTGCCCGTGAAGACTTTGCTGCCGCCAGCTCCAAGGCTGCGAGCGCTCGCACAAAGGCCGATGCCGTGAATATGGGCGTTGCCGGCGCAGTTGCGAAGTACGAAGAGCTTGTTGAGAAAAACACCCCTTGGTATATGCGGGGTAGCTGAGTCGATGGTCTGACAGCAACGTCACGCGCCAACGATGAACGCACACACTATCGGCTGGAGAGGGACTCCTCTCCAGCCGTTTTGTGTTCTAGTGAGTCTGTGGATTGTTATTTCTTCCTCCGTGATCGACGCGTCTAGTTCGAAGGAAGAAGCACTCAAGCAGCAACACCTTCGATTGCTTGGCGAGCTGTCTGAGTCCCACCGTGCTGCGAGTCCCTATCTCGTCGTCGACACTCGGGGAAATGTGGTGCAACTCCGCGACCGTGATCATCAGCTTGTGCGCACTGCCGTTGCCGCCACGGGAGCCGCACGCCGCTTCGAGGGTGACAAGAAGAAGTGGAAGTGGAGTTGGCGCTTTGCGACTCCAACCGGACGCTTCAGCGTACTGCGCAAAGTCAGCGACCCACTGTGGGTTAAACCCGACTGGCACTTTATAGAGGTCGGAGAAGAGGTGCCCGTCTTCGCCGAAGACCCGCGTCGATTTCAGCGGGGAATCTTGGGGAGTTATGCTCTCTATTTTGCCAAGGATCTCATGATTCACGGAACGCTCTACGAGATCAATCTTGGTCAGTCCATCACTCACGGCTGCGTCCGCGTTGGTGCAGAAGATCTGCAATTTTTCTATGAAAATGTCGATGTCGGATGGCCCGTCTACATCTATTGAATCGCCCATGTTGGATCGGCGCACTTCTTGTATTCGCCATTTGGGCCCCAAGCGGTTCGGATGGCACGGTACAGACAACAACGAATGAAGCTCATTTACAACACATCAATGCGTCCCTTGCCCGTTGGCTGGAGTTGGCGAACCGGGACACACATTTCCTCGTCATAGATCACGATGCCGATGAGCTGCGACTCTACCATCACACGGCCCTCCTGCGCACATGCAAGGCGGATCTTGCGACGGTGGCGACGGTGATCGACTCCCTGACCGTCAGCACTCATCTGCGTCGGCTTCGGTCCGCCAGCCCCTATGTTTCGCCATCGGTAGGACCTTTTGACTGGGAGAGATATCTCTCGGATGCGGCGACCCGACACTCGGCGCTTCTGCTGTCTGACGAGACGCTCATTCGGGGCGCTGCCGACGAGCACTCGGTTTGGGGTGCCGTCGCCGGTGCGACCCTTTCGTCTGCTGATCTACGTGCGTTGTTTGATGCGCTGCCGGATGGCACCCCTGTCGTGCGTCTGCCCAAGGGCTGGGCATCTGGAGATGTCACCCCGTGACGATTCGAGCCGGTTGGTCGAGCGTCGATATCACGCCGCCCATCGGAACAGATATGGGTGGTTACTGGGCGCGTCCAGGGGCAAGTGCTGGCGTCCATGATCCACTTCGAGGAAGCGTTCTCCTCTTCGAGACGGATGGGCAGCGTGTTGCGGTGATCAGTCTCGATCTCGTCGGTCTTGATGCAGAGCATGCAGATGCGATGCGTCGGTCCATCGCACTCGAAATCGATACGACCGCTGAGAGCCTGCTGTTATGTTCGACGCATACACACAGCGGACCACTGACCCTTTCATTTCGTGGCATGGGGGACATGCCATCTGACTACCTTGCTAGCCTCACACCCAAATTGATCAAGGCAGCCCGCCAGGCGGCCCTGCGGCTCGAGCCCTGCCAGGTGGCCACCAGTGCTGCAGACACAACGCTGGCGATCAATCGACGCGCTCAGCGTTCGGGAAGTCTGCGCGACGGGCGGGATCCTGCGACGCTTGTGCCACCTGTGGCCCATGCTTTGGACGTGAAGACGGCCAATGGTCGAGCGGTCCTCGTTCACTATGCCTGCCATCCCGTCGTATTGGGCGGCTCAAACCAACTGATCAGTGCCGAATGGCCAGGTGTGGCCATGCGCCATATCGAGGAGTCGGCCGCCGCAGACCTGGCTATGTTCGTCAACGGTGCCTGTGGGGATCTGAATCCACAATGGGGAAACGCTGACTTCGACACCGTCGAGCAAGCCGGTTTGCTTGTAGGTGAGGCAGTGGTGGCGAATTTGTCTTCTGGGCAACCAGTGAGTGACACCGGACTGGCCGCGACCTACGAACGGATTGACCTGCCACTGATGGATCCGCCGTCGTCCCTGCGCACGGCAACTGGGGCGTCTCTCGATGCGCTGAAACTAGCGATCAAGAAAGTGGCCTTCAGTCAAGATCAGTCGTTGCGACGAGTGCCGCAGGCGCGACTGGCATGGGCCCGGGAACTGCTATCACTAGCCGACGATGCCCCCAAGGCTCAGCCTTTTGCCGTGCACGGGATTCGAATTGGCGATCTGCGACTGCTCGGACTGGAAGGGGAGATCTTCGCGCGTTATCAGATCGACCTGGAGGCAAGTCAGCCGAGGGTCTGGCTGTGTGGGTATACAGGTGGTTGCATTGGGTATATCCCGACTGCTGACGAATACCCTCGTGGTGGCTACGAGATCGACGACGCTTACAAGGTCTATCCGAGTGTTCTGATGGTGGCACCAGAATCTGAAGGCCTCGTGGTAGAAGCGATGGACCGAATCCTCAAGTCACTCTCGTAATTAGCATACGCCGCCGACCTATGACGCGTTGAAGAATCGGGCGTTGGTACCACCTTCCCCCACCTTTACGTCGACACGCTTGCGGCAACGGGGACACTGTCCCGTGTACTTCTTGCCCTGCTTGTCGATATACGCTCTGACATAGACATTGCAACACTGAAAGTGAATGCCTAGATATTTCCGTGACTCTGCCAAAGAACGACGCCTCCTGTTTGTTCTGAGATAATACGGGCATGCCCCAATCGTCAAGTATCGAAAATTCTGAAGTAACAGCGTTTGCCGGCGCCTCGACTTTGAGGCATTTTTTCCTCTCTGTTTCCACGCTCGAAACCAATCCAATGCCTGAATCCATCCCCGACATAGAGCCCGACTCTGGCCAAGACTTTGGTGGTTCCCTGTCTGCCGCGCAGCAGGTTGAGCTCAGTTCCAAACTGGACGCTGTGTACGATCAGGTGCCGACCACTTGCTGTGCCGGCTCGGGTGAATGTTGTGTCCTGACGGACGAGGAGATGCAAGAGGGGTATGCAACGATGTTCCCCCTCTATTTGGCCGAGTATGTCCGCATCGCCGAATACGTACGAACCCAGGAGTCACCAGAGCGAGCTCAACGGCTGCTGGCCCACACACAAGAACGGCCCCATCAGTGTCCATTTCTTGGCGAACATCGCGGCTGCACGATTTATTCTGTGCGGCCGCTGATTTGTCGAACCTATGCGGTGCTTGACCAGGACACGATCGCTGCTGCTGCCGAGCAACATGCTGACGAGATGCCGGAGGAGTGGATCAAGGGATTTGTGCGTCGCGAGTCAGCCACGCGCTGTCCTCGAGTGACGGTTACGCAGCCTGACAAACTTGTACGGCACATTCACAATCTCATTTCCTATACCTATGAGCGCACGATGGCGCGCTTGAGTCGCACGGTCTTTGAACAAGTGTCGAAGGACAGGCGTCAGGCGGTGCGTTCGCAGATACGACGTCGAGGATGGCCGACACGTTGGACCTGGGGGGGATACAACACGCTCTATCTGACCTCTGCCTCCTGGATTCAGGGACATCTCAAGCGCTATTGGAAACGAGCACAGTTGAACGATCTGGACTAAACAAGACAAGTACGGTGAAGGGCATCGATGTAACACAGGCTCAAGTAGGCGACGTGATCGCGGTACCCCTCGTCAATGACGGGCGTGTCCTGCTGCCGAAGGGGGCGAAGCTGTCGCCTGCCGTTCTTTCCCGCTTGGCCGGCTGGGGCGTGCTTTTGCTGCACTAGGCTCAGCCACTGCACGATCAAAAGAGATTAACTGATAGGTGTGATCCCTATCGTTGAAGATGTGACCGAACAGTCGCGCCTGGAAGGGGAGCTGATCCGCATGGAGAAATTGGCGCCTGTCGGCGAGATGGTGATCACCGTCAATCATGAGATCAACAATCCACTCGTCATCATCTCTACGAATGCACAGTCTCTTCAACTCATGAACAAAGAACTCGACGACAACTCGAAAAAGAAGCTTGAGCGAATTGAGAATCAGGTACACGGATCTCCGACGTCACTGAGCGTCTCAGGACGATGGAGGAGGTCACTTCGAGCGAGTATATCGCAGACGGGCCAGCCATGGTGAATATCTGGGGTAAGACAGATGAGGCAGACGGTGACATGAAGAATTCAGCAGGGGACGAATGAGGACCTACCGCGCAGCAATCCTTGGCTGCCGCTCCAGAGGATCGGCAGCAGCTCGTGCCTACCATCAGCATCCTCGTACGGAATTGGTCGGCTTGTGCGACTTGATCGAGGAGCGCCGAAATTTTCTCGGCGACGAACTCGGCGTGATGGCCCGGTATGATGATTTTCAGCGTATGATCGAAGTGGAGAGGCCGGATATCGTCGCCATTCCTACGGGAACCGAATTTCATTACGAAATGGCCATGGCCGTGCTGGACCTCGGTGTTCATATCGACATCGAGAAGCCCTTATGTCAGACCCTTGATGAAGCCGATCGAGTTCTGACGAAGGCGGCACAGAACAGTGTGCAAATTGCTGTCCACCATCAGGGACGTTGCGGCGGTGAGATGCGAGCGCTGCAACTGGCTCTGGCACAGGGCAGGATCGGTCGGGTCCGCTATCTGCAAGGAAGCGGCAAAGGCTACTACGCCGGCTATGGGCTGATGAATATTGGCACCCACACGCTCAACAACATGCTTGGAATAGCCGGGCACTGCCAAAGTGTGAGTGCCACGGCTTTAATCGACGACCGATCGATTACACCTGACGATGTGATTCCAGCGGCCAATGGCATGGGGTGGATTGCTGGAGAGCACATTACGGCGCAGCTCACATTCGCTGATGCAGTGACGGCGACGCTGCTCCAGCACCGGTTTCCAACGGTTGATTCGACGGCGCATGCCCTTGAGGTCTATGGAAGTACGGGGCGGCTGTTCTGGCGTTCCAATGGTGCTTGGTTCCTGCCGGTGCCACACGACGAACCTGCGTCGCAAGCTGATTGGGAAAACCTGGAGCCGGTGCGGCCAGACTCCTTTGACGCGACAGGATCGGCTTCCGAGGCGGATTATGCATTCGTTGATGAATACGTTGAGGCTCTGGATGAAGGCAGGCCACATAGCTGCAGTGGTCACGAGGGACGGCACGTAATGGAGATCATGATGGGAATCTTCGAGAGTGCCGCGCAGGGGCACCGAGTCGACCTGCCGCAGACTGAGCGCCATCATCCGCTGCTCAAGTGGCGGGAGCAACATGGATTGACTGAACCTGGTCTCATGCCACGGCCCTACAATGAATGGCTTGCAGCCGAGGATAACCGAATCGGCCGCAGTTGAGTCAAACCTGGTGACGACCATGCAGGGACTTCTGACATTGCTCAATCTGCGCAGAAATGAAGTGCCACGCCTGAGCCTGGCGGCACTGGCGTTCTTTCTGGTTGCCGTCGACGATGGGATCGTCAAAGCCGTCGCCTCTGGCGTTTTCAATATCCGCGTCGGTCCCGAGCATCTTCCGGCGATGTATAGCTGGATTGCCGTCGTGTTCTTCGTCACCATGGCCGTCCTCTCCTGGTTCACGACGAGGGTCCCACGCAATCGGCTGGTTCTTGGACTCTTCTTTGTGCTGGCCGCCGTGCTGGCTGCCAATACGCTCGCCCTCTATCGGGTGGAGGGCGGATGGAGTGTGGGTGATGGGTTCTACGGATTCCTGTTCATTTCTTCTGAGCTTGTTCGTAATATCGCCGGCTTCCAGGTTTGGATCGTAGCTGGGGGGATCTGTTTTGCTTCGCGCGCCAAAGTGCTGTTTCCGTTGTTGGCCGCAAGTACCACCCTCGGTGACATTGTTGGCGGCTTTCTTGTTGGCGGTCTTGGCAAGATGGGCTGGACCTCATGGCAGATCTATGGCCTGGCTGCTGTGAACACGGCCCTCGTCGTTGTCCTGCTGCGTCCTCTGATCCGTCGCTACTTCGTCATGCCTATTGGCGAGTCCTCCCGTGGCACAGCATCCATGCGGCAGAATCTCGACTACTTTGCGCGGTCGCCGTATCTTCGCTCGCTCTTTCTGTTGTCTGTGGTTCTGTTCGCCCTCTACACGGCCATCCACTACAGCTTCAATGTCATCGCCCGGGAGAGTTTTCCGGACGAAGCGCAGATCATGGGGTTGTTCGGGGCGTTCTTTGCCCTCGCCGGTCTGGCGACGATGTTGACGACGACGATCCTTTTGCGACACCTGCTTCGCTGGCTCGGGATTGGCAATGTCTATCTGTGGGTTTGTATTGCTCACGCTGCAGCGGCACTGCTGTTGGTCGTCGTGTTTGGTGATCTGCTGTCTCTGCCGGTCTTGGCTGTCATCTTCGCCATCAATCTGCTCAATTATGTTTTGCTCGATGCGGTCATCGCTCCTACATATCAGGTTCTGATGAAATCGCTACCACATCGTCATGCAGACGGTACGCGCATGATCATGGAGGGTGGATTTATGCTCCTGGGTGGTTTGCTGGGAGCTGGCGTGACGGCGTTGCATGCGCAGAGCATCATGAGTTTGTCGCAATTATTTACGGCGCTGGCCGTTGCCAGTATGGTGATGGTATGGGTCGGTTGGCGCCTTCGTCTGAGCCACCGTGAGGTCCTGATTCAGGCTGTGAGGGATCAGGACTTTGACGTTGAAGACGAGCAGGCGATGCAGGCGATGCGGCAGGTGGTGGCCGAGTCTGTCGAGTTTCCACGTAGTCTTCTGCTGCACACCGATGATGGTGTGCGCGAGATGGGCATCGAGATTCTACGTCAGAATTCGACCGCCGCAGCGCAGGTCTGTGAACCACTGATCGATCACGAGAATCCCCGCATCCGGGCCGCCACCTGGAGGACCCTGGGGGCGACAACCGTGGATGAGACCATCCTCGAACATGCTCGGCGTCATCTCGATGATCCCGATGACCAGGTCCGCCTCCATGCCGCGCGCTGGCTGTCGCAACTGGTGTCGGCTTGTGAGTTGGAGGCAGTACAGCGCCAGGGGATCATCGATACCGTCGTACCGCGATTGGTGCCGGATGCTGGCGATGCCGAGTTGAAAACGGAATTTCTGGTCATCCTTGAAACGCTCAACGACCATGATTCTTCCACACTTCGTGGTCTGATGCTGGAGTCACTACTTGAGTCGGAAGAAATCTCAGAAATCGTCGGCGGTATCGACGTCGCCAAGCGCACTCAAAAAATCGGTGGATTTTCGGAGTCGATGCGCGGCCACCTTAAGCATCAACATCCTGCTGTTCGCGAGGCCGCGGTCGGAACCCTGGCGATGGATCAGGACGCAGGCATGCGCCTTCTCATCGAGACCCTTGGCGATCCCGATCGTGACGTCATCGATGCCGCCGTGGCGACTCTCTCACAACGTATGGCGGTGGCACCCGACGAGGGTGAGGCTCTGCTGGCATCATTGTCGGGTGCCTCCGTGAAGCAGTGGGAAGGGTTGGTCAGTGTCCTGAGTCAGGGAGACGAGGATCTGGTTGCGCAATTGATACCTGCTACACGCATGCAACTGATCGAAGCCCACAGAGCGCGGCTTGTCACGGATCTACTGCTGGACGCGGCGTCCGAGCAAGATACGCGTCTGCTGCTCGATCAGCTGGAACTCACGATCGACAGTGCACGGCAGTCCGCGATGCGTTTGCTTGGGCAGCTGGGGGATGTGGACGTTGTCGCCGATCTCGTCGAGCGCATCGAAGAGGATGAGGAGGCGCGTGAGAATGCGATCGAACTATTGGAAAATATTGGCGACCCGCAACTATTAGAACTGCTCTTGCCATTGCTCGTTGATGATGTGGAGGAGAGAAGACAACGGGCGTGGGCACTAAGTGAGTGGGACAACTCGAGTCACCGACTCGGCCTCGACGAGGCGCTCCTCCACGTTCTCAACGCGGCGGATCCATGGACTCAGATGGCCGCTGCATGGACGACACTGCGTCTCGGGCATACGCATCTTTTGCTGCAATTGAGTGACCGGCTCGGCGATGGAGTGCCGACTCAGGTCAAGGAGATCCTGGATCAGATGAACGACGAAACAAGCGTCGATGTGGACGATCAGCCCCTGACCAATATGGATAAGATCACTTTTCTCAAGGGGTCACCGTTTTTCGCCGCCCTTCCACTTGAGGAACTATACCATATTGCCCTGTCTGTGCAGGAAGAGGGAGTAAAGGAAGGGACTTGTGTCATCGAGCAGGGCTCTCTGGGCGACAAGATGTATATCGTCGTCGCAGGCCAACTCGAAGTGCGGTTTTTTGCGGAAGGGGATAGGTCGGGGACGCAGGTGGCGATATTGTCAGACAAACAGGTCTTCGGTGACATGACACTCCTTGACGATGAACCGCGCTCGGCATCCGTCATCGCCGTAGAGGAATGTCGCCTCCTGTCTCTTCAGCGAGGTGACCTCGAGCGTATCCTGCGCCGTTACTCCTCGATTGCTTTCAGCATGATGAGGATTCTCAGTCGTCGATTACGCGAGGCGATGGCGGCCTGAAATCTCGTAGGACTCGGACAACGTCTAGGTAAGTGTCTGTAAGGATACAACTTAGACAAATACAACTGTTGCGCTTCTGCGCCATTTGTAGATCTTCTACAGAGCGATTGCTCCTGTGGTGTACCCCTGATGGGTACCTCTGTTGCCCCGGAAATGCGTCGCACGTCCCGTTGAACATCAACAAAGACAAGGGGTTATGACGATTCACGCCGACGAAGATACGGATCTTCTACGCCGTTACTTCGCTGACATTGAGGACTCCACACCACTGTCACGTGAACGTGAGGTTGAGTTGTCCGCCCGCATTCACAAGGGAGATATGGCCGCCCGTGACGAATTGGCCAGTGCGAACCTACGTTTCGTAGTGGATGTTGCACGAAATTATCAGAGCCGTGGTCTCAGCATGGCCGAACTGGTCTCTGCAGGCAACGTGGGGCTGATGAAGGCTGCCGACCGTTTCGATGGTGAACGCGGCTTCAAATTCATCTCCTACGCCGTATGGTGGATACGGCAGTCGATCATGCAAACCCTCACCGACCAGACGCGGACCGTGCGTGTGCCGGTGACGCGACAGAATCTTCTGCGTGATATCTCTCGAATCCGAGCAAAGCTCGGGGAAGAGGGACGGCGCAATATCTCGACCGCAGAGATTGCCGAAGAGTTGGGCGTTGCGGAAGGTGAGATTTTGGAGACCATGATGAAGGGGCGCCCCGAAGCTTCCCTTGATCTTTCCTTCGAAGAGGGCGACGAGCGCAACCTGATGAGTGTGCTCGCCGATGAAGCGGCTGCCTCCCCGGATGAGGGGATCATGGATCGCGATGGTCGGGCACGAATCGACGCAGTCCTTGAGACTCTCGACGAGCGCGAGAACTATATCTGCCGCTGCTACTACGGCCTCGATGGCGAAGAGCCTTTGACCCTCGAGCAGATCGGCGGTCTCATGAGTCTGACCCGCGAACGAGTTCGTCAATTGAAGGAGCGCGCTTTGTCGCGGCTTCGTGACCCGAAGCGATACCGGTCTCTTCCTGAGCTGGCAGAGGCGATGGGCGTGGGGGCCTGACCCGTACTCGCACTACCTGACCGGCACTGCAAGTAGTGACACTTAGATCGTCAGCGAGGGACTCCGGCTTTTGTCGGAGTCCCTCGTTGGCGTTCTTGGGCGCCGTACCGGAGCCCAGCTCGAAGCCCCACGATCATCTACGTGTCGCGGAACTCCGATTGCAGATCCCGAAGTCGGTGCCGCAGATTCGTGACCCATTCGGCGCAGGTGGGGTCCTCGTAGCGATTGTCCAGCTCGTGAGGATCTTCTGCCAGATCGAAGAACTCCCAATACACGCGGGGCTCGCCCTCTTCGTCTGATTCACCCAGATATTCGATCAGCTTGTAGCGGTCAGTGCGAACGCCACGGTGAGGACCTATGCGGTGTGGCGTGAAGTATTGGAATCCCGGCTCCGACATCTGCTCCACCTGCGTGTCGCGCAACCGCCAGGAATCCTCGTAGTAGGCATAGTAAACCGCGTCACGCCAGTGCCTGGGTGTGGTACCTATCATGAGGGGGCGAAGACTGCGGCCCTGCATCGTGGCCGGAATGTCTAGGCCGGCGAAATCGAGAATCGTTGGTGCCACGTCCACATTCATGACCATCTGTGACGTGACCTGAGCATCCGGACAGGAAGCCGGGGCGCAAGCAACGAAGGGGATCCCGGATCGCGGGGTCATACATGAAGCGCTTGTCATACCAGCCGTGTTCACCGAGAAAGTAGCCGTGGTCGGAGGTATAGATCACAAGCGTATCCTGGGCGCGCCCAGAGGTGTCCAACCAATCGAGTACCCGTCCGACATTCTCATCCACACCGGCCATCGTGCGCCACCGATCTCGCATGAAACGGTTGAAGATCCAGTCCTTTCGCTGGGATTCGTCCAGGTCCGCGGGTAGATCGTCGTAGTCGGATGCGAGACTCACATCGAAGCGCATATCCTGAGCCAGGCTGGCAATGTCCCTTGTTGCATAGTCATCCACGTAGGTCGATGGCTTGCTCGGCTCGATATCTGCAAAGGCGGACGCATGCCGGGGCGCTGGTTGAAAGGGTCGGTGAGGGGCCTTGAACTGGTATACGAGGCAGAATGGATCTTCCCCTGGAACCGTGTTCAGGAATTCGAGGGCAAGATCTCCCGTGATATCGGTTGCATAACCCTTGAGCCGCTGTCGTTTGCCATTGCGAATGAATTCAGGATCGAAATATTCTCCCTGTCCGGGATGCACACACCAATGGTCAAAGCCGCGAGGGTCCTGGCGGATGTGATATTTGCCTACCAGGCCGGTGTGATAGCCGGCAGACTGCAGCAATTCTGGAAATGTGGGAACATCAGGATTCAACTCTTCGATGTTGTCGGCACCTTCCGAGTTGCCACGAATTCCATGAATGTGTGAGAAGGTTCCCGTGAGGATCGTCGCTCGTGACGGCGCACATAAGGCGTTGGTGCAGAAAGCATTGTCGAAACGTGTGCCAGCAGCAGCGATCCGATCCAGATTCGGTGTTGGCGGCATAGCGGCGCCATAACATCCCATTTCTTGCACCGTATGATCGTCGGTCATGATGAAGACGATGTTCACCGGTTTACTCAACCTGCGGCTCCCAGCGATGTATCTCCCAGACGCATGAACATCGCCGCATAGGCTCGTTGCATGCGGCGGAAACTGGCGAGTCTGAAGAATTCGTCCGGTGCATGCGCCTTTTCGTCATAACACGTGGCGGCGAATGTGACGGTATAGGTATTCAACGTTTTCAGCAGCAAATCACACACAGGCAGGGTCCCACCAGAGCGCGACAAGTACGGCATCTGACCACATATCTCAGCGGCGACTTGCCGAGCCACAATCAATCCTGGATGGTCCGGTGGCAGCAGATATGCAAGCGCCCCTTTCTCTTCGTCGGTGACTCGGAGGCGCACGCCGGGGGGCAGATGTTGTCGAAGATGCGTTTTAACGAGAACTCTGATCTGGTCAGGTTCCTGATGAGGCACGAGGCGGCAGCTGATTTTTGCATGGCCGACTCGGGAAATCACGGTTTTGATCCCCGCGTCCTGAAAGCCACCCCACATGCCATTGACTTCCAATGTGGGCAGTACCCACAGTCGTTCCCTTACGGTGTATGAAGGGTCGCCCACGAGGTGGTCGACACCCAATTCATCCATCAATTCCGCTTCATTGAAAGGGGCGGCGGCCAATAACTCCCGCTCTTCGGCCGTAGGCTCCATGACCTGGTCGTAAAACCCATCGACACAGACGCGGCCCTCGCTATCGTGGAGTCCGCCCAGCAGTTGGCCCAGAGCGCGCAGCGGGTTCTCTACGATTCCACCGTAGGCACCTGAGTGCAGATCACCGGTTGGCCCATCCAAAGCGATTTCAAGGGCCGTCAGTCCACGGTATCCCGTTGTCATGACGGGTGCCTTGCCGTCACAACCGAGGCCGCCACCATCGGCCGACAATACCAGATCGCAGTTGAGGCGCTCTTTCTGCGTCTCGAGGAAGGACAACAGATTGGGTGAGCCGATTTCCTCTTCGCCCTCGAGCAGCAATTTCACATTCACGGGCAAGCGTCCGGTTTCTTGCAGGAGCGCTTCGATCGCCAGGATAGGGGGGAGTAGATTGCCCTTGTCATCGTTGGCACCACGAGCGTAGATCCGCGCCTCTTCGCCATCGCCTTCGATCCGTGGCTCGAAGGGCGCGGTCGTCCACTCATCGACTGGGTCGACGGGCTGCACATCAACATGGCCATAGACGAGGACCGTCGGTGCATCCTCTCCTGCGCCCAGCCATTGGGCAAATACGGCTGGATGCCCGGCGGTTTGTAGAATTTCCACATCCTGCAGGCCCGCAGCGCGACAACGGTCCGCGGCCCAGTCTGCGGCGCGGGCGACATCTGCCGTGTGCTCAGGAAGAGATGAGATGCTGGCGATTCGCAGCAACTCGACCAGTTCGTCGACGAATCGATGATCGTTCCGTTGCAGATAGTCTTCGGGATTGCTCAAGGGGCTGTCCTGTTCAGGCTGCGTAGGAGCTTCAGGTTCGTCACATCTTCAGACAGATCATCTGACTTGGGGGTTTCGAGAATCAGCGGCACCCTTCGCAGTCGACGATCATTCACCAGGTGGCGGAAGCCATCCAAGCCGATACAGCCCTCGCCAATGTGCTCGTGGCGATCTCTGTGTGAACCCTGTTCGGTCTTGGAATCGTTGACGTGTACGATTCGCAGCTTGTCGAAGCCAACGACTGAGCCAAATTCCTTCATCGTCTGGTTGTATTCCACTTCGTCACGCAATCCATACCCAGCAGCAAAGATGTGACAAGTGTCCAGACAAACGCCCACATGTTCGGCGTCGTCTATCAGATCAATGATCTGCGCTAACTCTTCGAACGTTCTGCCCAAATTGTCCCCCGTGCCGGCTGTCGCCTCAAGACATAGAGTGACAAGGTTGTCTGCGACCTGGTCCAGAACACGGTTCATGTTTTTGGCAATTCGCTTCATCCCTGCGTCCGCACCCGAACCCACATGTGACCCCGGATGGAAGACGAGGTTTGGAATGCCGAGCAGATTGCAGCGCTCAACTTCCTTGCCAAAGGCGCGCTGTGATTTCTCATTCAGAGCTTTGTCCGGTGACGCGAGATTGATCAGATAGCTTGCGTGCGAACAGGCCACACTGATCCCGGTCGCCTCGATGGCGGCGAAGTAGCGCTCGACTTGATCTGGGTCCAGGGGCCGAGCCTTCCACTGGCTGTTCGACTTGTTGAAGATCTGGATTGCATCACACGTCGCGCGCTGACCTCTGTCGAGGGCCAGATCGACTCCTCCTGCGATCGATTCGTGGGCACCGAAGATCATGGGGCATTCCTCACGGCCAACTCGGCCAGAGCCAGGGCGCCACTGATGCCGGCTCGGGAACCCAGACCGGGAGTCACGACAAAGTCCTCGATCTGCACCCCCAGCTGCTGCACCTGCAAATACTCAGCAGCCACGGACTGGAGACTCGACCGAATGGCTGGTAGCAAGTGTTCCTGCTCCATGACACCACCACCCAGGATCAGTCGTCGAGGTGATAGAGTGCAGATCAAACTCCACAGTCCGACGGCCATGTAGTGCGCTTGCAGGGACCAGGCCTCGTGATCGTCGTTCAGTTCATCGGCCGGGTGTCCCCATCGAGCTTGAATGGCCGGCCCCGATGCCAGCCCCTCGAAGCACGCCCCATGGAAAGGACACACACCATTGAAGTCTATGTCGTTGTCGTGGCGCGGAAGAAGGATGTGTCCCATTTCCGGATGGAGCAGTCCGTGCAGCAGTTTTCCCTCCACCATGGCACCGCCGCCGATTCCGGTGCCCACTGTGAGGTAGATGAAACTGTCGACATCCTGCGCCGCCCCCCATCGATGCTCACCGAGAGCCGCCGCATTCACATCTGTGTCAAAACCGGCGGGCAGGTTCAGTGCGCTCTGCAGTATGCCGACAATGTTGGTCTGTGCCCAACCTGTTTTCGGCGTCGTGGTGATATGACCGTAGGTGGGGGAGGATTTGTCCAGTTCAATGGGACCGAAGCAGGCAATGCCAAGAGCCTCCAGGGGGACGCTGGTATGGTGTTGGCGAAAAAAATCGATGACAGCGCCCAGTGTCTCGGAAGGAGTTGTCGTATCGATGCGTATCGTATCCGCTATCTGCTCGGGGCCGCTGCCCACGGCGCAAACGAACTTTGTGCCACCCGCTTCGATCGCTCCGTAACGATGCATCAAGAGGTGACTCCCGGCGTCGCAAGGATTTGCCGGTCGATTCGATCCCCTTCTTCAAAGATTGCCAGTGCCGTCTCTCCCTTTGCTGCCGCGCCAAACTCGAACTGGGCAATGATCCCACCACTTGGATCATCTAGATGCTCGGCGATGTAGCGCACGGCATTTCGCCCAACCCCAGGATTCGGATCCGTGAGAACATGCAGGCGATCGATCTCGCCCCCAAAGGTCAGACGTCCCTTCGCTTTGGCATCGACGCCAACATCTATGAGATCTGGATAGATGTCACTGATATGACCATCTGAGTGCCTAAAGACGAATTCCCCCTTGGCATGGGCCCGATCGCAGTAGTCTTGATACAATGGCTTGAACAGGTCACGCCAGATCGATGGGGGGATAAGCAATTGGTCCTGTGAGCCCCAATCGTCCATGAATATGATTCCATCGACGTCGGTCGTCAGCCAGAATTCCAGCTCGCGCAAATAGAATGCGTGAATTCGCGACAGCACTGATCGTGCGCCTTGCCCAGGGGCCATGATATCCATCATCGTATTCATCGTACCTCGGAGAAAACTGATAACGCAGGGGCGAGGGCAACAACGGGCCTTTATGAACAGGTCACTCGCTGTACACGACCGATTCACCGCGTCCCGCCCTCGTCCACATCAGGTGGCAGTGTCTCAAGCGGCGGTTGTACATAATGCGCTGCTGCGGGATAGCTGACTCACCGATCGTTACGCCTGCGGTGGTCGGATCAATTCCTCCACGTCGCGCACACCGTATTCGGGATCCAAGGTCCGGTAGTCGGCACCGGAGCGCCCATTCAGATCCCACACAATCTGCCCATCGCAGAGCGTGAGTTCACAAAACAAACGACGATCTGCTCGCAGCACACCGCCGAAGGAGTCCATATAGCCGAAGTCCCCTTCGTCGAGCCGCAATACGGCGACATCCGCGGCGGCACCCACGCTCAGATGACCATGCTGTGGTCGGCCGATCACTCGGGCGGGCTCAATGGTCGAAAGACGGACAACATCCGCAAGGGGCATGCCCATCACCAGGAACTTAGACATCGTTGTGGGCATATCGAGCATACCGATATTCATGCTCATTCTGTGCAAATCTGTCGAGATCGAGTCAGGCCAAAAATCCTGTTCGACACAGGGAACGGCATTGCGAAAGCAGAAGCTGCCGGCACCATGGCCGACATCGAAACGAATGCCACGTTCCTTGGCTGCCCTCAGGTATGAGTAGACATGACCTTGCTCGTCGATGCAAGGGACGGGCCCCCGATACATGTGCGTGGAAATGTCTCCCGGGCGGAGTCGCTCTCCTACTAACTCATAGTAGGGGCGCTCCGGCTTAAAGTGACCGAAGTCGATCATGGCCGGCATCCGGGCTTTCTCGCCCGCGTCAACGACACGATCGACGGAGGTCCAATCGGGCATGACATAGTGAGCGGTCTTCAACCCGACGACGACGTCCTCATGTTCACGAGCGATGGCGGCACACGCGTCCACATTCAGATCGTGGACATTTTGCTCGGTCATCATCGTTGCCATACCCAGTCCTGCAATGTTGACGAAGCCGTATGTGCGAGTCGTGAAGCGGTCCAGCACTCGATGTCGAAAGTCTGCAAAGTTGCGCCAACCTGCCGAGCCGGTATCCACCATCGTCGTTGTCCCGGTGCGAAAGCTGAATCCATCTGGCAGGATCGAATTGTCACCGGCCCAGGCGTCTCGGTTGCCGGCGGTGGCATACAGGTGGACGTGAATGTCCACCAGGCCAGGTGTCACATACAGCCCGCTGACATCGAGGCATTGTTGCGCTGAATCGGCGGGAATGTCTTTGTCAACGACAGCAATGTTGCCATCGCGAATGGCGATGTCCGTGATGGTCTCAATGCCGTTGGCGGGATCAATGACGTGTCCGCCCTTTAGAAGCAGTTCATATCTCATGGCATCCTACTGGTTTGGGATCGGGCAAAGATAGGTCGTCATTGAGCCAGAGCCAGCAGGGGGCCCCTTCTATTTGTGGCACACCTGTCACGGACAACGGGTGGCGAAGCGTGCTGCTTGACACTCACCAAGGCTCGACGCACTCTGTGCACACGCAGGGATGCTGCATTCCCCTTAGGGAACCATCATACGAAGAGGGTCTGATGAGTGATATGATTCGTGGTGATCGACGGGTGCTCGTATTCAGCGCGCATGCCGCCGATTTCTGTTCGCGGGCTGGCGGTACCATCGCCAGGCTGACCGATGCGGGGAGCAAAGTTCATATCGTCGACTTTACCTACGGAGAACGTTGTGAGTCTCCCGCTCTATGGGCGCGCGAGCCGGCGCCAACGATTGAGCAGATAAAGGCGATCCGGGCGCAGGAAATAGAAGCCGCCGCCGCCGTATTGGGTGCCACGTCAGAATGTTTGGACTTCGATGATTGTCCACTCATTGTTGGACCCGAGCGTCTCACGCAACTTCTTGATCTTCTGCGTCGGCATCAACCAGATCTTCTGCTGACCCATTGGCATCGGGATGTCCTGCATCCAGATCATATGGCGGCGACGGAAGCCGTGATTTGGGCCAGTCGGTATTGCTTTCGACCGGGAATCGACGGTGGAGCACCGCCCGTGCCCGCACCTCAGGTTGTCTTCTACGAAACGACCCTGGGTACTGCGCCCGTTGCGCGCTACCTCCCATCTCTGTTCGTCGATATCAGTCGCACCATCGAACGCAAACGCGAAGCCCTTGAGAAGTTTGATGCACAACCGGGTCTGGCAGAACGCTATGGCTGGCTGGCGCGCTATCGTGCGCTGGAAGCACAATCCACGGCGTGGATGAAGGGCTGTGAATACGCTGAAGGGTTCGTGCGTTTCGGGACGGAGGCCGCTGGATTCGAAGGCTCTACAGGATTCGGTCCCTGAGAGATCTTGGGGGAACCGACTAGTCGGGGCGAGCGAATATCAGCAGTTGAGACCGATGGTCGGTATCATCTGCCAAGCGCGCCTGGCCATTGTTGTCTAGCGCGATATAGACCAGTTCATCGTCCATCGTGAGTCCCTCAGCTTTGCCAAAGGTCTGATTCAC
>Ga0115002_10002687_pt1 | contig 22929 bp, 24 predicted proteins | sample ArcticOcean_MG_C_8_FD_89576 | JGI IMG/M metagenome (GOLD analysis project Ga0115002, IMG submission 89576) | Marine microbial communities from western Arctic Ocean - ArcticOcean_MG_CB11_86 | ecosystem: Environmental > Aquatic > Marine > Oceanic | place: Arctic Ocean: Canada Basin | collected... | reverse complement strand
TGGTCGCGTACCTGAAGGGCGCCTGCCATTGTTCGTTTTCGACCATTCGCATACTCAAAAAGAAAACGCCAGAGAAGGCGATCGCACAGAGAGGCGCAAAAACTGACAGGGCTAGGCAAGAGCTGGGACAACTAGAAGTGAAGCATCAGGAATTCAGTTAACACTTAGAAATAACAGGAAGCAGGAAAATGCGATGAGCAAAAGACTACACGATCATTCGTTGGATTCGGAAGGAGAATTTGGCGATGCGAGTTCAACTGCACCGACGCGCAAAAGTGTTGGTAAACGGGAAAATTCAAATTCTCCAAGATCAACTCGCAATAAAAATACGATCGCACGACGCAAGCAAAATGCCAAAGGAGGCATTCATCAGCGCGCTAACAAGCGGACGAATTGGTGATGAAGAAGGCAAGAATTTTCCACAAAAGATCGGGCACCAGCTGTCGGTTTCAGACGCCCAATTAGTATTTCTCGTTGAAAGGTACTTTTTATGTATCGCAATCTAAGATGCACGTTAATTGCGTTGGTCTTGTTAGCCATTTTTGGCTTACAGACTGGCGCCGATGTGCACGGGAACTCGATAAGTTTTACTCATCTGCAGCCCAATTCTAGCGAGTCCGTGCTACTCAGCGACTTAATCTCGGGGGAGGTGCCTGGCTTAGTCGTGGGCGACAAGTTGTTTGACGGGTTCACGTACCAGTTTACCGGGGATATGCCGACCGGGTCGCTGATCAACGTTTCGGGAATTGAAGTCGAGGGTCACTTTGGCATACGCTTTCAAGGCGGATTTAAAGATCTTTTTGATCTTGGAAACCAATCTTCCGCTTCGCTTATTGAATTTGATGTTCACGTAGCGGATCCCAAGCAATACCTCATTTCAGATGTCCATTTGGATGGAAATCCTTCGTTGTCGCAGCCAGCCGATAGCGTTCTCAATGCTTTCGCCGCGGTCGTGGAAACGGTTTCCGGACCTTTTGGTTCGCTCGAACTGCGAATTCAGAGCGATCTCAATGGACTAACGAATACGGCATGGATCGATCCGTTGCCCTGGCCCGTTGAACGGCTGCACGTCTCTAAAGACATCCAGCTCTTCTCTATTATCGAAAACGAGATAGGGACACGAGCCACTATTTCACGAATAGACCAGACATTTTCGCAGATTCAGGTTGAGATTCCCGAGCCAACCACACTATGTTTGTTTGGATTCGCTGTGATCTGTTCTGTTTGCAGCCGTAGACGTGAGCAAACTTGAACGGGAACTTGATCTGTCTGACAGCCTGATTTACTCAACGCTGTAGATTAGATAGCAGAGCTAACTAGACAAACTAATTAGCTCTTTTTAATAGCGCTTCGACCGCGGTGCCGATGTCGGCCTGGCGCATTAGCGACTCACCCACCAAAATCGCATCCACTCCTGCGGCTTCCAGTCGCTTTACGTCCGCGTGGGTTTTGATCCCACTCTCTCCGACCAAGACACAGTCGTCAGGCACTCGCCTACGCATGCGGATCGTGTGTTCGAGATCGACTTCGAATGTGTGCAGGTTGCGGTTGTTCACGCCGATGAGCGTTGCCCCCGCTTCAAGCACGCGTGAGAGATTCGTGGGATCGTAGAGCTCTACCAGCGGAGTCAGCCCCAAGTGAATCGCTTCGTTGTGTAACTTACGAAGACTACAGTCGTCGAGGCACTCCGCAATCAGTAGCACCGCATCGGCGCCCGCCGCCCGGGCTTCGACGAGTTGGTAACTATCGATGATGAAGTCCTTGCGCAACAGCGGGAGGTCGACTGCAGCTCGTACCTGGCGAAGACAGTCCAAACTGCCTTGGAAAAAAGGTTCGTCCGTGAGCACGCTAATGCACGCGGCTCCATGGGCGGCGTAGATCTTTGCGATTGCGACGGGATCAAAATCTGCACGAATCACCCCCGCCGAGGGGCTGGCTTTCTTCACTTCGGCGATCAACCGAATCGCACCAGGATGGGCCAACGCCTGGAAAAAATCGCGAGGTGGCGGTGCCTGGGCAAGTTGACGGCGCAACTCCGTTTCTGGGAGTTCTTGGCGTAAGGTGGCGATTTCTTGCCGCTTGCTTGCCACAATTTTTTCGAGAATGGTTTCAGTCATGGGGCCGATTTGTAGGCGCAAACATTTGGAGACTAAGCCGTGAGCGGCTGGGAATACTTGTTCATTGTAGCAAAAATGGCACAATGGGGGCTTGATTCGGAAAGACTCCTTTGTAGCAAAGTCACTCGATGCCGACACGATCTGATTCTGGCGATAATCTCCTCGCTGAACTTGAGCAGCATAACGCGGTCTTGCTGCGTTTGGCCCTCGCTCAGCATCGGCCCGACTTGAGCTTCAAACAGACGCTGGAGTCCTTTGCCGAGGAAGTGGCCGCTTATCTCCATGTTGAGCGGATCGGGATTTGGGTCTTTAACCACGATAAAACGATCCTGCGCTGTTTAGAGCTATTCAATTCTAGCCAGACTCTGCACGCTGCCGGTTCGGAGTTACAGTCTGCCGAGTATCCGGTTTACTTTGCTTCCTTGGGCCAAGAGCGTGTCGTGTCGGTCAGTGACGCGGCCAGCGATCCTCGCACCCAAGAATTGACTGCGGCCTATCTGCCTGCGCATGGCATTGCCTCGATGCTCGATTCGCCCATCCGTGTCGGCCGCGAGTTACGAGGTGTCCTCTGCTGCGAACATGTGGGGTCGCCGCGAGAGTGGACCACCCAGCAAGAACGATTCGTCGCCTCGGTAACCGATCTGATTTCCTCGTCGATCGCTACCCACGACATGCGCCGTACGGAAGAGACGATGGCAGCTCTCTTGGAGTCGGCGGCCCAAGGTGTCATCGCCGTGAATGAATCGGGCAAAATATCAGTGGTCAATTCTCTTGTCGAAAAAATGTTTGGTTACAAGCGGGAGGAGATTCTGGGCCAACCTCTAGAAAAACTGGTTCCAGATGATCTAAGCGATCTTACACTGGAAATCCAAGACGGCAATTTGGCGCGTTCCTCCAGCCATCGATTTGGTACGGGGCAATTTTTTACGGGAAAACGCCAAGACGGCACCAAGTTTCCTATAGAAATCGCGCTGAGTTTTGTCGAACAAGACGGCGATCATTTGGCCTTGGCATTGCTGACCGACGTGACTCAGCGGGTGGAATCAGAACGTAAGCTACGAGAAAGCGAACAGCTCTATCGAACCGTTGTGGAAGATCAGACTGATTTGATCAGCCGATGTACGCCCGAAGGCGTTCGTACATTCGTCAACAACGCCTACTGCCAGTTTTTGGGGGAAACGCGCAAAGAATTGTTGGATTCCTCGATCTATGAATTTATTCCTCCCCGCGATCGCAAAAAAGTGCGCGATAGCTTTGGTACCCTGTCGCGGCTGAACCCAGTCAACAGCTATGAACATCGCGTATTGCGACCCGACGGCAAGTTGGCTCTGACGCAGTGGCTCGATCACGCGATCTTCGATGAGTCGGGGCAAATGCGCGAAATTCAGTCGATTGGACGGGACATCTCCAAGCAGCGTGAAGCCGAAACCCGCTTGCGCGAAGCCCAACGACTAGAATCAATTGCTGTATTGGCCAGCGGCATTGCGCACGATTTTAACAACCTGCTCACCCCAATATTAATTTATGCCGAGGGATTGCGCAGCTATTTTGCCGATGGTTCGGTCGAGAGCAGCCAGGTACTACAAATTCAGGCAGCTGCCACACGTGCCAAAGAATTGGTGCGACAGATTCTCACTTTCGGTCGGGCTAGCCACGCAGCGGAGCGCGTGCCGACCGCTGTCGGGCCAGTTGTGCAGGACACACTGCGATTGGTACGTGCTTCAGTACCCGCCCAGATCAATTTCCAAGTCTCTATTGATACCGAGTGCGGTACCGTCGAATCGGATGCCACCGAGCTGTATCAAATCTTGTCGAATCTTTGCACCAATGCTTGCCAGGCGATGCCCGTCGGTGGAACATTGACCATTTCGGTAAGCGAAGTGATGCTACAGCATACGGATCTCCCGCGCGGACTGTACGTCCAACTGATTGTGAAAGACACCGGATCGGGAGTTCCCGAGGAAAACCTGGAGCGTATTTTTGATCCGTTTTTCTCCACCAAACCGCTGGGCGAGGGCACGGGGTTGGGACTTTCGGTAGTGCATGGAATTGTGACGGGGTTGGGAGGAGCGATCGAAGTCCAGAGCACGGTGAGCGAAGGCACTACGTTCGTCGTTTATCTCCCCTGCAGCGACAAATCCCCGGTCGTAAGCGACCAGACAAAATTGGACAAACGACTCCCAATGGGCACAGAGCGCGTTTTAGTCGTCGACGACGAACAATCTGTGCTGGAGTCCACACAATTCATCCTTCAGCAATTGGGTTACCGAGTGACCTCTTGTGGTTCGGCTAATGAAGCGGTGACCCGTTTTTCTGCAAATCCTTTCGATTTTGACATCGTTATCTCGGACATGACGATGCCGCGCACAAGTGGCATTGAGCTACTGCGACTGGTTCGCCAGCAGCGGCCAGAAATTCCCGTGGTGCTCATGACCGGCTTTGCGGGCCTCTTGAATAAAAATGAGCTAAAGCGTGTTGGCATCGAGCATTTTATCATCAAACCGGTGAGCTCTCAGGAATTGGGCAGTCTCATACGCCGCTGCCTCGATCCACTGCGCCCTGCCAGATTAACCGTCGAGTCGAACGAGCCGCGGCGCACGTCTCCGGCTGAGACGATTTTGGTAATTGACGATGACGAGATGATTCGCGAAGCCATGCTTCGCCTGCTCCGCAGCCTGGGATACAGTCCTCTGGCGGTTGCCACCACTGAAGAATCGCTTCCGTTGTTGGCAAGTCAATCGATCGCGGCCGTACTCGTTGATCATCTGTTGGTCGGACAAGACGGCTTTGCTGAGGCCGGGAAACTACGGCAGCAAGCGGCCAAGTTTGATGCAGCGGCACGGCCGCTGATCATCGGCATGACCGGATCTGTGTCGAGCGAGGAAGTTCAAGGTTATGACCTGGACGGCTATCTATTCAAACCTTTTTCTGCCGATCAACTGCGAGAAGTGCTCGAGCAGGAAACACCCGTCGGCTGATTTCCTTTGCTATTTCATCGCTTCAACTAAGCGGCAGCGGCTACTGAGGACCGAAGTCGCCAGTTTTCCCAGACGAATCGATACTGATAAGTCAGCTCGTGCGTCCGCTCCAAGCGACGCTGGATCGCTTCCATGCGTGCGGTCGCATCTGGGACGAACGTATGGAACTGTATCTGTAAATTCTCAAAAAGATGGATTAATTTGGCGTCCAACAGACGCTCAAGCAGTTCGTATTCACCGCCTTCGATATTAATTTTGCACAGTCCGATCTTCGCCCCGTTAAGCTCCTTAAGAAAATCTGCCGCATCGTGAAGCTGGATTTCTACTTTTTCGGAGGAGTTTTTCCACTGGCTAGAGGACTCGCCTTGTACGGCGAGACTAGTTTTGCAAGTGGCGTACGACAGCCCGAACTGGTGCGGGTGAATGTGCTGGTTCCGGGCAAAGCGGTGGTAGATCGCGTTGTAATAATCGGGCACCGGCTCAAAAACATGGATTTGACAACCGTAGCGGGCAAAAATCTCCGCACACCACGAACCTTGAAAGCCGCCTAAATCGAGGACGACATCTTCTTGACCGAGATCATATTCATAGCGCAGCTTGTTCTCTGCTTCGTCATGACGCCAGCAGCGGATACTCGTCTCGTAGTCTTGGTTCAGCATCGCGAGCTGCGGCATTCTCAGGAATCGCACGACGCGATCATGCCGTTTGGCCAGCGAACGCTTCCACTTCTGCCATTTTTTGGAGCTCATACTTTTATCTCTGCACTTTCTGAGGAATCGGCCGGAGACAGCATTAGTACTCTAACCGTTTTCGAGGCCGCTTTCTCAGAAAGTGCAGTCAAATTGAGTGTTAGGCGGCGATGTCCAACAGCAGACGCTCCGGTAACGGCAAAGTCCGCAGTACCAAAATTACCAGTTGCGTGGCGATCGATTTGCTGTTGCGTCCCACACTGGAAAGGAAGTAATAATAGTCTTGGTAGTCGTCGCTCACTCCGGCGGCCCTGAGCCAGCTCGTCACCGTACGGCGACCATTGGCGAACAGAATTCCCGTCAACAGTACCGGCAAACGCCAGCGATTGCGAGCGTGCAAGCCTGCAGCAAGCCACTCGCTCCATTCCGACCATTGTTCGGGACAATTCCAACGACCTTTCGAATTCGCCATCCTTGGCTCCTCCATTGTGCGGCTGTGTTAACAACTGCAGCATGACGGAGGAGCCTTTTTTTTGTTGAGATCAATTTTTTATCTGTAAAACAATGATTTACGTCGACCAAAAAGTCCTAGGGAAACTTTTGACGGCTATCAAAAAACGAACGTTGCTACTTCTACGGAAAACATGGATTTTCGGCAAGGCAAATTCACGTTAGTAAAAATGGAGGAGAAGGGCATCTCTCTCCATGCAATATTTCCAACGGTTTTTTTCACGCTAGCACTGGCCTATCGAGTGCGAACGGCGCTCTAGGTTCTCTTGACGCTCGGGCGGCGTTCTTGTTTATTCCTCTGCTGTTTCGGTTAAGTATCATGTGAGAGAATGCGTAAATGCCTCGAGTCCTGTTAACCACCGGATGCCTGCATTGGCCGTATATCCGCCAAACACCGGGGCGTACAGGTATCTGGGAAGACTTTGAGTTCCTCATCGATCAACAAGATGTCACCTGCGATGCCTGGGTCGCGTTCGAGAATCCGACGGAGCCGATTCGAGCTCGCTGTGTTCCAGAAAATATGATCTTTTTCACTGGAGAGCCGCCGGAGATACGATCCTATCGCAGCGATTTTTTGAGACAATTTCTCTGGATAGTGACTTGCCATGACATTCGACACCGCGGCTTGATTGCCAGTCATCAGTCTCAACCATGGTCTGTCGGCGTCGACTGCGAGCGAGGTTATCAAGCAAACCTCGATTTCGACTCGCTCTCGAAGATGGAGATGCCCGAAAAACCGTATTTGATCAGCGCAGCGATTTTCACATCCTCGGCCAAGGTCACCAGCCTTTCGCTGGCAAGTGGGAAGCCGTCGCCCCCTATCGCTTCCATCTCGCTTTGGAGAATGCCACGCATCCAAATTACATCACAGAAAAAATTGGGGACGCATTCCTCGGGCACGCATTTCCGTTTTACTTTGGCGCACCGAATATCGGCGACTTTTTCCCGTCCGGGAGTTTCGAGCCGATCGATATCAACCGTCCCCAGGCAGCGATCCAAACTATCTGTGATGCGATTGACACCGAGCTGGATGTCCAGCGCCGCGAGCAAGTGGAGATCGCGCGAAAAGCCGTATTTGAAGAATTCAATTTATTTCCACGCCTAGTGAAAATGCTGCAAGAAAAAATGGTCGATGGGCCGAAACAGTCGATTCAACTCTATCCCAAGAGTCAGCACGTCAAACTGGCGTGGTCTGCGCTGCGTCGAAACATACTAAAAGCCGCGTAAGTTGCCGGTGTAGGAGTCTTATTGATGGGTCAAATTAAACAACTAATTCACAAGGCCTTCGCGGGTCGATCTCTTTCAAGTCGACTGGCGGATATGCCCGTTAGCGAAGTCTTCAAGACGATTTACGATCAAAACACGTGGAAAGGAAAAGAATCCATTTCGGGGACCGGTTCGAGCTTGCAACAAACGGCACACATAACTGCCAAGCTGCCAGCGATCATGAACGAACTCAATGTGAGTTCTCTGCTCGACATACCGTGCGGTGACTTTTACTGGATGCGACACGTCGATTTTGCAGCGATGGCTTATATCGGCGCTGATATCGTCGAAGACCTGATTCGTCAAAACAAAGAGCACGAAACGGACAACAAGTCGTTTATTCACTGCGATGTGATGACCGGAGAACTTCCGGCGGTAGACGTGATCTTTTGCCGCGACTGTTTAGTGCATTTTTCAGAGCAACATGTTTGGAGGGCACTACAAAACATCGCTCGATGTAATGCGAAGTTCCTGATCACCACGACATTCACACACCGGACGAACGCTAAAAAAATCGAAACGGGGCAGTGGCGCCCCCTCAATTTGCAGGCCGCACCGTTCGCATTGCCCAAACCGATTCAGCTGATTGACGAAAAGTGTACGCAGGACGACGGTGCCTATCCAGACAAAATGCTCGGAATCTGGACCCTAGAATCGATCCGCTCGGCGGTCAATCAGCCCAAAGCGGCAGCATAAGCCGCCGATAGTTCCCCGCAAGCTCTTGAAAAAATGTCGACTCCAAAAATTGACGTCGTGATGCCGGTCTACAACGCCGAAGCCTACGTCGGAGACGCAGTTAGGAGTATTTTACATCAGAGGTTTTCGAATTTTCGGTTGATTTGCGTGGATGATGGTAGCACCGATCGATCTCGCGAGATTCTGCGAAAACTTGCCGCCAATGATGAGCGCCTGGAAATCATTCGGCAAGAAAACCGGGGCGTGGTGCGTGCATTGAACAGAGGTCTTTCAGTTTGTACCGCACCGCTCATTGCTCGCATGGACGCAGACGACATCTCGATGCCCGAGCGTTTCGCACGGCAGGTGGAGTTTCTCGAGCAAAACCCCAACGTGCTCGCTGTGGGCACCTCCATTTTGGAGATGGATTCGGAGGGCGCTCCGCTTGGCGTTCAGTATTTTGCTTCAGATCACGAAGAGATCGACTCGGGCATGCTGCGAATACGAACGGGTATGGCACATCCGACCGTGATGATGCGGCGCCAAGCCGTTCAGGCACTCAGTGGTTACCGCGTTGAATTCGAATGGGTTGAAGATCTCGACCTGTGGTTACGGATGGCGGAGCAGGGCCGATTGGCGAACCTGCCCGAAGTGCTACTTTGCTATCGCCAACACGCGTCCAGCATCAGTTGGAGCGTCGGGCGAGTGCGCAGGGAACGGACGATCGCCTTAATGGAAGAGGCCTACGCCCGGCGAGGCCTGACACTGCCCGTCGGACTGATTGAACGTTGCAGAGCCAATCGATCTCCGGGTGGACCCGGAAAGTGGGCGCGCAAGGCTTCGCGACACGGTCAGTGGGGTGTGGCGTGCAAGCACTTACGACGCCAATGGAAGCAAGCACCCTGGAGTCTGCTGACCTGGCGAACGACGCTGGAAGTCGCCGCGCGGTCGACGTTCGGTCGCTTGCTGAAAGGCGAATCGAAATTACCCAAAGTTCCATGCTATCACGAAGCGGCCTGAAATTTTCTCCGAAATTTCCTCGGTTGCACTGGCAAATTCTGCAACGCCGTGCAACGCCTTCCTCGACACATCCGGGTATCCTGATTTCGGCATTCGCTTTAAACTCTTTCGTCGAACACGAAATGAGAGCCACATTTTAAGGAAAAGGAATTCCTGTGGAAAGCACGGACGCAATTCTCGTTACCGGTGGCACCGGCATGGTCGGCACACAGCTTGTCGAACAGCTTCGCTCGCGAGTTTTTTCTCACCTGCTGGCGCTTGTCGTCCAGTTGCGTGGCAAAGCGGATAAGTACCGTGGCGAGCTTCTGAACCTTTTTGAGCAAGCAGGCATCGAAACACGACCGATCGTGACGGGGAATTTAGCAAGACAACCCGCGGCATCGTTGCTGGGTGATGTGGATCCGGCCAGCTTTCCAGGAGCAGAAGTCATCCACAACGAAGGGTTCTACATGGGCCTGGATCCGAGGTTCGACGACACGATGTTTGAACGCATGCTCCGAACGCTCGATAGTTCGCTCAGCAAGGTCGCTGGGTCTGCTCTGCTCAAGAAAGCGGGATAGTCGGTACTAGCAATGATAGTTACACGATTGATCGGCGGCTTGGGAAACCAGATGTTTCAGTACGCCCATGGTTTGCATCTAGCCAGGCAATCCGAGCAGGAGTGCTTTCTCGATGTCAGCGGTTTTGATACGTATCGTCTGCATGAGTTAGCGATAGACCATTTCGCGATCACAGCCCCCCGACTGCCCGAGTCGCAACGTGGACGTTTGCCGGGACGCTACCGCGGCGCATCTCGATTACGCGAAACAGCTGAGCGTGTGTTGGCTCCGTTTCGCAAAGGCAAGTCCGCCCCACTGAGGTTGCGACGCGAAAAACCCTTCGGATTCCAAGCTAAATTCGCCTCGGCAGGCACCGACCTGTATCTCGATGGCTATTGGCAGGGAGAGGCATTCTTTCCGAGCATGCGATCTGTACTGCGCGAGGAGTTCACGCTCGCCAAGCCCCTATCATCGCAGTCGAGCGAAATTGCCCGGCAGATGGCCGACGACAACAGCGTCGCTGTTCATGTGCGGCGTGGCAATTACGTAACCGACAGCGAGACGGCCAAGATATTCCGATGTCTCGACGCGGATTACTATCGAGCGTGCCTTCGCGATCTTCAGCAGCATGTTGCCAGCCCCAAAGTGTATCTGTTTTCGAACAATACCAAGTGGTGTCTCCAGAATTTGGATGTCGGTTTGCCATTTATTCCCGTGACGCACAACGATGCTTCAACCGCCCATGAAGATCTTTATCTCATCAGCCAGTGCAGACACGCGGTAATTGCCAACAGCTCGTTTAGCTGGTGGGGAGCGTTCCTCGGTGAAGATCGACCTGGACGAAAAGTCTACTACCCTAGCCCATGGTTCAATCTCGGCACACTCGATGGCTCGGCCATTGGTTGCGTCGATTGGATCAGCGAAAGATCGCTCGCATCCTGCGAAGCAGCCGTAGCGGCATAAATGCGTTCGCCATGTCGCCTGCGTTTGCCAGTGAATCAGAAATATCGGAAACCACCATTCAACCCACCCTCACCCACTCGCCGTTCCGAGTCGTTCTCGCTTCGTCGCAAGCCGACTGGGGTGGTGGTGAAACGTACTTAGCCGATCTTGCCGACGAGTTGCGTCGTCGCGGCGCGGGTGTCGAATTTCTGGCTCGCGAAGGCAGTGCGCTTCACAAACATGTCAGCAATTCGGGGTTTTCGGTACAGACGATTCGCGGCAGAGGCAAGAGCCCCGCTACAATCTGGAAACTAAGGCGCTGGCTTCGTCGTGGCGGGCCCACGGTACTACACTGCAACGACTCTCACGCTTTGCTTTGCGCAGGCCTGGCAGCAGTCGGCTTAAAATCTGCTAGTGTCGTTGCGATGAAACACACGATGTTTCCGATTCGCTCGGCCCTCAAGTATAAAAAACTCGCGCAAAGGGTGATTTGCGTTTCCCATGCAGTTGCGGATATGTGTCGCGAGCGAGGTATTCCTGCCGAAAATCTGCGCACTATTCATTCGGCAATCAAAGCTCCACAGGTCGATTCGGCGGATGTCGCTCGTATCCGCAGTCAGCTACTTCCCACCGACGAGCACCGCCTAATCGTCGCGATTGGAAATCTTGTCCCGTGCAAAGGACACCACACTTTGGTCGAAGCGGCGGCAATTCTCAAGACCATGGGGATCAAAGCTCGCACGGTCATCGCGGGCGACGGCTCGGAAAGAAAATCGCTTGAAGCCAAAATAAAAAACCTTGGCTTGACCGATTGTGTGCGGCTACTCGGCTTTCGCTATGACGCCGAGACGTTGACCGCCGCAGCAGATGTGATCGCCCATCCGGCACATGAAGAAGGCCTTGGCCTGTCGGTAGCCGCTGCTTTGATGCTCGAACGCCCGGTTGTGGCCACCGCGGTGGGAGGCCTAAACGAGGTGATTGGCATCGATCCGCGCATGGAGGCAGCAGGCCCGTTCGCGACGGTGATCAAGCCAGGCGACTCGCAGCAGTTGGCAAAGATGCTGGCGCGCCAATTGACTACTCCGACGAACAACGATTTACTGCGCCAAGCACGCGACTATGCCCTCGATCGATTCGGTAGCACGCGGATGGCCAGCGCGACACAGGCTGTTTTCAACGAGCTGTGGGAAGAAGACTACCCGTCCCGCCTTGACACAGAAACAACGATCTCGATAGACTCCGCCAGCTTGCAGAGCGCCGGTGATCGACAATCCGGCCTAAAGAATGCTAGCTAGCTGGCGGCAGTTTGGTCGCTTCTTAACGGAGTCTCGCGTCCCATGAAGGTTAGCGGTTTTTCGATCATTCGCGACGGCGTGCGGCTTGGCTATCCATTTTTGGAAAGCATTCGATCTGTTTTGCCACTGGTCGACGAGTTTGTGGTTGCCGTCGGTGATTGCTCGGACGACACAAGACAACAAATTCTCGGTCTCGACATTCCTAATCTGCGGATTATTGATACCACCTGGGCGCCGACGGTCTGTTCGGGCGGCCAGCTCATGGCGCAACAAACGAACATCGCACTCGACGCCTGCCGGGGAGATTGGTGTTTTTATATTCAAGGTGACGAGGTGCTTCACGAAGGCGACCAAGACGCCATTTTGAATTCGATGCGCCGCTGGCATTCAAATCAAGCCGTCGAAGGACTGACTTTTCGTTACCTGCACTTTATGGGTGACTACACGATCCGCAATCCGCTGAGCTATCGCAAACAAGTCCGCATCGTCCGCAATGGAAAGGGAATCCACTCTGTTGGCGACGCATGTGGCTTTGGCGTTGCGGATCGCAAGCTTCGGACCCGAAGCAGCGGCGGGCGCGTTTTCCACTACGGCTACGTTCGCCCGCCCAAAGAAATGGCGCGAAAAAGCAAGCAGTTCAGTTACTTCTATCGTGGAGAAAGCCTCAGCGAACTACCGCCACCCGATCTTGACGCCGTGGACCCTTGGAGTTGGGATCTACGCAGCTGCCGACCTTACCACGACAGCCACCCGGCGGTCATGTCTGAGATTATCGCCAACAAAGATTGGCGGATCGATTTTCAGTACACGCCCTGGTATCGCAACAAAGCATGGTGGCACGGTTTTTTGCGTAAGAACTTCAGTAGCATGTTTCGCAAGTTGGAAAATCGAAAAAAAGCAAAAGCTGAGCTTGTGTTAAAAAAAAAGAGCAGCCCGCCGTTTGTTCTTAAGAGCACTTCTGACGGAATCATGAACAACATCCACATCATTGCCCGAAAAAATGGCGTTGGCCTCGATCGCGATGTCGATTTGATGCGAAGCGTGCTGTGCGAAATTGGCCAGGTCGACTGGAGAAGCCAAAAAAAACCTGAGCCGGTTTTGAGCCAGCTGCGCACACTTCTCGTTGGGGACCTGAGACGTAGCCGTTCGCGTCTCTTCCTGCTGACCGAGCGCGTTCCCAGACTTCTCGGCAGACTGCCGGGCATTGTTGCTTTGGTGCCCAATCAAGAACGATTTCCGCGCCGACACCTAAATCGACTGCGGCACGTGGATCACGTGCTTTGCAAAACGCGTCACGCGGCGTCGGTGTTCAGTGCCTACACAGACAACGTCAGATACATCGGATTCACTTCGAACGACCGCAATCTTCCAGCGATCACTCCCGATTACAGCAGATTCTTTCATCTAGCTGGTAAAAGCACGTTGAAAGGCACGAATGTCCTTGTCGAAGTCTGGGCAAAGCATCCGGAGTGGCCCGAGCTGACAATCATTGAGTCCGAAGTAAATGCCAATCGGACCATCCCGAAAAACGTAACATTGATTACCGATTTTGTCGAAGAGGAAGCCTTGCGGAAAATGCAGAATGAACATGGAGTGCATCTTTGCACTTCGCTGTCCGAAGGGTGGGGGCACTACATCGTGGAGGCGATGTCATGTGGGGCTTTGGTCGTGACCACGGACGGTCCGCCGATGAATGAACTTGTCACACCCGAAAGAGGCGTGCTCGTCCCTTGGCATAAATCGGAACCACGTCACCTGGGCACCGACTGGCATGTTGATCCGGAGGCGTTTGAGATAGCTATTCAAAAAGTATTGGATATGCCGAAGTCGCAAAAGAGTCTGTTGGGCAATGCTGCACGAACTTGGTTCGAGGAAAACGACCGGGCATTCCGCCGCCGATTCAGCGAATTCATCGGGCAATTGCTGGCCCCAAACGAAGTGGTCGGCCCCGCCACGCGGGCGGCGTAAACATCGCATGCTGCAAATAGGAGAGATTTTCTAACCAGACCACTGCCACGATGAGACAGAACACGGGGCGATACGCTTTGGCTCAACATGGTCGGTGACTAGAAGTTGCTACCTAGCAAAACCATACGTGGATCGTGCTCTCTCGGCGGTGCGGCCGGTTGGCGAACCGATTGGTAGTTTTTGCGAATTTCGCCGCCATGGCCGAAGAGCAAGGCCATAGTTTGATTAACTGCACCTTTCATTCGTACGCTAGCCTCTTCGAGGCCACGCGGCGGGACATCTACTGCCGATATCCTGTCGCGAAGAGGCGAAGCCTGTGGGATGCCGTGCCCGGTGCCTCAAATGTCGTTCGCAGTTCGCGGGTGCTCTATCACGCTTCTCGCGCCGCCAGCGGTCTTCAGCAGCGGTGGTCCGTGGGTGGTAAGTCGATGGTGACGCTCGGTGAATCCCCAGGACAACTCATCACCGCACTCGATTGCCCGGAAGTCCAAGAGACCATCCGCGACGCAAAAGTTATTTTCGTGAACGGCTGGAACTTTCGCGCACCGACATGGGTGGAACGACATGCAGAAGCCCTGCGCCAATATTTCCGACCGGTTGCCGAGTTCGAACAGGCTGCCGGCTCGGTTGTGGAAAGTTTAAGGCGAGAAGCGGATGTTGTGGTGGGAGTCCACATACGCCACGGAGACTACCGCACGTGGAAAAACGGTTGCTATTTTTATGACGTCGAGCGATACGTGCGCTGGATGCACGAATTGACGGAACAGTATCCGGGGCGCTCGGTGGCGTTTTTTGTATGCAGCGATGAGCCGCGCACGCCGCAGGAGTTTCGTGGGCTCACGGTAGGTCTGGGAGCGGGATCTCCGCTGGGCGACCTCACGGCGCTGGCAAAATGCGACTGTCTCTTCGGACCCATGAGCACCTTTTCTCAGTGGGCTTCATTCTACGGAAACAAGCCACTGTTTCAGTTGCCGGATGGAAACGCTTCACTTGAAACATCGAACTTTCGAGTCTCCTTGCTTCGCGAAATTCCATAGTGGCTCAGATTAAGTGCTAGCGACCCCAAGAGCGGCGAGCGCGACGCCGTGTTGACACGTTTTTGTAGATTGCCTACAGTTCCGCGCCATCGCATTAGGCAATTTTTTCAAGCTGATATTGCCCGGGCCGCTGTCACTCGATACAAGAACTCCTTCAACATGGCCATCGATCCCCGCCACGACCATTTGGATGCCTACGATGTTAGCAAAACCGATTCTCCGCTTTGCTCGCAAACGATTGGGACTTAAGAATCTAGTCGACTACGTAGAGTCTCGTCAAAGCCTACTGGGGCTGACGAATTTGAACATCGGTACCGTCTTCGATATCGGTGCGAACAAAGGCCGGCGTGCTCGTAATTATCGCCGACTCTTTCCGGACGCCAAAATCTATTGCGTCGAACCGATCCCTCATTTATGCCACCAACTGGAGCATTGGGCGGACACGCAATCCGGCAAAGTTCAGGTACTGAACGTCGCGATTTCCAGCAGTGCTTCCACGTCATCGTTTTATGTGAGTCGCCGGAGTACCATTTGGTCGAGCTTACTAGAACCTTCCGCAGAGAATGCTGACCAATACGAAAAAATCACCGTCAAGGTCGACACCCTCGACCATCTTGCTGAGCGAATCGACGTGCGCGGAGACGTGTTGATCAAAATCGACACCGAAGGACTCGATCTGGAGGTCATTCGGGGCGGGACGAAAACTCTCCAGAAATCCGCCGCGCTGATTGTCGAATCGTCTTTTTATCCGACTCCTTATGGCGAGGATTGCCCGATCTTTGAGGACATTCTGGCTGTCCTTGGGGAACAAGGTTATGTCTACCGCGGCAACATCCGTTGCGCCTGGTTGAATGGCACCTGCTTTGGCGCTGATTCCCTGTTCGTGCGTCGAGAAGCGGCTTCTCGCCTGCTCGTGGCCTAGTCATTGGGGTCCACCATCACCATGAACCAAAAATGACATGAAATAGCTTCGGCGAGGCGCACCTCACCGGCTGCTACTTTTTTCTGCAACGCAAAATTTAAGCTGAGGACTTGCAGCTCCTCGCCCAGGAGAAAGGAATCCCGCATGAACGTTAAAGAAATCGCCGCTTTGCAGTGCGAGCGAACCACCCGCTGGCACGAAAAGTCGGCGGCTATTGTCCACGAGGGACTTCTCGGACTTGTCGAGCGGAACCACCTGGAAAACTTCAGCCTCTGGCATGAAGAGGACATTGCCCGTTGCGATGATTTGGGAGCCGAACGGATTCGCCAGGCCAAGCGGACCATTGATCGACATAACCAGCAGCGTAACGATTTAATCGAGTCGATCGATCGCACCATGCTCGAGCAGTTGCAGCCTGCGGAGCACGGTTGCCCATTCAACTCAGAAACTCCCGGCATGATGATTGATCGATTGTCGATCTTGGGTTTGAAGGAATATCACATGCGCGAGGAAGCAGATCGCGAAGATGCCAGCGACCAGCATCGCGACTCTTGTGTGGCAAAGCTCCACGTCATTCAGCGGCAGATCAACGATTTGTCGGTTGCACTGACGGCCCTTCTCGATGAGGTTCAAACGGGGAAGCGTAGTTTCCGCGTCTATTTTCAATTCAAAATGTATAACGACCAAGAGCTCAATCCACAACTTCGCCGCGCTGCTTAAGAAGAACTCATGCAGATCCTGATCTTGAAACCAAGTTCCTTGGGCGACATTATTTGTGCGCTCCCCGTAGCGCAGTCGATTCGTGAGCAGTGTCCCGAGGCGGTGATTTCTTGGGTAGTCAAAAAGCGATTTGCCGAGATCGTGCAACGCTGCCCCACAGTCAACGGCGATGTGATTGTCTTTGACCACAAAAAAGGGTTGCGAGGTTTGCCACCCCTGATCCAAGTGATTCGTGCGACAGGAAAGGGCTCGTACGACGCGGTTTTAGATTTCCAAGGGCTACTACGCACTGGGTTAATGACCTGGCGAGCGCTGGCACCCCTAAAAGTTGGCAGTAGTTTTGCCCGCGAAGGGAGTCGATTTGCCTACAACACGGTCGTGCCCGCCCCTGCTGGCGGTCACAATACCCACGCCATCGAAAAACTCCTGCAGTTCTTGCCTGCCATCGGACTGGAACCGGAACTGCGCACGCCCATTGTGATCAAGGGCGATTCGCCAGATGAGCTCGACCCTCGTTTGATCGGGACAAAGCCGATAGTGATCGTGCCCAATAGCCGAGGGGTGCATAAGGAGTGGCCCTACTTCCCCGAACTAACCGCAGGGCTCGTGGAAAAACTCCCCGAGAGCGTAATCGTATGGGACAGTCATCTTGAATGGGATGATCCTGTCGTCAGCGACCTGTCGCGTTTCGTCAATCTCACGTCTCGAACCTCGCTTCTGCAGATGGTGGAACTGCTCCGTCGAGCCAAGCTAGTGATCGCCAACGACAGTGGTCCCCTGCACATCGCCGCTGCCCTGGGACGTCCCACCTTGGGATTATTTGGCCCCACGTCCCCCAGCCGCTTTGGGCCCTACCCGCTCGATCTGCCTCGCAATAATGTGCTGATGGCGACCGGAAACGACATGTCGAATCTGGCGTGTGCTACGGTACTGGACAAGATTTGCGAGATTGTAGCCGCAGGCGACGGGCTGCGAAATGTGGCTTGAGCTCTATGCCGCAAGCTGCAGAGCTGATTGTTCCCCTCGTTCGAGGTGGAGATTCTCTTTACAATAGAGAACATGAAAGCAGCCTCCCTCTCTCGATCCGTCTATTTGCTAGTGCCCGTCGTTTTTTTGGCAAGTGCGTGTGGCGTTGCTCAGCCACCGCAAAACCAACGCGCGGAGAAAGGGGGCGCCCAGGCGACTACCTTCGACGGCAAGCGATCTTACGGGTATCTGAAAAAAATCTGCTCCTATGGCAATCGCATGAGTGGTAGTGCCGGCATGCTGCAGCAACAGCAATTGCTGGAAAAGCATTTCGTCGATTTGGGCGCACAAGTTGAGTATCAAAAGTTTCAGGTCAAGCATCCGGAAAGTGGCCGAGCGGTGAAGATGGCAAACATGATTATCCAGTGGCACCCTAAGTCGCAGGAGCGTTTTTTGCTGTGCGCCCACTACGACACCCGTCCACTGCCCGACCGAGATCCCGACCCACGACGCCGTCGTGAAGGGGAATTTCTAGGCGCCAACGACGGGGCCAGTGGCGTAGCCCTATTAATGGAACTTGGCCACCATATCGGCCAATTACCTGACCGGTATGGTCTTGACTTCGTGTTTTTTGATGGCGAAGAACTCGTCTACGTCGATCCGCGAGACCGTTATTTCCTGGGCAGCGAGTGGTTTGCCGAAAAATACCGCGACGATCCACCGGCACACAGTTATGTGGCGGGAGTACTATTCGACATGGTGGCCGACGCGAAACTAACTATGTATCAGGAGGAGCATAGCATGATGTGGCCCGAAACTCGCCCACTCGTTAAGGAGATTTGGAGTACGGCGCAAAGGCTAGGCGTCAAGGAGTTTATTCCACGCATGAAATACATTGTACGGGACGACCACCTGCCGCTCTACCAAATCGCTAAGATCCCTGTGTGCGACTTAATCGACTTCGAATATCCGGATCCACGCAATCGCTATTGGCATACCACTGCCGATGCACCAGGGCGCTGCTCGGCCGCATCGCTGGACAAAGTGGGTCGAGTTATCCAAGCTTGGTTAGCCACGAAACGCTGAAAGTGAGAAAGTGTCCCTTTGCTACTCCCCGACCCGTTGCGATTGTCGATTGCCCTGGTGCCCCTGGCTGCCTATGGAGTACTGATTGGGCTGCTCAACGCCCGCCGACGACCCTTTCTGACGAGCGGCGGGGCGGATCTGGCTGCCTTGGGGGCGGCCATGTCGGGATTGGTGCTAGTGGGCCCGGTGGAACTATTTCGTCCCGAAGCTGCCTCGGCCGAATACGGCAGCTACGTTTGGTTGTTCTTGCTGGTGTTTTATTGGTTGAGTGTTTGGTTGGCGGTGCTCCTGGCCCGACCGCGATTGGTGATTTACAACATCAGCACCGAAGAGCTGCGACCTGTGCTAGCCGAAGCCGCCCGGGGAATCGATCCGCAGGCACGGTGGGCGGGTGATAGCCTTTCGCTACCCACCCAAGGGGTGCAGTTGCACTTAGAAAGCTCCGAATTGATGCGGCACTCGTCGATCGTCTCAAGCGGCGGGCGGCAGCATCTTAGTGGCTGGAAGCAATTGGCTGGCCAGCTTTATCCGCGTCTGCAGAGATTACAAGTTGGCTCGAATCCCCGCGCGCTGGGAATCCTGCTTGTCGCCGCGCTGCTCATGGCGGCCAGCACTTGGCCCATGCTGGCTCATCCTCAGCATGTCGTACAGGCCATGCGCGAGATCTTTACCTACTGAGCCCCGGCAAATCCCCTTGCGTGGCACAGGAGCGATTCTATAATTTGGGGACCCCTCGAGGTCAGTAGGCTTGCCAGGACGGCGTCCGGGCGACCAGTCTACAGGTGGTTATTCCAGCCGACGGGAAGTTAAACTGAGGGGGATACGAAGAATGCGGGTGTAGCTCAGTTGGTAGAGCACAACGTTGCCAACGTTGTTGTCGTCGGTTCGAATCCGATCACCCGCTCTCTCACTTTTGTCGCTAGAACGAACACACAGGTTGCAAGTCACATGACTGCTGAAGAACTTAAAGAACCCGAGACGGATATCACTGATGACGGTATCACTAGCGACGGTAACACTAGCGACGTAGCTAATGACCATGGTGATGGCGACGATAGTGGTGAAGCGCAAGAAAAGCTCAATCTGGAGGTGGAAATTGCCAGCCCCAGTGCGTGCGAGCGGCACGTGACTGTGACGGTTTCCCGCGCAGACATTGAGCGCTACATGGATCGTGCTTACAGCGAGTTAATGCCAGAAGCCAGTGTTCCGGGCTTTCGGGCAGGCCGCGCACCCCGCAAGTTGGTCGAGAACCGCTTTAAGAAAGAAGTCAGCGAACAGATCAAGGGTTCGCTATTAATGGACAGCCTCCGCCAAATCAGTGAGGAGCAGTCCTTTACCGCCATCAGCGAACCGGATCTCAACCTTGATGCCCTCGAAGTTCCCCAAGAGGGACCGATGGCGTTTGAGTTCGACATTGAGGTACGTCCCGAATTTGACATGCCCAAGTGGAAAGGCCTCAAGCTCATCCGCCCGGTGCGCGATTTTTCGGACGACGATATCGACCAGAACCTGCAGAAAATGCTGACCCGCTTTGGGGAATTGGAGCCTCACGACGGCCCGGCCAGCGAGGGCGATTATCTGACCGTGAACATCGTTACGAGTTCTAACGGCAAGCAATTGGTCCGTGACGAAGATCGCGTGACGCAAATTCGTCCGACGCTTAGCTTCAGCGACGGCAGACTAGAAGGCTTTGACAAGCTAATGAACGGTGTCAAGGCGGGCGACAAGCGCACCGGCAAAGTGGCCCTCACCCAAGATGCTCCTAACGAAGAAGTTCAAGGCAAAGAGGTGGATGTCGAGTTCGAAATTCTCGAAGTCAAACAGCTCAAGCTTCCGGAGCTAACTGAAGAATTCCTGCAGGAAATGGGCGGTTTCGATAGCGAAGAAAAACTCCGGGAGGCGATCCGTGCTAACTTGCAAAGGCAGTTAGAATATGAGCAACAGCAAGGTATTCGCGGCCAAATTACCAGTTCATTGACCGAAGCGGCCAACTGGGAATTGCCGCCGGCGCTGCTCGAACGACAAAGTGCGCGCGAGCTAGAACGGGCTGTCATGGAACTCCGTCGAGCCGGCTTTAGCGAAGCAGAAATGCGCGCCCGTGAAAACCAGCTAAGACAAAATAGCGCCGCCTCGACGGCACGGGGCTTAAAAGAACACTTCATCCTGGAACGGATTGCTGAAGATGCCGAGATTGAGGCCGAAGAGGGTGATTTCGAGAAAGAAATCTTCTTGATGGCGATGCAAAGCGGCGAGTCACCTAGGCGCGTACGGGCCCAAATCGAAAAGAAGGGCTTAATGGACGTGTTGCAAAATCAAATTCTGGAACGCAAGGTCCTGGAGCTTGTCCAGGGCGAAGCAAAGTTTAAAGACGAGCCGTACGAGCCCGAACGGCTGGACGAAGAGGCGATTTACGTAGCCGCAGGCGGCGGCCTCCAAGGGGAATCCATACCCGAGGCGGGTGGAGACAAAGCTTCGGCCGCGGACGAAGCCTAGTGCTTTGACAACTTTTGCTCATTTGAATTGGATAAAGCACTCGTGCTTGCATTTCGATAGCGCGTAAGATCACAGAATAATGGATCAGAACAAAGGATTGGCTATGAATCATCACACCGCGCACAATAACGCCAGCGACTTGAACGCCGGCTATAATAACACCAGCCACGAAAACGCCAGTAGTGGCGGCCGCGGGTCAGCACCTTTCTTAGGGTTCGACCCTCAAATGGCGGCGGCGATGCGCGACTATCAGCGTCAACGCCAAATGACGCTGGGCGACCTGCTGCTCGAAAATCGGATCATCTTCCTCCAGGGTGAAATCTACGACGGTAACGCCAATGAGTTGGTGATGAAGTTGCTTTACCTGCAAAGCGAAAACCGTCGCAAGGACATTCACTTCTACATCAATTCCCCCGGCGGAAGCGTCTCTTCGACATTGGCGATTTACGATACGATGCAAATGATTAGCCCTCAGGTAGCCACTTACTGTGTTGGGCTAGCTGCCAGTGGTGGAGCCGTGCTCTTGGCGGGTGGGGCCGCAGACAAACGGTATGCACTCAAGAACTCCAAGGTCATGATCCACCAGCCGCACGGAGGTGTGGGCGGGCAAGTGTCGGATATCGAAATCCAAGCCAGCGAAATCCTCCGCACCCGAGAGACGCTCAACGAGATCCTGGCGAGCCATACCGGCAAATCGGTCGAAGAAATCGGCCAGTCCTGCGACCGCGACTACTACATGAGCGCTTCCGAAGCCAAAGAATACGGCGTCGTTGACGACATTCTTACCAAACCACTTGGCAGCGAGAACGAAGACGAAGAAGACTGAGTATTGCGACTTTTGCGATCCTCCTATGCTCCTAGACAATTCTCCTAAACAATGGATTGAACGAGTCATGACGCTGATACCTTACGTCATCGAAAAGTCGGGCCGTGAAGAGCGGGCCATGGACATTTACAGTCGCCTGCTCAAAGATCGCATCGTGATGATGGGCTCGGGCATCAATGACGATGTGGCAAATAATATCGTCGCCCAGCTGCTTTTCCTGCAATCTGACGACCCGAAGGCGGACGTTCACTTCTATATCAATTCGCCGGGCGGCAGTGTCACAGCTGGCATGGCAATTTATGACACCATGCAGTTCATCACCTGCGATGTAGCCACGTATTGTTTGGGGCAAGCTGCTTCGATGGGCGCCTTGCTATTGGCCGCCGGAGCCGCTGGCAAACGGCATGCACTTCCCAATTCACGCATCATGATCCACCAGCCGTCTGCCGGCATGGAAGGCACCGCCGAGGACATCATGATTCATGCCAAAGAGTACAAAAAAACCAAGGACAAACTCAACCGGATCCTCCTCGAGCACACGGGCCAATCCTTGGAGCAAATCGAAGCCGATACCAACCGCGACACGTTCATGTCTGCCGCCGAGGCGACCGAATATCGGCTAATCGATAAGGTGATTGAAAAGATGGAAGGCTAGAGTTGTCGTTTGCTAGCATCCGTGTCTTTCATCCGTATCTTTCGTTGCTAGCGGTATTGATCGTGCTTGACGGGTGGCTGCCGTTTTTCTATTTCTTGCGCCTCAATTCTTGCACGTGCGTCTGCGCAGAGGCTGCCTGACGCTAGTTCCTTCGGAATACTCCTCAACGCCGAGCATTGTGAAAGCAATTTTTCGCCAAAAGATGCCCCTTTCTCTTCGAAAACC
>Ga0115002_10002686_pt1 | contig 22936 bp, 26 predicted proteins | sample ArcticOcean_MG_C_8_FD_89576 | JGI IMG/M metagenome (GOLD analysis project Ga0115002, IMG submission 89576) | Marine microbial communities from western Arctic Ocean - ArcticOcean_MG_CB11_86 | ecosystem: Environmental > Aquatic > Marine > Oceanic | place: Arctic Ocean: Canada Basin | collected... | reverse complement strand
TCCCATCGGCAGTGATGTAGGCGCCAAAGCAATTATGAAAGCGTTGGTTTGGGTCTTCAGGGCAAGGGGGTAGAGCAAAACCCTCTCCCGCACTGAACAACAGCACAGCAAAAGTGAGGCACAGAAATGCGGTCAGATTTCTCATAGGAAAAGTCTGACAGGAAATGGAGTGTATGGGTAGTCTGGATGAGGGAGAGTGGGGTCTAATCCTCACCTATCTCCAAAAAATCAAACTCATCCTTGAACCCGACCATTTCCCAGACGACATCAAAGGGTAGTCGTGTCTCTCGCATCGTCTGGTGGATGTCTCCTGTCTCTGCGTATGACTTATTCACCAGTTCTGCGGTTTCGTCATATCCAGCAGTCGTCTGGGTCACTCCTATTTTGGAGTTTGGGTGTGTGACAAAAAGGGGGGTGAAAATCGGGTTTCCTATGTCGCAGAAACCCTCACTTTTTTAGGCAAGGTTTTGGTGTGTCAAAACCAATCGTTTTTGTTACGCAACCTTACGCAGTTCCCTCTGTATCGTCGCGGTGGAAACACCTACCTCTGTCGCAATCGCACGAATGGATTTGTTCTCGTTACGCAGGGAAATAATCTGTGCGGTCATCTTGGGATTGGTGATTTTCTTGCGACCTAACTTGGTTCCATTAGCACGGGTGCGATCAAGACCCGATTTGGTACGTTCTACCAACATCTCCCGGTTCCACTCCTCCATCACCCCAATCATCTTCATCATCATTTTTCCCGTTGATGAACTGGTGTCTAATCCGTTCTTCACCGCAACCACACCAATACCGTCCTTGACTGACCCCTGCTCCTTACCCGTCACTTTCCCAGTGAACGGAACCTCGGTGAACTTCTTGAAATAAAGACCATCGATTTCTCTCAGAACCAAGTCATCGAGTGGGACCTCCCCACCCAGTGCGAGTGTGGGGAACAGGAGGACCAGTAGGAGTATGGGTGCGAGGAACCGTTTCATAGGGGAAGTCTATGACGGAAAGTGGGGATTGGGTAGTCTGGGCGGAGTTCTACTCAACACCCTTTGTATTTCTTACGGACATATTCTCGCGCTGCCATAATGATATCAAGATAGTTGAAATTCTTTTTTTAAATAAGCAATAATTTTATCTGATTCATATAACCATTCGGTATGTTTTGTCCTGTGATCAATTCGCAGGCACGGCACCTTGTGTTTTCCACCACCGATTATTAATTCTTCTTTGTGACTGAGATTATTTTTTGCATCCTTTAACTCAATATTTAGAGAATATTTTCTCATTTGGCGCCTCACTTTAACGCAAAAAGGGCACGCGTTAAATTGGTACAAACTGAGTTTTGATGTGATGGAATCAATTTCCTTCTGATCTTGTTTTCCTCGTAAAATAGGTTTCGGTCTCGTAATTAATTCTAAAGAAATAATTAATCTTCCTAATAACCATCTTATCAATGTCATAACGGTCTCCATTTAGATTAATATTTACGAAGGAACTGGGAATAGGAAGAGCGAGTGTCTATCGAGCACTTGGGCCATAGGGAGAGTTCTACTCAACACCCTTTGTATTTCTTACGGACACATTCACGAGCAAGTGTCTGTGCTGTTCCAACTTGGGAGGAGTTCATCCGTTCCGCAACGGTGTCTCTGTTTTTAGGTGCATTCTTATCCCCAGATGATGCGGCGATGTTGAACCACATATGGGCGCGGACATAGTCCTGTAAGACACCGTATCCATTGTTGTACATATAACCCAGATTGGTCTGGGCAGAGGCAAACCCCTGTTCAGCAGAAAGTCTGTACCACTTAGCCGCAGTCTTATAATCCTGTAGAACACCTTGTCCGTCGGCGTACATCAGACCCAGATTGTACTGGGCAACGGCATACCCCTGTTTCGCAAGAGGTGTCCATTCACTGAGGGCAGTTGCGAAGTCACCACTCTCGTATGAGGTTAGACCCTTTTGGAAATCAGCACTCCACGACATCCCCGCACTTCCAAGAAGCAGGGCAAGGGTCAGGCAGATGGTTGCGGTCAGGTTTCTCATAGGGAATAGTCTATAGCGGAATGTGGTGGTTGTAGAGTCTGCGATAAGGGAGTGTGGGGATTGGGAACTGGGCGGAGTTTCACTCAACACCCTTTGATTTTCTTGTGGACACATTCACCGGCGTCATAGTAATTCGATATAACCTTGGTATTCTTTATCCGCTTGCTGTGAAAGATGTTCATATTTCTCTTTATCTATACCCTCATTCCAAGCGGATATTGCCAAATATTTTGCAGGTGACAATTCATCAATGTTAATTTGAGTCAAATCTACAGCACCCTTAACTGGCGAATCCCCGATGTTTTCTTGAAAATGCGATAGAGCAAGCAAACCTGATTTAAAATTCTCCTTCATGTTTTCATCAGCGGTCATTTTGTAAGCGCTGACTATCGAGTTCAAAATTGTTTCTTTCGGATAAGGTAACTTTCCTACGTCATGGAATGCCAATAACCAGTCTAAATTTTCCATAACTTGACCAAATTCATTGACTACATTTTCGGTGTCTTGATTCCCGCTTTCTTTGATTCTATTTTTCTTTGACTTGAATAAACCAAACATCAAATTGTATCCTTTCTCCAACTCACCCCCGCACATCCAAGAAGCACGGCAAGAGTCAGGCAGAGTGTGGCGGTCAGGGTTCTCATAGGGAAAGTCTGACACGAACTGATGGAATTGGGGAGTCCGAACGAGATTTCCTGTGAAAATCCTGAGACTTCATTCCGATTTCCCGATACATCGCAGACTTACATCACCACCCCAGCATGTTTCCATGAACCTTTATCTGATCATCTAAAATCCACGCAAAAGACCTCTCGGCATGATATCTGAGAGGTCTTTAGGGATGTAATGTCCGCAGGATAACCGAGTAATACGAATATTCCTTCACAATCACACGAACATCAATTTCCCATTATTCTCAGGGTTCTCAGTATGAGTCTGAATGAACTCTGATATACGAAACAATTTCAGTGTGTCTGGGAAACCCCTGCCAAGGGTTTTCATGTCTTGGGGATTGTGTCGGCCTTTAGAGGGCGCGGACATAGTTAAAGACTATGTTGGTAACATGTTGGTAACTCAATATATTAGAAAGATTGATTAATTATAATGGCTTATATTGATACCATTGGTTTTCGAGACCAGCGCATTCAACCACTCTGCCACGCTTCCTTAACCATCTGTCTGCCGGTTTTAGAGATCGCCCCGCTCGACCACTCCTGCACCCCTCCGCAAGAGCTTAGCGAGACGGTAGATTACATAAACCACTCGCTTGGCGGCAGCAAGCGGGAGAAGGTATAGTTTGTCATAATCTATCGAAATACGGCGGAATCATCGCTCCAATTGTTGACAGCGTCGCCTGTCGCGCTATAGTGCCGCGCCGAGGCTGAAAGAGCCTCAACCAACATTAGTTCCGGAATCAAAAGCTATGTTCGCTGTAATCAAAACCGGCGGGAAACAGTACCGTGTTTCGCCGCAGGATATAATTCGCGTAGAGCGCCTTTCATCGCCGGCTGGCGAAATCGTTGAAATGACCGAAATTCTTGCCATGGGCAGGGAAGACGGCGTCAAGTTCGGCCAGCCTCTGGTAGAAGGCGCCCGCGTTGCCGCGACCGTGCTGGAGCACACCCGTGACGACAAAATCATCGTCTTCCGCAAGCAACGGCGTAAGAATTTTCGCCGCACGCATGGCCATCGCCAGCATCAAACGGTGCTGCGAATTGAAGAGATTTTAGCCGCGGGCGAAAAGCACACCCCGGCCAAACCAGCTAAAGTAGCCAAGCCGGCCAAAAAGAAGGCTCCGGCGAAGAAGAAGGCAGTGGCGAAAGCCAAGCCCGCCGATTCGGGCGATTCGGCCAAAGCTGCGGATGCTGGCGATAAAGACACGTCCAAGAGCGAGGAGAAGGCGTAATGGCACATAAAAAGGCAGGCGGCAGTTCACGCAACGGTCGCGATACAGAAGGCCGGCGCCTCGGCATTAAAAAATATGGCGGCGAAGCCGTTATCGCGGGCAACATCATCGCCCGCCAGCGTGGCACCAAATGGCACCCCGGCATCAATGTCGGTATGGGCCGTGACCACACGCTATTTGCCCTGGCTGAGGGACATGTAAAATTTGCCCATAAATCGGGCGGCAAAACCGTTATCAATGTGGAACCGGCGAGCTAACAACCAAGTTTGCCCGGCGCATATGAATTGAGGGAGCGGCGGGCCGCTCCCTTTTTTCGTTTTAGGCCCTTTATGATCGGCCCTCTATTACCGGCCTCAATATTAAATGCGCGCCCAATTTGACTTAGCGCTGAATGGATAAAATCCATGCGTTTTTTGGACCAAGCTAAAATTTTTGTCTCAAGCGGCGGCGGCGGCAATGGTTGCGTCGGCTTTCGGCGTGAGCGTAATGAACCGCGCGGCGGCCCCGATGGCGGCGATGGCGGGCGCGGCGGCTCTGTGATCGCGCTCGGCGTAGCGGACCTGAATACGCTGATCGATTTTCGCTACAAGCAGCACTTCAAGGCAGCGCGCGGCCGTCATGGCCAGGGTTCGCAGCGCGCTGGCGCATATGCCGATGATCTGATCATTGAGGTGCCGCTCGGCACGCAGTTTTTCGAGGAAGACCACGATACCCTAGTGGCCGATATTACCCGGCCCGGGCAGCGCATTGTACTCGTCGCCGGCGGCGGCGGCGGCTATGGCAACTGCCATTTCAAATCCGCCACCAACCGGGCGCCGCGACGCGCCGATCCCGGCGAGGCGGGAGAAGAGCGCTGGCTGTGGATCCGCCTCAAGCTGCTTGCCGACGCCGGTGTTATCGGCCTGCCCAATGCCGGCAAATCGACCTTTCTTGCCGCCGTCAGCCAAGCCAAGCCGAAGATCGCCGATTATCCTTTCACTACCTTGGCGCCGCAGCTTGGCGTGGTACTGATCGACGGCAATGATTTTGTCCTCGCCGATATTCCCGGCCTGATCGAAGGCGCACATGAAGGCTCCGGCCTCGGCGATCGGTTTCTCGGCCATGTGGAACGCTGCGCGGTGTTGCTCCATTTAGTTGATGGCACCGAGGAAGACCCGGCTGCCGCCTATCGCACCATCCGGGGCGAGCTCAAGGCCTACGGTGAGGGTCTCGAAGAAAAGCCCGAAATCGTCGTACTCAGCAAATGCGATGCGCTTGATGCAGAGCAGCGCACCAGCCGGTTGAAGGCCTTGGAGAAGGCGGTAAGGCATCCCGTGACGGCACTCTCCAGCGCCTCCGGTGATGGCGTGCAGGACGCCTTGCGCGGCCTGTGGCGCGATGTCGCGGAGAAAAAGCGCGCTGCCCTCAACATCGATGAAGACGAGGATGAAGTTCAGGTCTACGACCCCTTAGTGGGATTGAAATGACCCCCGATCTGCAAAATTCGCGGCGCTTGATCATTAAGATGGGCTCGGCGCTGTTGGTCGATTCCGCTGATGGCACGATCCACCATGCCCGCCTTGCCGGGCTGGCGGAAGATATTGCGGCGCTCCGCGCCCGGGGCACAGAAGTGATGATTGTAACGTCGGGCGCCATTGCCGTTGGCCGACGTTATTTGGGTTTTGCTGACGGCGCACTCAAGCTCGAAGAAAAGCAGGCCGCCGCCGCCTGCGGGCAAATCCGCCTGGCGCACGCCTATCAGCAGGCGCTGGCCGGGCATGATATCACGGTCGCGCAAATTCTTCTGACCATCGACGATACCGAGCAACGGCGGCGTTACCTGAATGCGCGCAACACCATCAACACATTGTTGGCCGCCGGCGCCGTGCCGGTGATTAATGAAAATGACACGGTTGCCACGGCGGAAATCCGTATCGGCGACAATGACCGTCTGGCAGCGCGCGTGGCGGCAATGATGAGCGCAGATACGCTGTTATTGCTGTCCAACATCGATGGTCTCTACAGCACCGATCCATCGCGTGACAAAGCGGCGCAATGGATCCCCCGGGTCGATAGCATCACGCCGGAAATTGAAGCGATGGCCGACGCCACCATCGCGGTAGATGCATCCGGCGGCATGCCAACCAAAATCGCCGCGGCACGAATCGCCATGGCGGCGGGTTGCCATATGGTCATTGCCCATGGTGATGTGGAGCGTCCCGTGGCGGCACTCAAAGCAGGCGCGCGCTGCACCTGGTTTGTCTCCAAGGCGACACCACGCGCCGCACGTAAGCAATGGATCGCCGCCAGCTTAAAATCGTGCGGCACCCTCACCATCGACTCCGGCGCAAAAGCGGCCTTGGCAGCCGGGCGCAGCCTGTTGCCGGCAGGTGTCTCCGGCGTAGAGGGCGAGTTCCAGCGCGGTGAAGCCGTGACTGTCACAGACGCCTCAGGTACGCTTCTCGGGCGCGGCCTTAGCGCCTATTCAGCCAGTGATGCACGGCGTATCAGCGGCCATAAAACGGGTGAAATAGAGGCCATACTGGGCTACCGTGGCCGAGATGCCATAATCCACCGCGACGATCTGGTGTTGGAAGAAAGTTCGTAACATGAGCGCAGTCAAATCTCTCGGCGCGAGCCAACTGGAAAGCCAAATGGCGGTGCTCGGCGCCAATGCCCACGCCGCAGCACACGCCCTTGCCACCGCGCCAGCGGCGCAAAAGCGCGCTGCGATTGAAGCAGCGGCAGATGCCCTGGCAGCGGCGCGCGATACCATTTCCGCAGCCAATGAACAAGACATGACCCAAGCGCGGGCCAACAATATAAGCGCCGCTATGCTGGACCGCCTGGCGCTCGATGGCGGGCGCATCGACGACATGATTAAGGGTCTGCGCGAGGTCGCAGCGCTAGATGATCCGGTCGGGCGCATTCTTGATGAGCGCACGCGGCCGAATGGTCTTCGTATTCAGCGTGTCTCGGTTCCGGTTGGCGTGATCGGCATTATTTATGAATCGCGCCCCAATGTGACGGCGGACGCCGGGGCGCTTTGCGTGATGTCAGGCAATGCCGCCATCCTGCGCTGTGGCTCGGAAAGTTTTCATTCCTCAAACGCCATCGCTGCCTGCCTAAGAAACGGCCTGCAAGCCGCCGGCCTACCGCAAGATTGCATCCAAATTGTGCCGACCACGGACCGTGCGGCGGTCGGTATTTTACTAAGCATGGATGAGGATGTTGACATCATCGTGCCGCGCGGCGGGCGCTCGTTGATCGAGCGGGTAAAAGAGGATAGCCGCATTCCGGTGATGGCCCATCTTGACGGCATCTGCCACGTCTATGTGCATAGCGCAGCGGATGCGGATAAAGCGAGGGACGTTACCTTCAATGCTAAAATGCGGCGCACCGGCATTTGCGGCGCGACGGAGACACTGCTGATCGACCGCGAGGCGCTGAGCATGCTGCCCGGCATTCTGGCAGCCCTGTTTGACGCCGGCTGTGAAGTGCGCGGCGATGCAGAGGTGTGCGCAGTTGAGCCGCGCGCTATTCCCGCCAGCGACGTGGATTGGGATACGGAATATCTCGACGCCATTATTTCAGTGCGTGTGGTCGAGGGAATCGATCAGGCGATTGCGCATATTAATGTGCACGGCTCCCAGCATACCGACGCCATCCTGACCGAAGATGATGCCGCCGCCGCACGCTTCATGAACGAAGTGGACAGCGCCATTGTGGTGCATAATGCCTCGACCCAATATGCCGATGGCGGCGAATTCGGCATGGGCGCGGAGATCGGTATTTCAAACGGCAAACTGCATGCGCGCGGGCCCGTCGGCGTCGAGCAATTGACGATCTATAAATATAAAGTCTTCGGCACCGGCCAGGTGCGCCCCTGAAACCGCTCAAGCCCCTCAAGCGCCCAGCCGCCCGCCCACGCCAGGGCGGCAGAAATACACTGCGGCGCAGAGGCCGGCGGATCGGCCTGTTCGGTGGCTCCTTCAACCCGGCGCATGAAGGCCATCTGCATATCAGTTTGCAAGCCCTCAAACGGCTGGGCCTGGATGAACTGTGGTGGCTGTTATCGCCACAAAACCCGCTTAAATCCGAGCACGGCATGGCGCTCTATGAACAACGCCTGGCGGCTGCGCGGCGTGTTGCGCAACATCCGGCAATCCGGGTGAGCGATTGCGAGAGGCGTTTCAACAGCCGCTACAGCGCCGATACCATTGCCCAACTGCGCAAACGCTATCCGCGTGACCGTTTTGTCTGGGTAATGGGCGCCGACAATCTGGCAGAATTTACCCGCTGGCGCCGCTGGCAGGACATCTTCCAGGCGCTTCCCATTGCGATATTTGATCGCCAGCCTTATGCTCAGAGCGCCTGTGCAAGCAAACCGCTACAGCGCTTCTCGCGCCAGCGGGTGGCGGAGCAGGCGGCGGATGATATTACTTCGCGCCAACCACCGGCCTGGGTTTTTTTCCATGGACGCTTACACGCAGCGTCAGCGAGCGCCATTCGAAAAAATACAGCGGGCCGCGATACGGCACCAGACAACAGTAACCAAAGAGGAGACGACAGATAACTAAGCCGAAAAAGCCCGGTTTGCCGGAGAACGACAGTGCCGCCGAAGAGATGCGCCGCGCTGTCATCCAAGAACTGGAAGACGTCAAGGCCGAGGATATCGTGACCATCGGCCTGAGTGGAAAATCCGACATTGCAGATTACATGATCGTGGCCACAGGCCGCTCGCAGCGCCAGGTGGGCGCAGCGGCGGAGCGTGTGCGCAAGGCCGCTAAGGAATTGACCAGCCGCCCGGTTGCCCTGGAGGGTGCGCCCGCCTGTGACTGGGTGCTGATCGATACTGGCGATGTGGTCGTCCATATCTTCCGCCCGGAAGTACGCGAATTTTATAATCTGGAGAAAATGTGGTCGGCGCAATTGCCGCTTGATGCCTCAGATAGCAACACCATATATCATCCCCTCGACGACACGCCAGACGAGCTTTTGGATGAACCGTTTGATGAATCATTTGATGATTCTGTGGACGACCCTCAGGAGGGTGCGCTATAGCGTCAAATCCGGATGATTGTGCACCGGGCGGTCCATGCGCGTAGCCATACTCGCCATCGGTCGGGCGCGCGATGACCCTGCCAAGCGAATCTATGATAAATATATGGGGCGCTTGCCCTGGCCGCACGAGCTTAAGGAACTTCAAGAGAATAAGCCGCTGCCGGAGGCCAAACGCAAAGCACGCGAGGCCGATCTGTTGCTGCACGCTGTGCCGGACGGCGCGACAATCATCGCCCTCGATGGCGGCGGGCGCATGCTCTCGAGCGAAGATTTCGCGCGCCGTATCGGCAGTTGGCGGGATGACGGCGCGCCGGCTCTCGCCTTTCTGCTCGGCGGCGCCCATGGCCACGGCGACAGCGTTCTGAAACGGGCAAATTTAACCCTGTCGTTCGGCCCCATGGTATGGCCGCATCTATTGGCGCGGGCGATGTTGGCCGAACAGTTATGGCGCGCCGCCTCCATATTATCGGGCCATCCCTATCACCGGGCTTGAATTGTTTGAGCAACAACGCGTAACACTGGCTAGAGAAAATCCCGGACAGGTGGAATCACCTGCAACGGTAATTTGCATCAACACCAAAGAGCTAGAGCATCTCGTGTGAGCGAAAAATGCTCTAGAGGGGACCACCCAGCCGAATGCAGCAGGGGTTTTACAGAAACCAATGAGCCAAGGACCGACGGAAAGTAATAGCGTGGCACGCCCGGTGGTGCTGTGCGTGCTCGATGGCTGGGGCCAACGCGACGCGCGCGACAATAATGCGATTGCCGCAGCGCGGACTCCGGTTTGGCACGGCTTGCTGGAAAAATATCCACACGGCCTGTTAAACACTTCCGGGCTCGATGTCGGCCTGCCCGAGGGGCAGATGGGCAATTCCGAGGTTGGGCATATGAATCTGGGCGCCGGGCGCGCCGTGCTACAGGATTTACCGCGCATCAATGCGGCAATTGAAGATGGCTCGCTGGCCCAATCGCCGGAGCTGGCCGATATGATTGCGAAGCTGCATCAAAACGGTGGGCGTTGCCATCTGATGGGCCTGTTATCACCGGGCGGTGTGCATTCCCATCAAAATCATATGGCGGCGTTAATAAATATTCTCGATGCCGCCGGTGTGGCGGTGACGCTGCATGCCTTTCTCGATGGCCGCGATACACCGCCAAATTCGGCAGCGGGCTATTTACAGAAATTTTTGGCCGATGTGGCGGCGACGGAGAAATTTACCATCGGCACAATTTGCGGGCGCTATTGGGCAATGGATCGCGATCAACGCTGGGAACGGCTCGAGCGCGCCTATCTCGCCATCAGCGACGGAAAAGGGGTGGCAGCTGCCAGCGCTACGACGGCTATTGAAGCCGCTTACGCCGCCGGTGAAAGCGATGAATTTGTCGCGCCCGCTATACTTGCCGATTATGCCGGTATGGCCGACGGCGATGCCATTCTGATGGCCAATTTTCGCGCCGACCGGGCACGTCAATTACTGAGCGCCTTTCTCGACCCAGCCTTTGACGGCTTCGCCCGCCCGCGCACCCTCAGCTTCACCGTCGCCCTCGGCATAAGCGAATATTCGAGCGACCTCAGTAAATTGATGGGCTGCATGTTTTCCCATGCCGCGCTTAAGAATGTGCTGGGCGAAATAATATCCGCCGCCGGCCGCAAGCAATTACGCCTGGCCGAAACCGAAAAATACGCTCATGTGACATTCTTTTTGAACGGCGGCGAAGAGCGTGTTTTTGACGGCGAAGAACGTGTGCTGGTGCCTTCGCCGAAAGTTGCGACCTATGATTTACAGCCGGAAATGTCAGCCGAAGAAGTGACGGACCGGCTGGTCGAGGCAATTCTGAGCCAGCGCTTCGATTTGATCGTGGTCAATTATGCCAACACCGATATGGTCGGCCATACGGGCATCTTATCGGCTGCCGTCGTGGCGGTGGAGACGGTGGATAGCTGCCTCGGCCGCATGGTGACGGCCCTGGAAACGGTGGGCGGTGCAGCGCTGATTACCGCCGATCATGGCAATGTCGAGCAAATGCACGATGCGGCAAAAAACATTGCCCATACCGCGCACACCACCAACCCAGTGCCGTCGATCCTGGTCGATAGCGCAAATAAGACAAGCCAACTGCGCGACGGGCTACTTGCCGATGTGGCGCCGACGCTGCTGCATCTGATGGCGCTGGAAGTGCCACCGGAAATGACCGGCCATTCACTTATTGATGCGCCCGGTAACGAACAGTATGAGCCACGCGATGCCGAGGCCTAGCGCCCTGCCATCGCCCGCAGCCCTATTTGCCGTGGCAATGCTCACGGCGCTGAGCCTGCCGCTACTCACGGCAAGTGTGGCGGCAGAAGAATCCGTAATTCTCAATATAGAAGAGACCGGCGAGGCCTTAAGCCAGACCGAGACCGCCCTCGATGAAAGCAAACGCGCCAAAGCAAAACTCGATGCCCAGGTAACGGAAATCAAACAGGACGTTCTGCGCATTCGCCGTGAAATGGTTGAAGGCGCGGCAGAGGCGCAGGATTTGGAGGCGCAGATCAGCGCTCTGGAAACCAACCTGCAAGAATTGACCCAACGCCGCGCCGATAAACGCGACGCTCTGGCGCAACGACGCGACGAGCTGACCCAGACCTTCGCCGCACTGCAACGGATAAGCCGCACGCCACCCGACCTGTTGATATTCATGCCGGCCTCCATTCAGGAAATTTCCCGCGCCCGCCTGTTGCTCGGCGCTGTCGCCAGTGAACTTGATGCCCGCACTGCCTCTCTCGGCGGGGAACTTCAGAACCTTGCCCGCATGGGCGAGCAAATCTTCATTCAGCATGAATTGATTGATGTGGCAGCCGAGCGCCTTGAAGCCCAACGCGCCCGACTCGGCGTGCTGCTGACACGCAAAACCAATGTGCAAGACCGGACGGAAGCGCAGCATGACCGGGCGGAGGCCCTGGTCAGCCGCCTCGCCGATGAAGCGGAAACCCTGCAGGAATTATTAGGCCAACTGGAACAGGAGCGTTTCAATCGCCCGGAATACGTGCCTGAACCGCTTGAGGCGGCTGCCGCAGTCGAACTTCTACCCGTTGAGAGCGTGCGTAGCGTCACCCTGCAGCTCGACGCGCCGCCCACATCGAGAGAAAAGAGCGGCGCCTCCGGGCCGGTTGCCTCCCTTTCAGTTACGCCGCCCGCTATACCGGCGCCAGAGACGCAGACAGATAAAAATAGCGATAAAAGCGGTGAAATAGCGCTACAAGCGTCTTCAGACCGTAAAAAATGGGCAAAAGGCGACGAAATAGGGCAAGTGGCGGCACTGGCGCCGGTGCCTAAAGTGCGCCCGCATATTAGAGCAGCGCGCGGCGCCTTTGCCATGCCGGCGCGCGGAAAATTGATCAGCCGGTTCAATGAAGCCACGGTACCCGGCCTTTCAACCAAGGGAATTATCATTGAAACACGGGCGCTGGCGCAAATTGTCGCGCCGTTTGATGGCCGCGTCGCGTTCGCCGGACCGTTTCGCGAATATGGCCTGCTCTTGATCATAGACCATGGCGAGGGATATCATACGCTGCTCGCTGGTATGGGCCGAATCGATGCTCGGCTGGATCAGCATGTGCTGGCGGGCGAACCGGTTGGCGTGATGGGACCGCTAAACGGCGAAAAACCGAAACTTTATGTAGAGTTGCGTAAGAAGGGTCATCCAATTAATCCGCTGCCATGGTTGGCGGCGGAGAGCAGCAAGGTAAGTGGTTGATATGCGTAGTCAGTTAATAGCCGGTCTAACCGGCTTGGTATTATTCGTTTTGCCGTTCACGCTGCATGCGGCGAACACCGAAACATACCGACAGTTAAATCTGTTCGGCGATGTGTTTGAGCGGGTGCGCGCCGACTATGTTGAAGAAGTAAGCGACACCGAGCTGATCGAAGCGGCGATCAACGGCATGCTGAGCTCGCTCGATCCCCATTCGCGCTATCTGAATGCCAAGAGCTTTCAGGATATGCAAACCCAGACGCGCGGCGAGTTCGGCGGCCTGGGCATTGAAGTGACCATGGACGAGAACGGCTTCGTGAAGGTGATCACGCCGATTGACGATACGCCGGCCCAACGCGCCGGCCTACAGCCGGGCGATTACGTCACCCATCTCGACGGCGAGCCGATCCTCGGCCTGACCCTGGGCCAGGCGGTCGAGAAAATGCGTGGACCGATCGATTCAGGCATCATTCTGACCATCCAACGCCCGGGCGCCGATGCGCCGATGGATGTGGAGATCATTCGCGCCGTCATTACCATTCGCTCCGTCCGTACCCACATGGAAGGCGACGATGTCGGCTATGTGCGGATTTCCTCGTTTTCGGAAAAAACCACGCGCGAGCTGGAAGCGGCGGTCGATACATTTTACGAAGAGCATGGCGAAACCCTGAAAGGCCTGGTGCTCGATTTACGCAACAATCCGGGCGGCCTGCTCGACCAGGCGGTTTCAGTTTCCGATTCCTTCCTGATCCAGGGCGAGATCGTCTCGACGCGCGGGCGGCGGGCGGATTCGATCCAACGCTTCAACGCCCGGTCCGGTGATCTTATCGATGGCATCCCGATGATCGTGTTGATCAATGGCGGCTCCGCTTCGGCTTCAGAAATCGTCGCCGGCGCATTGCAGGATCATCGCCGCGCAATCATCCTTGGCACCCGCTCATTCGGCAAGGCCTCGGTGCAGACCGTCATTCCGCTCGGCGGACATGGCGCCATGCGCCTGACCACAGCGCGCTATTACACGCCCTCCGGCACCTCCATTCAGGCGCGCGGCATTCACCCCGATATCGTCGTCGAACAGGCCAAGATTGAACCGGTTGCCCTTAGTAAGCGCCGCAGTGAAGCCGATTTGCGCGGCAGCCTGACCAACGAACAAGAGGCTGACCAGAAGGACGCGGAAGATGACGGTGATGCGTCCGCCGATGATGAAAAAAAGAAGGCAGCAAAAGCCGATGAATCTCAGGCGCAGAGTGACTACCAGTTGGCGCGTGCCCTGGACCTGCTGCGCGGACTGCAACTATTGTCGAGCACGATTGTCGACTGACAGCCATAGCCGGCCAAGAAGGGTGGCTTCTCCGTTTTGAGCGATCCATCTGAACAACCTCCCAAGAAGCGCGCCAAAGGCCGCCCGAAGAAACCGCGACCAAAACGCGCCGTGAGCCCGCCGGCATTTGCCGCCGTACTGCTTGCCTTGGCGATCGGTGGGGTGCTGGCATGGCTTGCCGTGAGCGCCGAAAAATCTGCGCTGCCGACCGAGGAAGACCTGAATGCGACCCTGACGGTTAACCTCGACGGCGAGCATGGCGAGACAGCATCGGACGATGAGGATGCGGACGCCCCTAAAGATGCTAATTCGGACGCCCGCGCAGATAGGAAAACCGAACATGGTGAGCCCGATGCGGACGAGAAGACCGATATGCATGGCGAACCGACTGAAGACGAAGCGCATGAGGCCGCATCTTCCGAACATGGCGAAGAGCCCGGTATAGAGCAGAGCCCAGAAAATTCGACAGGTGAGGTAAACATTTCGCTTGTCGCAACGAAGGCGCCGGTTGCGGAGATCATTGCTCTGGCCCCGCCGGACCCGGCGCTGCTGCAGGAAACCAGCCGTGGCGCCCTGCCGATTGTCGGCCCCGATGGGCGCGAGCCATGGCGTGTATATGGCCGCAAGACCGACCCACCCGGTGATGCGCCACGCCTCGCTATCATCGTCATGGGGCTCGGCCTCTCCAGCGCCGCCACCGCCAGCGCAATCAAGCTGCCCAAAGACATCACGCTTTCCTTCACCGCCTATGGCGCCGATTTAGAAAACGATGTGGTAGCGGCACGCCAAGCCGGCCATGAGGTGCTGTTGGATTTACCCATGGAGCCGGTTTCCTACCCAGCAGATGATCCCGGCCCGCACACTCTCCTGACCTCGCTCAATCCGAGCGATAATATCGCCCGCCTCGAATGGCTGCTCGGGCGCTTTAAGGGTTATGTCGGGGTGATCAACCATATGGGCTCACGCTTCACCGTCTCGCCCGAACCGCTGCGGCCGATCCTGCGTGCGCTCAAGGAACGCGGCTTGATGTTTGTTGATGGTCGCTCGACCGGCAAGAGCGTGGCGGCGGGCCTGGCCAAGCAAATGGCACTGCCGCGCGCAATCAATGACTATTTTCTCGACCATGAACCAACACGCGGCGCAATTGACCAATCCTTTGCCGAGGCCGAGGCCGTGGCGCGCGGACGCGGCATGGCGCTGGTTGTCGCCCGGCCTTTCCCGGTATCGATCGAGCGCCTAGAGGCATGGCTGCCGATGCTAATATCGCGTGGCATTGAGATTGTTCCGGTGACAGCACTCGCCGATCTTCAGGCCAACAGATGATCGCGGGGCAAGATAACGAACAGCCGGCGACAGAGAGCGGCTATCGGCCATGCGCCGGTATCATGCTGCTTAATTCAGCGCGCCAAGTTTGGGTCGGGCGGCGCCTTGATATGACCTCGCATGCCTGGCAAATGCCTCAGGGTGGCATTGATGCGGGCGAGACTGCGGAAGCAGCGGCGCGGCGCGAACTGGAAGAAGAGACCGGCATTGTCCCCGCGAGGACGGAAATTATCGCTGCGTCACGCGATTGGCACCAATATGACCTGCCGCCCGAGATGCTCAATGGCGCCTGGGGCGGGCGTTATAAAGGCCAGCGCCAGAAATGGTATGTGATGCGCTTCCTCGGCGATGATAGCCATATTAACATCAACACCCACGAACCTGAATTTGCCGAATGGCGCTGGAGCGGGGCAAACGAACTGCCGCACAATATCGTGCCTTTCAAACGCCCACTCTATGAAGCTTTGCTGGTGGAGTTCGCGGCTTTTCTTTAGCACTCGCTGTTGTCTTAACGGAGTGTGACCTCACGCACGGCGCCGATCAGCGCGCGGCGCTCGCCATCAATTTCACGAAACAACAAATATTCGCCGCGATACGTGCCGACCGGCCACCCCTGCGACCCCGGGCGCAATTTTCCGATCGATTGGAAATGGTGGTGCACCGAATTTTTCCGAACCAGCTCGCGCTCCGCCAAGATGCTACCGTCCGGCGCGACGATGCGGAAACGCTCGATATCGCCCGCAGCAAGGCCGAATATATTGGCCCAAAAAATTAGCACCGGCGATAGCCTTGAAACCTCTACCGCCCGGTGCGCCCCGGCGCGCACATCATGGCGCTCCGGAATTTGCCCCGCAAAACCCGCCAGCAAAACAGCGCCCAGCAGATAGGTCAGTTACTTGTTCGCGGCCACAGACCATAGCGGCGCACGCTTGACGTCGCAGGGTTCAGATGCCGCAGCACCGGTAAACGGATCAACAATATCGCCGTCGTGGCGCACACTGAAATCAAGATGCGGAAAGGTGGAATTGCCGGAAAGGCCAATCAAACCCGGCGCCTCGCCCGCTACGACGCGCTGCCCCTTGGCAATATTGACGCTGCCTTTCATCATGTGGCTATATTGCGTCTCCCAGCCATCATCATGCACGAGCACAACGGCATTACCGGCCTCGCGACCTGCCATAGGGCGCTCATTTTTGCCAACACCGAGATCATCTTCGCCGTCGCGGATAGCGCGCACTGTGCCCGTGGCGGCGGCACGTACAATGACACCGCGCTGCATTGCCGGAAGCTCAATAAGGCGAAAATCCGTTCCCTTATGGCCGTCATAGGTGAGCCCGGCACAGTGGTGATCAGCCACATCGGTGCTGGCGTCGCGATCAACATAAAATTGAATAAAACAATCGCGGCCCAGTTCACAAACGACGGGAATATCCAATTCCGGCGGCGCCGCAGCTGCCGGATTTATACTGATGGCGACAACAGGGAACCAGGCCAAGCACGCAAGAGCCGCTAAATATTTCATCTGCCGCAATACTCTCCCTGATGACATCAGGCTTCCTCATATTTGGCGGTCGGCAGGCGAATGGTAAAGCATGCGCCAAGCACTTTGCCGTCCGGCGCCAGACTGTTGCGACAGCTTATGGTGCCGCCATGGGCATCTATAATCTGCCGCGAAATACTAAGGCCGAGACCGGAATGGGCGCCGAAGGGCTCACCGCTTGGCCGCAGGGTGTGAAACCGATCAAAAATCGCCTCATACAAACCCTCAGCCACGCCCAATCCCTGATCCTTGATATCGATGCATATATTGTCATCCACCTGCGTCACATGAATTGCGACGTCACCACCCTCTGAGTTGAAGGATAGCGCATTGTTCAAAATATTCTGGAATACCTGCACCAAGCGGTCCTCCACCGCACGAACATAAACCGTTCCCGTTGCCGGCAGGTCTAGTGTGAGGTGCTGCGTCTGCGTTGCAAAGGCCGGGCGCTGCATATCCACCAACACCGTCAACAGCGCACCCAGGTCGACAATCTCTGCTTCTACGCGCGACATTTCAGAATCAATGCGCGATGCATCGGCAATCTCACTCAGCAATCGATCCAGGCGAGTTACATCCTGGGCAACGATATCGAGCAGCTTGTCGCGCTGCGTCGAATCCTTTACGCGGCGCGCCGTCTCAACAGCATTCCGTAGCGAGCTCAAGGGATTTTTAATTTCATGGGCAACGTCGGCAACGAATACTTCGATCGCATCCATGCGCACCCACAAGGCCTGCGTCATATCCCGGAGCGCCCGAGAGAGGCCGCCTATTTCATCGCGCCGCGCGGTAAAATCCGGAATGGAAACCTTGCGCCCGCGCCCCGCCCGCACGCGCTCCGCCGCTTCCGCCAAGCGGCGCACCGGGCGGGTGATGGTGCTGGAAAAATAGAGCGTGAGCAGCACGGTGATGGCGAGCGCAATAGCAAATGCCTCAAGAATGGCAAAGCGCACATCGCGCACACTGAGGGCCACATCCTCTGCCCCGCTCGATATCAATAGCGCACCCTGAATAAGTCTCAGCGGCTGCACCGGCAAGGCGACCACGGCAACCAATTGGCCGGATTCGGTTTCGCGAATGGTACTGGCAACACCACCTTCGAGAGCCTGTGCGGCCTCAGGGAAATCCGCCGCCCGCGCATGTTCCGGCTCTGCCTGGCGCGGCATTTGGGCATGCGGCGGTAAATTCTCGACCACCCAATCATAGACGGCGATCGCCGCCCGACCGAGTGCGCCACCACCAGCCGGTGGCGGTAATTCACGGGTTTGCACATGGGCCCCGGGAAGTGACAGGGAATCAACGATCAAGGCGCCCTCAACATCAAACAGGCGCACCCGCGTGCCGGCGGGGATGGCCAGGCGCTGCAACAACGGCTCGGCCAAATCAGGGTCGAGCCAGCTTTTCTCGCTATCTTCCAGCGGCACCACGCTTTCCCCGAGCGCACCAGCGATCAACGCGCCTTCGCGCGCCAGGCTGGCCATTTTGGTGTCGAACAAATCACTCTGGTAACGGTCTAGGTAAAGAAACCCGGCAACCACAATGGCCAGCGCCAAAACATTGATGGCAAGAACGCGAACCGTCAGCGAGAGCGCCGGCATGCGCCAGCCACGCCGTGGCCTGGCCGGTTGGGAAAGCGGTGCGAAAGGCGGTGCGGAAGGCGGCGCGTTATCAGATTGCGCGTTACCCTCGGGCCTGCCGTCCGAACCGCTCACCCCGTCAACCGGTTGCGATTTCTTAATCCTGGTTGAAGCGATATCCGACGCCGTAGAGGGTATCGATTTGTGCGAAGCTCGAATCGACGGCGCGGAATTTTTTGCGGATGCGTTTGATGTGGCTGTCGATGGTTCTGTCGTCGACATAGGTTTGGTCGTCATAGGCCGCGTCCATCAACTGGTTGCGGCTTTTCACCAAGCCGGGGCGGAGTGCCAGTGCCTTCAGCAGCAGGAACTCGGTAACTGTGAGAATGACCTCCATGCCGTTCCATGTACAGGTATGCCGCGCCATATCGAGCGTTAGAGCGCCGCGCTCAAGCGCCCGCTCCAGGGTTTCGTCATGCGTGTGGCTTGCCTCCGCTTCATTGGGTTGCATGTTACGGCGCATAATAGCGCGAATCCGCTCAATCAACAGGCGCAGAGAAAACGGCTTGGAAACATAATCATCCGCGCCGTGGCGCAAGCCGGTTAATTCATCCTCTTCCTGGTCCTTGGAAGTGAGAAATATTACCGGCAAATCGCTTTCCCGGCGCAATCGGCGCAATACCTCGAGGCCATCCATGCGCGGCATTTTAATATCGAGAATCGCCAGATCCGGCGGGCGGCGCAACATATCCTGCAAGCCCTCCACCGCGTCACCATGCGCGCGTACATCAAAACCCTCCGATTCGAGCGCAATCGTCACCGAGGTGAGCAAATTCCGATCATCATCGATAACGGCAATCGTCTGAGGCACGGCCAAGCTCCTTGGGAATTCCGAAGTGTGAATGCAATTATAGGATAGATTGCGGCAATTTTGCGGCGAATCACTTATTGCTGTATTCACCCGCACCGATTACGCTTATTAGGGAGCGCTACCGGCTTCGTCTTTGAACACACCATGAGTCGCGCCACCCGCCAGAATAAGCCCGTCCAAACCCGGCTTCGATCAGCGCATTGCCGCCGTCCACACCGCTCAACGTCACCATGCGGGCCAATGCCCGTCCGACAAATTTGACCAATTGAATTTCACGCAAACTGATTGCCGGAACCGGGCCGGGCAGAAATTCACGCGCCGACAATGGCAGCCCGACCAAAAGCCGAAAAAATATTGCCGGCAAAGCTTGCGCGAGACCGCGACCCACACCATGCTAACGCGAGGTCGCAACAAGATGCAATTTTCAGACTTTGAACTTCTCAGACGCATATACATCTAAAAAGGGTATTAATTTAATAGTTTTTCTTCCTATAGAGGATAATATCCGTGATAATGGGAATAAAACAAGGACAACTTAAGCCAAAAAAACAAGCGTGGCCGTCAGGAATTCTAGGTTAAAACAGGAACAATAAATTCAGAAATCGACGCAGCGGCCGTGCTTTTCCCAATCACCAAAGCGCGTTGGATCAGGGCCATCCCGCCCGCCTACCTCGCGCGAGCGCGCGCCATCGCTGGTTGCAACAGGGGAGCGGGACGTAATGCCCTCCGATTTGCTCTCTGTTTTAGACTTTTCGCCCGGCCCGTTTTTGCCATCGGGTTGACCAGCGAGTTGGCCGGCAGCTTTTTTATCGGTTGGTGCGGATTGTGTCATGCACTATCCATAGCGCGCGCCATCCGCAACCGCCAGAGCAAATTGAGCTAAGTTCCGGCGAGAAATTTATCAAAGCCGTTACGCAACAAAGCGATTTATGCGTATAAGCAGAGGATATGGAGCCCAAACACAAACCCAACCCACGCCGCACATCGGCACCCGATGAGACGCCTCAGCAAACACCCCGTGAGGCGCCGCCCCCCAGCCGCGCGATCGCGCTGGACGCGCTTGATGCCATGTTGCGCCAGGGACGCACTCTGAACGAGGCCCTGGAAACGCGACCGAGCTATGCCGCCATGGCAAGCTGGGATCGAGGCTTTACCCGTCTTCTCCTGCTGACCACGCTGCGCCGCCTCGGCCAGATTGATGCGGCAATAGATAGCTTGCTGGCCAAACCGCTGCCGGCAAAGCGTGCGCTGGTGCGCAATATTCTCCGCCTTGGCGCGGCGCAATTGCTGTTCCTCGGCACGGCGCCCCATGCAGCGGTTGATAGCGCGGTGCGGCAGACGGCGAAATCACCGCATAGCGGGCTGAAAGGTTTGGTCAATGCGATCCTGCGCCGCCTGTCGCGTGAAGGCGAGGCGTTGCTCGCGACCCAGGATGCGGCGCACCTCAACACCAGTGACTGGCTGTGGCAAAGCTGGACAGAGAGCTATGGCAGAGATCAATGCCGCGCTATTGCCGAGGCACATATGGCCGAACCACCGATTGACCTCAATTTTAAAGCTGGTGGCGCGCGCACGGATAGCACGGGAAGTACGAATAATGGAGACTGGGCTATACGCATTGGTGGGGAAGCTCTGCCGGGCGACATGTTGCGCCTCACGCGCGCTGGTTCGGTTGAAGCACTCGAGGGCTTTGGCGAGGGCGCCTGGTGGGTACAGGATTTCGCCGCCGCCCTACCGGCCCGCTTGCTTGGTGATATTGCCTGCCAGTCGATTATCGAGATCGGCGCGGCGCCGGGCGGTAAAACGGCGCAACTCGCAAGCGCCGGAGCAACCGTGCAGGCACTCGACCGATCACCCACTCGCCTCACCCGCCTGCACCAAAATTTGTCACGCCTTGGCCTGCAGGCCGAAATCATCGAAGGCGACGGGCAAAGCTGGCGACCGCAAACAATGGCCGATGCGGTGTTGCTTGATGCACCGTGTAGCGCCACCGGCACCATCCGCCGCCACCCTGAGATCATGTGGCGCCGCGCCGCCAAGGATATCGCGTTGCTCGCCAAAAAGCAGATCGGTCTGCTGCAGGCAGCGCTGGAGATGGTGAAACCCGGCGGCCTGGTGGTCTATGCCGTGTGCTCGCTGGAGCCTGAAGAAGGGCCTGAGCTGGTCGAGAATTTCCTCCGTCAAAATGGCAATGTCGCGCGTGTCCCTGTTACAGCCAGCGAAATTTATGGGCTGGCGGAGATGCTTACTGCGGTAGGAGATTTGCGTACTTTGCCATGCCATATGGGTGCTGCCGGCGGCATGGACGGCTTCTTTACCACGCGCTTGCGGCGCATCAATTAAGCTGGTACGAGATCAGACATGCAACAGGCTCTGCGAATAGCTCCCTCCATCCTTTCTGCCGATTTTGCCTGCCTCGGCGAAGAGGTCCGCGCGATTGATGCCGCTGGCGCAGATTGGATTCATATCGACGTGATGGACGGCCATTTTGTGCCCAACATTACCATAGGCCCGGACATCGTCCGCGCCCTCAGGCCGCACAGCACATTGCCATTCGATGTGCATTTGATGATCTCGCCGGTTGATACCTATCTCGATGCGTTTGCCGAGGCCGGCAGCGATATCCTCACCGTTCATGCCGAGGCCGGCGCGCATTTGCATCGCACCATTCAGCATATCAAGGCGCTCGGCAAAAAAGCCGGCGTGGCGCTCAACCCCGGGACACCGGCTGAGGCCGTGCAGCCCTTGTTAGATGATCTCGACCTTATATTGGTGATGTCGGTCAATCCGGGCTTTGGCGGGCAATCCTTCATCGCCAGCCAGATCGACAAAATCAAGGATCTGCGCGCCCGCATTGATGCTTCGGGCCGAGAAATTGATTTAGAGGTCGACGGCGGCATTAACCGCAGCAATGTGGCGGAGATTGTCGCTGCCGGCGCCGATGCTCTGGTTGCGGGGTCCGCCACCTTCTCCGGTGGCGCCTACGCCGAAAATATCGCCGCCCTGCGCGCCGCGCCGGGCGCCGCACAAGGCTAACCGGCTTGGCCCGCGGCCGCCGGAAAAATTCCGCCGGAGGTTCCGCCCTTGGCGGTGCGGTCAATAAAATAAAGGGCCTGGGTTATGCCAGCCCGATCTACCGCATATTAATTGGCGGACGAACGCCGGATCAAACCCTCCACCAGCCGCTCGATATGCTGCCTGGCGATGCTGGGCGCGGCAATGCACTGCTCGATAATAAATATATCTTCGCCGGCCAGGAAGCCATCGTTCCCTCCGGACCGCGCCCTGCTGGCAATCTGGACGGCCCGCCGTGGCGCCATGATAGCGCGGGTGAATTCTGGTACCGCGAGTTACAGAGTTTTGATTGGCTGCGTGATTTGCAGGCCGTCGCCAGCCAGCCAGCGCGCGCCCGCGCCCGCAAACTGGTTGTCCATTGGCTCGATCAGCACACCGCAATCGACCCCAAGCCCTGGAGTTCCGGCCTGGTAGGACAACGCGTTGCCGCGTGGCTGTCCCATTCCGATTTTCTTCTCAAGGATTCAGATGCTGCCTTTGCCAAGCGCTTTTTCCATGGCCTCGCCT
>Ga0115002_10002683_pt1 | contig 22951 bp, 11 predicted proteins | sample ArcticOcean_MG_C_8_FD_89576 | JGI IMG/M metagenome (GOLD analysis project Ga0115002, IMG submission 89576) | Marine microbial communities from western Arctic Ocean - ArcticOcean_MG_CB11_86 | ecosystem: Environmental > Aquatic > Marine > Oceanic | place: Arctic Ocean: Canada Basin | collected... | reverse complement strand
GATATTATAGAAATAAATATTTCGTTATTCGTATTATTACACGTAAAAAAAAATATGAATTAAGCTATCTTTAGATGTTTTATTTATTTTTAAAATATCATCAATATTCAGCAAGAAATTTAAAGATAATATCTTGCTCAATCTTGTTTAGATAATATATATTTTTTTTATGTTTTTTACAACAATAATCATTAATTTTATGGTCTAAACAACGTATTAAAATTAAATATATTTTGTCATTAATTTTACTATAATATTTGTATTTAAAAAGACATCTATTTTTGTTTTGCGGTATATTTTTAAATATTATATTGTCCATCTTATTTAAAATAAAACATCTTAAATAGTTATCTAATTTATTAGGATTAGGATATTCATCATTTTTTAATTCTTTCTTTATGTTAGAAATAATCAATTCAAATAAGTCTTCAGTATATTCCATTTTTTACATTATATATTTTATTTTTTTTTATTAAATCAAATTTATTTAAAAATAATATAAAAAAAAAACAGATTTTACAAAAAAAATTTTAATTGTTTTATAAATGAAGTTGACAAATATAATATATTAATTATATAAAGAAATAATATTATATTATATTATGGATTATTATACTACATATAAAACAGTATTATTAGGTCAATCAAGTGTTGGTAAAAGCAGTGTTGCAGACAGATTTGTAAATGGTAATTTTAAAGAATTTAGTTCTTCTACAATTGGTGCTGCTTTTTTAGTGAAAAAATTGGAAATAAATTCTCAAAAAATACGCCTGGAGGTGTGGGATACGGCAGGTCAGCTAAGATATAGGTCCTTAGCACCTCTTTATTATCGTAATGCTCATATAGCTTTAATAGTTTATGATATAACAGATTCAAACTCATATGAAGCAGCAAAAAATTGGGTAAATGAATTAGAACATTCATGTGATCAACCATTAATTATAGCTATAGTAGGTAATAAAGTAGACCTAGATTCTGAAAGAAAAGTTTTAACAAAAGGAGTACAGGATTATTGTAATGAAAACAATTTTATTTTTATGGAGGTAAGTGCAAAAACATCACAAAATATAGATTTATTATTTGAAACAATAAGCATTTCTGCTTTAAAAAGAATAAATTCAAAATTTAGAAATTTAGATAGAGTATTCCCAGAAGTTAAAAATAATACTACAAATTCTTGTTGTTAATAATTGTTTATTAATTGCTAAATTTTAAATTTATTCAATATCTAAAGATATTGACTCTTTTTTTGTTTCTACATTTAAAGTTTTTTGAAGTCTTTTAATTTCATTTATTTTTAGTTTATCATATACACTTTCCCATTCAAGACGGCTAAGTTTGTTTTCAATATTTTCAAGTGTTTCATAGGTAAACTTATCATCTTTTTTTAAGTTAGTAGTATGTAGTAAGATAGTATAAGGTGTTGCATCTTTAGTGTCTTTAATTGTTAATTCAATATTTTTTTTTCTTTCTTCCAGTTCTTTTAATTTTTTTTGTTTTAGAATTTCTCCTAAACATTTAACATCATCTGATGCTCTGATAACATTGTCTCCATCTACATCTAATAAATCATAAATTTTTTTTAATTTTTCATTTTCCTCTCGCGGTGCTTTACAACAAAACATTTTGTTTATACTATTTACCAACAAAAAAAAATTAAAAAAATTAAAAAAAAATTATTAATTTAAATTATTTTATTTAACAAGCAATAATTTCACCAATATTTGTAATTTTCACTAATTCTAGGTTACTACCACATTTACACATTTTATTATACAATGTCTTTAAACTAGGTTTTCTTATATAAGGTCTTGTCCATGTACAAGAACCAATACAAGATAATTCATAATTATGTTTTATATTCATTTTTGAATTTGAACATCTTTTTCCATCACAACCTAATCTAATTGCTATTCTTTTCCATATTTTATTATGTCCATTTTTATGACCAGCTAAAACATGTGCTATTTCATGTAACAATGTATTTAAACATTTTTTTTCTCCTAAATGTAAAGCAAATTTAGATATTTCTATTATTTTGTTATTAAATCTTGTTATACCTAATGATCTTTTCATTTTTCCTATTTTAAATTTATAATCTTTCAATTCAGTGTATATTTGTTGATTTTCAGAAAATTTTTCTTTAAGAAAAATAATTATTTGTTGTTGAGTTTCCATTGTAAAAAAATAATAGATTATTAAAAATAAAAAATCAAATTTTTTTATACCAAGATATGATAAACCTGTAACAACTAATGATGTTTTTATGAATTCTGTAAAAAGTATATTTTGTACTATAAAAGAAAGATGATATTGAAATGTTATTAAAGTTTTTATTAATTAGTAATATATTAAATAATTTATCATTAATTGTATAATTAATTATTTTTGATTTAATTTCATCTGGTAATAAATTCATAATTTATAATATCTAATAATTTTTAAATTTTACCATACCTGCTTTAATATTTTTTTTTTCTATAGATTCTTTTAAATTGTTAAGAAAAGCATCTTTCACATCAAGTTGTTTTTTAGCAGTTTTTATTTCTTTTTTATATTTTTTTTCTATTTCATCCCACTTTTTATCTTTTGGGTCAGAATCTATTTTTCTTTGTTCTTGAATTTCTTTTAATCTTTTAGTAGCTTCAGAAGGATTAAACATACAAGATAAAGCTATATTTTTTCTAAGGTATTTTTTATCTTTTCTATATGTTTTCTCTTTATTTTTTTCAAATTTTATATTTTCTGTTTTTTTATAATCATCAATATTGTCCACACCTTTTTTTATTAATTCATTCGCAATAAAGATAGTTGAATTTGGATATTTAGGGTTAGTTTCCCAAATACCTTCATTATTATAAGTTTTATAAATTTTTCTTTCTAGAATAATATTATGATTTTCTTTATATTTTGAAAAATGTTTTAATTGTATTTGTTTTGCTACCATTTGAGCTAAAGATTTATAATCTGTTAATAATTTTTGCATATTTATATATTTTAAATTTTCTTTACCATAAGCATTCACATTGATATAATTATTCATTGTCATATTTATGTTAATTGTTTCTTTATAATCAGTTGCTTGTTTTGCTAACATTTTATTTGTTTTTATTAAATCATCTATATTTTTATCTTTTTTTTCTAATTTATTATTAAGTTCAGTTTTTTCTAATTTTAATTTTTCACTTTCTTTATTAGATTGTTTTAATTTAATAAGTAATTCCTTAATTTGATATTTATATGTTTTTTCTTCAATTTCTAAATTTTTATAAGTCTTAAGATTACACTTTTTTTTCTTATTACATGGTGTTAATCTAGATAAATGACTAATGTAATGTGATTTATATATTGTATTATATCCACATTTTTCACAAATATAAGTTTTTTTTTTTCTCATTTTATATTTATTTTATATTTATTTTATTATTTTATTTTTAAATATTTTTTGACAACTTTTGTAAATATTTAAAAAAATTGCTAAAATCAATTCGCAATTCTGCAATTGTATTATACCATTAATATTATATTCTTTATTTTTTTTAATACGCGGATTGGTAATAAAATATATTATATAAATATATAGTTGCTAATTTATATAGTTGCTAATTTATAATAAGCTACATAAATTAGCTAATTTATAATTAGCAAATAAATATATACTAAGTTATGGTGTAAAACTTCAAATTAGCAATTTATTTAAGATTATATGGTATAGTTTTTGCTATTTTAATAATTCAAAATTAGCAACTATTATTAATTTTGACAAAACTTGTCAAATAACATTAGAAAAAAATTTTAATTTAAATTTTTAATAGCTTTATTTCTTTTAGTAATTTTTTATATAATTTCCAATCATTTTCCCACATTTCTTCTACTACATAATCTTTTTCTAATAATTTTGTTCTATTTACAGTTTTTTTATATAATTCTCCAAAAGTTTTTTTACAGGTTTTATTATAATCTTCTGGTTTATAAATTTTCTGATTACCATGCCAATAATCTCCTTGAAATGAATATATTTTATTTAATTTTCTTGAAAAACCGTCTACTCTTGTTTTTTTATTCTTTTTATTATCTTTTAAATAATCAATTGAATGTTCTTTTTCTGAATTATCTTTACTAATAATAAAAGTATTATCTACTATACTTTTTAATTTTAACCATTCTAACTGAACTTTAGAATAACCCCATGTTTTATTCATTGTTTTGTGCTTTTCAACAGATTTTCTTAATTCTTTTACTTCATTTATTAATAATTTATTTAATTTTATTATAAAAGTTTTATTTGTTATTAGTTTATTTAAATTTCCTTTTAGTTGTTGTGTTATTATAGTTATTAATTCATTTTTACTTATTCTTTCTTCTTCTAATTTATTTTTTAATTCTTTATTTTCTACTTCATATTTTAATTTTTCATAATTAGATTGTTTTAATTTATTTTCATAATTTATTTTTTCAATTTTAATACAAATATCTACTCTTTTTTTAACTTGGCATATTTTAAGATGATTATAAATACTATTTTTAAATGTAAAAGTTAAATCGCAATATTCACATTTAAAATCATTATTATCAGAATTTGTTTCTTTAACACAACAAGATTTTTTCCTATTTAAATGTTTTAAATAATGAGATTTTTGACTGGCAACATATCCACATTTTTCACATTTATATTCTTTTTTAGGTCTTCCCATTTTATTTATAATAAAATTAAATTTTAAAATATTTTATTTATTTTCTTAACCTACTTAAAAGAAAAAAAATTAACAAAAAAAAATTTTCTAATTATGTCTTTAATTGTTGTATATCATCAAAATAAGTCCATATTCTTGTATATTCATTAGTTATTAATTTTCCATGAATATTTTTACAAATATGTTGATATTCTTTACCTACTATATCATATTCATTATTGTATGTATATTTATATTTATTCTTAAGAGAATAAGAGTTATCTAAATAAGAATATGCTATACAATATTGTAAATTATATATATTATCTAAATAAAATGTATTATTTTCATTTTTATTATATTGTTTGAGTTGTTTTATGATTGAAATTTCATTTTTTGTTTGATTTGTCATCTCAATTTTATTATATATAATAATAAAAATAAAAATCAAATTTTTTTTATAGATATTATTCTAATTAAAAAAAGAAAATCAGATTGAAATTGTTTTTAATTAGTTAATTAAATAACCATCATTAAAAGCATCATAATATTTTCTGATAAAGTAATATAAGATAAAGGTATATGAAACATTGAACCAAGACAACCACATCTTAAAGTATCGCCCTTAAAAAGAGTAATAAAAACTGAAATAATACTAATTAACATTAATACCATAGTAAATTTATTTATTTGTTTTATATTTTCTTGAAATAAATATTTTTTTGCTAAATATAATTCAATAAAAGGATAGAAATAAGCATATATTGGTAATAATTGACTTATTATATCATACTTTTTATAAATATTTACAAAACTATTTAAATTAATTAATTTACTAATTGAAAATAAAAGAAATATTGAACCAATTATACGATTAATCAGTTTAGATTTTTGTATGTTTTTTTTTTCAAATTTCTTAATATAAATTACATTTATAAAAATTATAGTAAGAAATATTAAAACTAATAAAATAAAAGATTTATTTGGACTTAGCATTTTTATATTATAAAGTTAGAAATTAATTAAATCTATAACCACCTATTATATAACCTGACCCCCCGCCAACATGTTCTTCATCATAAGACCGCTCTAGATCTTCAAGCATTTGTTCAAGCTCAGCATCAGCAGCAGCATCACCACTAGCTGCCGCAGCATCAGCAGCAGCAGCAAAATCCAAATCCACATCATCAGCGATGATGCTGATTTCATGTGGATCTAAAATATGGTCACTGTCAATGCTCTTAGTAGCTCCCTCATCATCATCATCACCATCATCATCATCACCATCATCATCATCTGAATCACCATCATCATCATCATCATCATCATCAGCAGCAGCAGCACTTAAATCAAGTGACTCCTCCTCACTGCTCGTCACCGCTATCGGACTCGGGTTATAGGAATCCGATCCTTCAGCTTGTGTGGAATTGAAAAAGAGGAGAGGAGAGGGAGGGAGAGAGCGAGAAGGAGAGCGAGATGGAGACCAGGCGACATCAGCCTGATCAGACATCGAAGCAGCTGGAGCTGCCGCAGCTGCAACTGCCGCTGTCGGTCGATGCGGGGAAAAAGGGGGATATCCAGTCACGCCGGGTGTAAATTTAGATAGTTGGTTGGACGTATCCGTAAATGGCACGCGACACGCTGGGCATTTAAAAGGGCGAAGGAGGGGATGCAAAACGCACGCCGAATGAAAATAATGACCACAACTTATAATTTGAGTTATTTCTGTTGCTGGAGCCCCATTCGACGGGAGTAGTGAATCTAAACAAATAACACATTTAGTTGGTACGCCTCCGGCTAGAAGCTGCATAGCACCTCCTTTTTGTTTTTTTCCTATTATATAACCTGAACCCCCGATATGTTCATTATCACTATCTACTGACATACTGTCATTATCAGTTATTGTTCTATCATTATTGTCACTATCACTCGAGTTTGTACCAAACATGTCCATTGTTAGCATCGGCTGGCGGTGCCCCTGATGTGTTGACGTTCTATTATTATCATCACCATCATCATCGTCATCATCATCATCATCATCATCATCATCATCATCATCATCATCATCATCGCTCTCGTCTGTACCAAACATGTCATACATTTCATTATCAGTTATTGGTGCAGATAAAGGACTTAAAGAAGCAGCAGCTTCAGTTAATATATTTAATGCGTCTCCTCTGTTATCTCTTTGTCGGTCCGCAGCTTCACTGTCATCTTCTTTAGTTTCTTCTTCAGCATCATCTTCTTTAGTATCCCATACCATCGAGTCATCGAGTCTTTTTTTTCGTTTTCGTAGACTGGATTTAAAAGTTTTAATTCTATCATAGCATAAATGTAATAGTTTTATTAAATCTTGTTTAGTATAATTTTTGTATTTATTATCTTCTTCAATTTGTTTACTAATCTCTTTAAGTGTGTTAAGTCTATTTTGGAGTGTTCCACTTGTGTTATTTCTTTTTCTTTTTTTACCGTGGCGATTCTCTGTTTTTTTTAAATTTTCGAGCTCCTCTTTACTTTTTTTTAAATTTTCGAACCTATTTAGAGGCTCAGCATCTTTTGTTGCTTGGGGAGCAGCATTTGATGAAGTTTCTTTTGTTGCTGGAACACTTGGTGGATGTACAGTCGTCTTTGCATTTTTTTTAGTATCTTTTAATTTTGCTAATCTTTCTTTTAATTCTTTAATATCTTTGTCTTCTTTTTGAGCACCTCCTTTTATTAAAAAATTTAATAAAAGTTGGTGTCCTTTTAAAGATTTTATTGAAAATGTTTTGTTTGAATTTGGATTTATTATATTTTTAAAATGCATATTATATATATATATATATATATATATAATATAATATTATTGAGATAATTCAGTATTATTTGTTAGATGTATTTTCTAAAATCTGTATTGAGATCTAATTAATTGTGATATTCCAAATATTTTAAAGTTAGAAATTAATTAAATCTATAACCACCTATTATACAACCACCAACCTGATCGTTATCATCGCTCGGGTGTTCTAAGTCACGGTATGATGCTGGTGGCAAGAATGGCAGTGGTTCGGTACTGTCATTATCAGATATTGTTCTTTCACTGTCATTATCAGATATTGTTCTTTCACTATCATTATCAGATATTGTTCTTTCACTGTCATTATCAGTTATTGTTCTTTCACTGTCATCAGTTATTGTTCTTTCACTGTCATTATCAGTTATTCTATTATTGTCAGTAGGTGATCTTGCGGTTTGATTGCGCTCTGCTTCTTCAGCGCGTGCCAATCTAGCTCTCCTTGTGTGGAGGAGCGCCTGTCGGTAACGTTCTCTGTTCGGACGAATCCCGCGTGTGTCCTCAAGATCGTTACGTGTAATGTAAGTCTGTCTCATTGGTGTTATTTCAGAAATGTTACGTCTATCAGCAGCTTCATGTACATCTTCAGAATCTTCAGAATCTTCAGAATCTTCATTTGAAAGGACCTCGTCACTATAAAAAGTATCATCACTGGCCCACATTTGTGGTATTTCAGAAATGTTAGAAGCAGTGTCACTTAGTGGATTTCTTTGTTGTTGTTGATGACGTCTGTGCCAGTCGGTCTCTGTGAAAGGAGGTACATAATCATCTTGATATTTAGCAGATTCTTCTTCAGTGTCATCTTCTTTAGTATCATCCTTATATTGGTGTATATTTCTATCTTTTTTTAGTTGAATAATTTCATTTTTTAAAGTTTTAATTCTATTATGACATATATCATAACATAATTTTAATTGATTTTTTAATTCCTTTTTAGTGTAATTTTTGTAATAATTATCATCTTCAATTTGTTTTCTAATATTTATAATTTTTTTAACTCTCGTATCTAAATCTGAAAAATCTAACTGTTTATCATCATTACTTTTTATTTTTTTACTTATTTTTAAATTTTCTAACCTATTTAAAAGATTATCATTAGTGGGGGGCGAAGTATCTTTTGTAGCTGGTGCCGTATCTTTTGTAGCTGGTGCATCTTTTAATTTTGCTAATCTTTCTTTAAATTCTTTAATATCTTTGTCTTCTTTTTGAGCACCTCCTTTAAAATTATTTAAAAAATTTAATAAAAGTTGTTGTCCTTTTAAAGATTTTATTGAAAATGTTTCGTTTGTATTTGGATTTATTATATTTTTAAAATGCATATTATATTATATAATAATATTTTTATTTAATGATTAGATAATTAATGATTTTTTATTAAGTGTAACTTTTAAAAATATATTTTTGTCAAAATAATGGTTGGTTTATTAAGTAGTATTAATTAAGAATGTGATTGATTGATTAGAATTTCCAGTATTATTACTTAAATCTTTAAAATAATTTTGTGGTGTGTGTGTACGATTGTATGTTGATGATGATATACATTTTATTGTAATTATTTTATTATTTTGATTTTGAGCAGGTTTTATTTGAACATAATGTGTTAATGAATCATATGAAGTATAGTAATCTGTTATAGTTGCTACAAAATTTGAACCAAAATTAAATGGTTCAAATATTATACTATTTTGTGTAAGTTGTTCATTAATAGTTAATGGAATAACATTTTTTTTAATTTTAAAATCTTTAATTGTTTTTGAAAAAGTAAAAGTTATTAAAATAGTTTCATTTTTTATTATAGTGGTGTTTTTATTTTTAGTAATTTTAAGACTTGGTCTTAAATCAAAATTCAAAGGTATAAATGTTGTATTAATATAATTATAATTTAAAGGATTATATAAATTAGTTAATGGGTTTATTTTAAGTAAATTATCTGTTAATAAATCAAAATCTGTAATTGTATTTATATTATTCCATTTAGTAGGATTAATTGTAATGCTATAATTTTGATTGTTTATAATATTATGTAGAATAAAAGTATTACCTGAATCATATAATTTTAATTGTCCTATTGCTAAAATATCTTGTGTTCCCATATTTTTGTTAACAACGAATCTATATGAAGTATAGTAATTTGGATTAGATATTAAAAATGTTTTAGGTGTATTTAAAATATAATTATCATTTATATCAATAATATATTCATCATTTAAATCTATAAATGTTATACTATCATTACTTCCAAATATTTTAAAATTTGCTGGAGCTTTATTTTCACCATTTTGTGCGCAAAAAATTTCAAATTTATCAATTGGTTTTGGTGTTTGAAAAGCAATTTGTAAAAATTCACCATTATAATTATTAGTATCAGGAAATATTAAATCAAAATACGTAATAAAAAGATCGGAGCGTACTCGACCTGCTTTCGCCATATTTTTATTTATAGCTAATCTATAAGTATAATAATAATTTGGAGAAGTTATATTAAATATTTTAGGAACATACATATAATAATAATGTTCAGGATTATTTTGTTCAAGATTATATTCGTCATTTAATTGAGTCCATGTAATGGTATCATTACTTCCAAATATTTTAAAAGAACCAGGTCCATATCCTTGTAATGAGGAAATAGAAAATTTATAAATTATTTTTTTAGTATCCTTAAATGTAACTTGTAAGTAATCACCTCTATAGTCAGAAGCTGTAGTTCCATCTGGAAGAATGGTGTTGGTAGTAACAGTTGGTCCGGAATCTATATATTCTCCTTTATTTCCATATATATCTAAACCTTTAGCATAATTATTAAATTTAGCAGACCAATATCCTAGAGGATCTACATCAGGGGTAAAAGCCTTTGCTACTCCAAACTTAATAGAAGTTTGAGGAGGAGAGGAATCAAAAGAACTTGCTCTATATTTAATATTATCATATTCTAATAATACAGTAGCATTATATTCATTTGAACCTACATCTCCTTGGTGAGTAATGTAATTACCTATTCTTTGTGAAAAATTTAGATTAGAATAAGAATTAGCATTAAATATATATTTTCCATCAGGATCAGAAAGATTATATATTTGAATTGGTTCCCAAAAAGTTAAATTATCATTATCAAAAGACTTATAAAAAGTATCTGAATTTTTTGAACTACCATAATAAGTTGTTGTGTGAGTAACACTGTCAACAATTTCACTAAATAATATTTGGGGAGAATCTAATTTAAATAGTTCTGGAAAAACTGAATAATTTGAAATATTTTGAGTGAGTAAATTTTGTTTTATTTTGGTTGAAAAATTAATATTTTTAATAATTGGTGGTATTATAGTTATATCATTTTGTTCATTATATTTATTATTATAGTTTATAATAGTTTTAAAATCATTATGTGTTAAAGAAGGTCTAATATGATTTACAAAAATATTATCATAAGAGAAATTACTATAATGTTTATTATTAGTAGAAGTAATACTGGAAGTATTAATATTTAAATATTTAATAGAAATAGTATCTCCTAAATAAAATCCATTACCTAAGTTTGAAAGTGAAATAGTATCACCAGAAATATTATATTCTTCAATGAAATTATTATTTGAAAAATGTGTTTTTATATTATCTGTAATATTTGATGTATTTGTATTATAATTTTTAAATGTATCTGTGATAGTATAATTTGAATTTTGAAAATCTAAATAATTAAGAGAAAATAAAGTTTTTAAATTATGAAATTCAGGATATTTTGGTATAAAATGATGAATATTTATATCATCCATTTGTGTAAATCCTGGATTTGAAAATTGAATTTGTAAAGAAGTTTGTTTTGATGGTTGGACAGGTTTGTATAAAAATAATGTATTTGGTGTAATTTCAAAAATTTTAGGTAATAATGTATTTATTATTCCTATTGTTCCAGCAAAATCAGTAATTGTATTTATATTATTATTACTAGAATTAATATAATAAATTTCAGAAATATGTTTTTTTGAAATTCTAATTGTACTTATATAACCTTCAAAAAAATGTTCAAAATTATTTTGTTGATCATTTTCAGTGCCGATAATAACTATTGGATTTCCTATACTGCCACTTTTAGTAATTGTTGTAGTATGTTTAATACTATTAAAATATAGTTCAAAAACATTACTTGTATTTCTAGTAAAAGCAATATGATTCCATGTATTTAAAGACCAAAGAGTAGAATGAGTTAATGTTGTACCATCAACAATTAAACTAATATTTGTATCATTATTACTACCTTTAATTTTAAGAGGAACATCTGAATCATCATTCATGTTGAAATTAATTAAAGTAGAACCAACCGCAGAATTTGATTTTTTATAAACCCACATTTCAATAGTAAATTCTTTATCAAAATGATTTACTCTATCTAAATTTGTTAAATAAATAGCATCTTTTTGACCATTAAATGATAAAATTTTATCTCCTATTAAATTATCAGATGTATTATTTTCAATAATTTGTGGTTGTCCACTTAATATAAAAACATTACTTCTTGTAGGAGATTTAACATTATCTGGAGTATCTGTCCAAAAAGAAAAATCTTGAAAAATTTTTTTTGTTATTATATTTTTAAAATTAAGAGTATTTTTAGCAATTTTTGAATGAAAATTATTAAAAGCATAAAAAGACACATGTTTTTGTGTTCCAGTAGCACTACTCATATGTTTATAATCATTTCTTTTAATAATTTTAATTTTAGTGGAATTATCTAATCTATAAATACCAGAATTTTGATTATTATTTAAAATTGTTGTATTATTTTTATAAATAATTCCAATACTTATACACCAAACATTAATAGGTAAATAAGACAAATAAGTTGTATTAAAATATGTAATATTATCAGTAATATTTAATGGTGAATAAAATTGTTCAGAGTTTTCTAAAGAAATAACATTATTGTTTTGGAGTCCATGATAAAAAATAGGATCATTTTCATGTATATTATGTGTAGAATCTGTTAATCTTTTAATATAAACATAACTAATGTATGATTTTGTTTTATCTAAACCAGTAATATTTTTAATCCAACCACTATCTACAGATTTGGTAATAAAAGAATCATATTTTGATTTCCAAATTATATTATAATTATAAAATGGATCTAAATCGTAATCTCTATTAGTTTTGTTTAATACTTGAAAATCATCTATATCACCTTGTCCAGTATTCCAATTAACAGATAAAATATTGTTAATATTTGGTATTTTTATGGTTTCGTTTTTTATAGTATAATTTTGCTTGTATTTATAAATATTATTAATTTGAGAAGATAATAAAAAAGTATCAAATATAGCCAAATTTTGAATAGTAATATCAACATCATTATTACTTTTACAACATATTAATGTTTTATTTGAAATTTTTGCTAAATTAAAAAATGAAATAAGAGAAATTTGTGGATCACTTGTTTGTAATTGTCTTATACCTTTTTTTGTTACATCTCCAAATGTTTTATTAATAATAATTCTATAATATAAATAATAATTTGGTTCTGAAATATTCCATTTATATGTTTGTTCTATAGTATTATTTATATCAGTAATTGTATTATTGCTATTAAGATATGACCACGTTTTTGAAGTACCTGTAATAGTATTTGTTCCAAAAATAAATATTTTATTTGGTGTTAAATGTTTAAAATATTTTCTTGGTTTAATATCTATTTGTTTTATTAATTTAGGTGTTTTAAAATTAAATTGAATATATTCACCATAATAGAAAGTGTCATTGTTTTCTTCAAATAATGTAAATTGACCAATTGACAATCTTCTAGAACCCATTGTTTGATTTACTTGTAATCTATAATAATTATAAAAATCTGGAGAAGATATATAAAAAGATTTTGGTACAAGATTAACATACGGAGTGTCTAAATTAACAATATATTCATTATTTAATAAAGTCCAATTAGTAGAATCATTAAGAGCTGATCCAGACGGTGCGTTGCTTCCAAAAATTTTAAATTTACGTGGTGCTTCACCTGAAGAGCCTGTGTTTATATTCCAGAAACCAAGAGGAGGATCTAGTTCTGGAATTATAAATCTTTTATGAATTGTAAACTTATATATTTTTTTTGGAGTATTTTTATATTGAATTTGTATCCAATCACCCAAATAATCATTACCGTCCGTGTCAGTAGTAGTAACTGGAATCGCAAAACCACCGGGCGGTGCAGGATAAGTCCAATAATATTCTTCATAGATGAAGTTTGTTTTCCAAGCAGAAGAATTACCATTATCAAAGGCTTCGATAACAGGATCTCCATCCCACGCACTGGATGTATATTTTAAATTATCATATTCATAACTAGTTGGTGATGATAATAAAAGGAGATTACCTGCATTTGTTACATTACTATAAGGACTTAATTCATAATATAAATTATCATTATTATAACTACTAAATATTTGATAAAAATATTGTAATTCTTTTTCTGAAATTGTTTTTTGACAAATAAAAAAGTCTTTTAAATATCCTTTAAGAAAATTTGTATTATTTTTATTAGTTCCTATTTTCATAATAAGTCCTGTATAATCAATATTAAGACTTGTATTTGAATCACTTATAATAAATTTATTATTTATATATATTTTTCTACCAGTTGAATTATTATATAAACAAGCAATATGATACCATTTATTTATTTTAAAAGGGAAGAATGCATCCAAATCATTATTTTCAAATGAAAATCGGATAAAACCATTATGTAATTCAATAGTAATACTTTTATTATTTCCTGCATTTGTTCCAATATAAGTATATAAAGTTTGAATTGAATTAAAATTTTCAGTTAATTTAATATAAAAACCAATAGAATAAGATGGATTTGTTGTATTTGTATTAAAATAAGGTGCATCAGTAGTATTCCATTGTAAATATGTAGAACCATTAAATAATGCTCCATTTTTTTCATTAAAAGTTGTAGTATTAATAATTGATGGTGTTGAATTATTATAATTATGAATTTCATTTTGATTAATAATAAATGGGTAATAATAAGTTAATTCTATACTTGATGATGTTCCAGTTGGATTTAATAATTGTGAATTTAAAAGACTTTCAATATATTTGTTTTTATTTTTATATTCACCTGTTAAAGAATCATATTTAAGTATAGGTGATTGCCAATAAGTATCAATGGAATCATCTGAAATATTTAAAATATTTGAATTGTAAGAAGATTCAATTGATTCAATATCATAAAAATCAAAATTATTACCAGATTTTTTAATATTTTTATTAAAATTTATATTTTGATGCGAAAATTGTAAGAACCCATCTGTATATATTTCAAAATTAGTTGATGTTTTATTCCAAATAATATTATGCCAATTTTTATCACCTATATTAATTAAGTTTAAAGAATTAGTATAAAGATGTTGATAATATGATGTAGAATAATTAAAATAATCTAACTTAGGTAAAAAAGAATCATCTATTTTTGTAATATCAAAACTATAATTATTTATATTTTTTTCAAAATTATCTTTAATATTTATTTTATTACCAGTTATTATAGTTGATGAAAAATAATATAAAATATCAGGAGCATCTATTGGTATTTTAAAAACAACATTTGAATTAGCTTGTCCTTCAATACCATTTCTAGAAACTCCGTTATCATATAAAGAATTAGGAGAATTATTATAATTTTTGCTAAAAGAAAATAAGTGTGAATTATTAGAAGTATGTTCTACTTTGAAAGTATATTGATAACTTCTAATTAATGTAATATTTTTAATACTTTCTCCATTTAATTCATATTTTGAATTTTTAATTCTAACATCAAAAATATTTATTTTTTTATTGGTATCAAATGAATTATTTGATAAAATATTTATATTAGAAGTAGAAATGTTAGTTTGATTTAATTTAATCCAAATAGAAACAGCCCAAGAAGTATTATGGTTAGAAATAGTATTATTATTAGGATTATTTGTAATAGTATTTTCTAAATATATAGGTTTATTTAAATGAAAATAAGTTGATGGTTGTTCAAAAATATTTCTAACTAATTCTGATTTAGAATAATTTAAATAATTTTTTTGTGTTGATAATAATTTATTAAGAATATCATCTGAAACTGAATTAATTTCAAAAATTTTAGGTTGTTTAAATTCTATTGAAGTATCATTATAAGCTTGACATAATTCTACATTACAATTTATAAGATGACCACCATAAGAGTCTGTTTTTAAGTTGCTTTTTATAAAATTAATTGGTAAAAAAGTAGTTGTATCATTATTATTAATATCAATATCTATTTTTTGTAATGTTTGTAAATCATAAATATTACTAAAATTTAACATATTGTTTATAATAGATGTAGAAGCATCCATATTATGAATAATATTTATAATAGCACACCATTTATTAGGAATAGTTTTAGTATATAAATTCCAACCTAAAACACCTTTTGTATTAATTTGATTTTTAAGAAATGGTGAACTTTTTATTTTTGTATTATTTAAATTAGAAAGTCTATTTGAATCTGATATTGCTAAAGGTTCAGATCTATTATGACAAACTGTAATGTGTTTATTATTATCAAGAATAGGATGTTTTTTACTACTTGAAATAAAATTAATCCATAGTTTAAGTTTAGAAGGATCATTGATAAAATTATTTAACCTTTTCACATAAGTAACTATAACATATGTTTTATCTAATAAATGAGTAACGAAAGTGTTATTAATTGTATTATTATGACATTTTTTTGTAATAAAATTAAATGAACCATCTATTCTATTTGGACGTTTTCTCTTAGTTAAATATTTAGTAAGATCTGAAGTATCTCTAACATATTTATCTTTTTGTGATAAATATAAATTATATATTTCATTTTGATTAAATATACTATTTCTTTTTGAACTATTAAATAATGTAATTAAATCTTTTATAGTACAATTACAATATGTATTTAAACTGGAATGAACAGTTGATTCTGGTCCTCTACCAATATAAATATTTTTTGAAATATCTGGTGTCCATGTAGGGAGAGGGAAATTAAAAACAGGTACTAATAAATTAGAATTAACATAAACTAAAAATCTTGAATCAATTCCGATACCACTTTTACTTTCATCATATGTTAAAACAAAATGATTCCAATTATTTATTTTTATGGTGGTACTCGTGGTCTGAGAGGAAATATTTATATAATATAACCAATTTGGCCAAGTCGGTCCAGGCCATGCGGTAGGGTCCATCACTATATCATCAAAATTAAAACCAAACATTAATATATTTTTTTTTAAAAATCCAAATACTAAATTATTTGAACCCAAAGTATGGGTATCAAATCCAAACAAATATTTATTATCTGAAATTTCTTTAAAATTAACCCAAAATGAAATTGAAAATTTGTTATTAGTTGACAAAATACCTAAATTACTATAAGGCAAACTTAAAAATGTAGAATCATTAAAATAAACCCCATCATAAAAATTAAGATGATTACTATTTAAAAATATTGAATTAGTATTAGTTGCATAAATATTTGGAATAATTAATTTATGAATTATTTCATTTTGATTATTATAAAAAGGAAAATAATTTAAATTAGAATCAGTAATAGTATCAGTATAATTTTTATATAAAATTTCATTAATAATATATTTATAACCTCTAATCAACCATTCATTTTTATTAGCTGAATTTTTTGTATTAAATAAAATTGTATTATTAAAATTTTTATATTTATAATTATATATATTCTTTAATTCATAATCTTCAAGATAAGTATTAAAAATAAATACATCTTTAATATAACCTCTAAATCCATCTCCAGAATTATAGTCATTACAATTTGAACCTAATTGTAATTTAAAACATTCTAAAAATTGAAAATAAGAAGAATTATGGTTTTGATTATTAGTAGGTATTAATTGTATACCATCTAAATAAAATTTTAAATCTCTATTTTTTAAAATAATTGCAAAATGACACCATTTATTATTTTTAATAACATTTTGACTTAAATATAAGTCTGTTTTAACTATTTTATTTATTGTATTGTCTTGTATATATTTATTTTTATCTGTAAGATTTTTTATAGTAACCACTAAATCATTATTTGTGGTTTTAACAATTTTTAAAAAATTAATTTTATTATTACTACTACCTTGTTGAATATTTTCATTAGAACCTAATGACAAAACAGTTTCATATTCATTACCAGAAATATTATCTTCTTCTATAGAAATAAATTTAAAACTTATTAAAATTGACCAACTATTCATTGTTAAATTTAATGTTTCATTATAAGTTATTGTTGAATTATTCATATAAGCACCATTTATAGTAGAAAATGAAGATACATTATTATTTTTAGTTATATTATAATCATAAGTGTCATTTGTCCAAAAAGATAATAAATGAAAAGTAATTATTTCATTTGTAATATTTATATTAGTATTCCATTTAAATGAAAAATTAGAAAGTAATGTATTATTTGTAGTTATAATTTCTGTTAAGGTTTTTGTAAATACAGTAACAGAATCATTCGTTTGATATAAAGTTATTATACCTGGTGTAGAAGTGTTTTCAAAAAATCTTGAACATTTTATAGCATGTGTATATAAATTTGGACTAGAATAAATAATTTTAAAATTCCAAGAAATACCAGGTTTCCATAAAGGATGAGAAATAATTTTATTTAAATCATTATTAGATAAAATATTAGTATTTGGTGTTATACTGTTTGTTAATTTATAATTTCTAAATTCAATTAAATTAGATATTTTAGAAGCATAATTATTTGTATTATTTGTTAAAGGATAATATGCTATTAAATTATTTTTTTTTTGGTAATTATTCAAATTTATAGAATTATATGAAATAAATGTTTTTGAATTAATATTATTATTTTGTATAGGTATTTTTTCAATATTATAATATAAATCTGTATTATCACCAGGTGATGTACTGTCGGAGTTGTCAACAAATGCCCTGGTAATACCAAGATAATCATGATTTTCTGTAATAATAGGTTTATTTAATGATTTAAAATTAAAATCTGTTAAAATATTTTTGTAATTATAATTAATATTTTTTAAATGAATTCCATTTTCTTCTTTGATAGTTTTAAAATCAGGATTTATAATATTATAATTATAATTTAGTAATTTATCAATAATTATATTATCTGTTTTATTAATTTGCCAATAATGAATTAGTTTATTAGAAACTAAAGAATTATAAATATCTAAATCAATATTTGAATTTATTATATTAACATCTTTATCTAAAAGAATATCATTAAAAATAGCAAGATTTTTGATTGAACCATTTAATATTTGTGTATTATCATTATTTGAACCAATATCAAATGAATGAACGAAATTTAATTCAGAAATAGTTGTATTTTCATTATATTGTAGTGTAGAATCAGTATAAATTTTAAAAGAAATACTATTTTTAACAAAAACAATATTATGCCATAAATTATCATTAATTGTAATTTTATTTAAGAAATTTTCATAAGTTGTAGAATAATTATTTGTTTCAAAAAAAGGCAAATAATAATTATTACTGAATTTTAAACAAAATTTATAATAATTATTAGTTCCAGTATAATTACTAAATATACTACAAGTATTTTTTTGATTTTTATAAATTTTAATCCAAACTGACAAGGACCAGTTAGAACTAAATTTAGTAATTAATGTAGAATTAACAATATTTAATTTAGTAAAACTTGTTTTATTAAAAATTTCAGAAATTAAAGGAGATATAAAATTATTATTATTATCCTTTGTTAAATTTAAAATATTATATAATTCAAAATTTGTATAATTATTATAATCAATTTCATAAATTATTGGTTTTGATATATAACAAATATCATCATTACCATCGTCACAATTGGTTACAAATAATGATGTTTTTAAATTATAACTGATTGAATCTGTATTATGTTTATATGATATGCCTGAAAATTTATTATTATTAATTCCTTGTCCCCATTTATTTGGATATATACTTAAATCAGCATCATTATCATATATATTAATTAATTTTGATGTATTAAAATCATATAAACCAGTTATTTTTTGATAATCAAGAAAATCTGTAAGACTTGAAGACCACCCTGGAGTCGTATATGGATAAATAGAATGAATATTAACAAACCAATTATCATTTTTTTCATTTTTTGATTCTGAAAATAATTCTAATTGACCTATACCCATTCTAAAATCTGTTGAACCAAAATTAGAATTTATAACAAGTCTATAATATTTATAATTATTGTTATATTTAATAAAAAATTCTTTCCCATATCCTTTAAGATAACCATTAAAATTATCAATAATTTTATTATTTAAAATATATTCATTATTTAATAAATTCCAATTGTTTGTTAAATTATTGCTACCAAACATTTTAAATTTACCAGGTGCTGCAGTATTCCAATTATTATAATTAGGAATAGTTGGTGGATATATTTTAAAACTTGTAATATTATTAGTAGATAATAAAAAATCAATTTGAATATAATCTCCATAATAATTATTATTATTAATATCTTTTGTAAATTCAATACCATGATAAGCATAGTATTTATTATCATTTAATACAGAATAATTATTTGTAAACCATGCTGTATTTATTTTTGCGTCAAATAATTTTGAAACATTATAAAGAGTATTATAATTATTTTCTAAATTATTTTCTTTTATTCTATAAAAATCAGAAACAGTGTATGTTATAGATTCATATTCTATATAATTTTTAGTAGTATCTACTATCAAGTGTATATTTATTTCAGTGGACAGGCTGTACCCCGGAGACCAATTTTCACCCCCTTGGACAATTAAATTTAAAGAATTATTATAATAAGTTTCATTAAAATCTCCATTAAATGGTGTGGAATCTGAAAATCCTGAAATTGAACCCCATAGTGAAACTATCGATATATCATCAAAAGTCCAAGCATTTGTAATATTATTATAATAAAATATAAAATTATTATGAATCCCTGGGGTATTAGGATCGGGAACAGGGATATAATTATAATAATTTCTTGTATTAATTAAATTATCTTGTATAATATATAATCCATTAAAAACAGACTGAGGATCGTAGACAGGGTTCGGTTCAGTAATTTTAATATTATATTTACTATATTTTTTTGTAATAGGTAAAATTTTATATGTAGAATTACTTGTTTTTGAAAATAAATCAGGTAATTTGTTATTAAATTCAAACTTATAAAAAATTATAGTTTTATTAAGAGCTCTTAAAGGTGTAATAGGTGTAGTATAAGTAGACTGATGTTGTAATGTGCTAAGAATTCTAAATTGATCTAAATATCCATTAAAATTGTTAATAGAGTTATTATCTGTATCTCCAAATGTAATAGTTTCATTGCTATAATTCTCAGAAATGGTGTCATCATGAACTTCAATACCATCAATATAAAAAGTTCTATTATTTGTCAAAATGTTATCAACTTTTATAATAATATGAATCCATTTATTACAATTCCATTTATGCTTACTACTTAAACTGTAGGCAGTTATAAATTGTAAATAACAATCATTATCTTTACCAACCAATGAAATATTTTGTGATTTTGATTTAAAAATATTACTATTATTTTTATTATTTGATGATTTATATAAAAAGAATTCTAATGTAAAAATATCAGGTAAAGTTATATTATTAATTGAGAATGAATCTACACCACTAAAATATAATGCTTTTTCACTATGAATTGATGTATCTTTTGTAGATTGATTATAAATTCCAATAGTATTATTTTTAGTATTATTTTTATTAATTAAATTGCTTAAATATATATTTGTATTTCTTAAACCATAATTTTTATAATCATTTTTATTATTTGTAGTTAATTGTTTTAGATCTAAATTATTATCTAAATTTTGTTTTGATAAATTATTTAGTATATTTTTAGATATAAGTTGATTATAGTCTTTTGTTAATGTTGTAATAGAGTTATTTTGATTTAAATCATCAAATGTAAAATGAGAACCAATTCTTAATTTTGATCTTAAATAATTTCGGTTATTTAAAGGTTTTATATAATTTACAATAATATATAATTTATTTGTATTTAAATTATTTGTAGTGTAAGAAAAACCCGAAATACTGTTAAAATCAATTCTTTTAATTAGTAAAACATCATTTGTAAAATTATTTTGTGTAATTGTATTTACTACTTGTTTAGAACTTTTTTCTATTAAATTAATTGAATCCCATGAAAATTTTTCAATTATATTTTGATATTTATGTCCTTTAAATAATAGTTGTGGTTCTTTTGGTATTGAATTAATTTTAATGTTATCATCTGTAATATCTAATAGTTTTGTAAAATTATAAGTTAAAGAAAAGTAAGATGCTTTATTAATAGCATAATTAATTATTTCATTATTATTATGTTTAGAAATAATAGCAATAAGATTACCATTATTTGTATTAAAAGTATTACCAGAAATGATATAATTATTATATAAATTAGAACCTATAATTCCATATTCATTTGGTATTAAATTTGGATAGTAAGTAAAAGTATCATTATAAGCTATTACATTAGAATGAATATTTGTTATATTAAAATCAAAATTGAAAGTAAAATTAAAATTAGTAATTGTATCTAAATTATTAATAAATAGTGAAGTATTATTTATTGTGGTTAAATGGAAAGGCAGAAATTCTTTATTTATTGTTATAATACCAGATATATTATTAGTATAGTAATCATAATTAATATTAGAATTACTTTTAATAAATTTATCTCTTATATTCCAACCAGTATTTTTATTAAAAATGATAAATGATTTTTTTTTAAAAACACTATCTCTAAAGGAATTTAATTTATTAAATCTATAATATGAAGATTTATAATAAATCTTATTATTAAATAAAAATGAATATTTATTACTGGGCAAAGTTATTTTATAATTAAATTTAAAGCAAGCATCTTTAAATAAATAAAGTGGTAATTGTGAACCATTTGTCTCATAAAATATATTTATTTCTGGAGTTGTTGTATTATTATCTAATTTATAATTTAACATATTAATATTTTGAATACTATTTATTTTAGTATTAGTTGTTATTGAATAATCATTATTTAAGGAATCATAATATATATTATTTATATTATGAAAATTATTAAACATATTTAAATGATTATTAATAGGTAAAATTATGATATTAATAATTCCTCCAACAATAGAAGTGTTTAAATTATTATTTGTTCTAAAATGATAAAATAATATATTATTTTCAAATGAATTTTCTAAAAATAATTTAACATTAGCATTGACACCATTCCCAGAGGTTCCTTCTCTTACAATATTTGTAAAAAGATTTGTCATGCTATTATCATAACTAAAATTAATTTCATTATTTAAATTGGATACATCTGATACATCAAAAACAATATAATCATTATTTG